>ERZ779851.2923-NODE-2923-length-12146-cov-8.274336_pt1 | contig 12146 bp, 10 predicted proteins | sample MGYA00511094_ERZ779851 | MGnify/ENA primary metagenome ERZ779851 (study PRJEB29588, sample SAMEA2155512) | human gut metagenome | biome: human gut; feature: human-associated habitat; material: faeces | place: Denmark | collected 2008/2010 ...
GTTATATATTTGTGTCCGCGCAACGAAGGTGCGGGGAAATGGAGGAAAATATGAAAAGATTATTGAATTGTACAACAAGTGAAATGCTTGCAATGAATGGAGAAGAATTAAAACAGTCTATTCTTGCATGCGAAGGAAGAACTGTCATGACTGAAACAGTAGTGGCTATTCCACCATTATTAGGAGATTTAACGAATGCGGAACTCGCTGTTTCTTTTGGTAGCGATATGGTTCTTTTAAATGTATTTGATTGCAATAATCCAGTGATCAATGGTTTACCAGAATGTGATGAACCAGTTAAGAAGTTACAGGAATTAATTGGTAGACCAGTAGGATGTAACCTTGAACCAGTAGACTTAGATGCTGATATGCTTGAAGAAAGACAGACAATTGCATCTGGTAGACAGGCCACTGCTGAAACATTTAAGAAAGCACAGGAATTAGGATTCAACTTCATCTGTTTAACAGGTAACCCTGGTGTTGGTGTATCGAATCATTCTATTGCAGCTGCAATTAAGGAAGCTAAGAAATATTTCAAGGGTCTCATTATTGCCGGTAAGATGCATGGTGCAGGTGTTAATGAACCAGTTGTAGACTTAGAAGCAGTTAAGGAATTCATTGATGCAGGGGCTGATGTCATCTTAATGCCAGCTGTGAATACAGTACCAGGATTATCTGAAGCAACAGTGACTAAAGCATGTGAATATATTCATGCACATAATGCTTTAGCATTATCTGCAATTGGTACAAGCCAGGAAGGTGCAGATACTGAAACAGTCAGAGAAATCGCTATTGTGAATAAAAGATGTGGTGTAGACATCCAGCATATCGGTGATGCAGGATGGTGTGGTATGGCTTTACCTGAAAATATTATGACGTTAAGCGTTGCCATTAGAGGAAAAAGATGGACATATCACAAAATTGCTTCATCTGTAAACAGATAATTGGTAAGAATAGTATTTTTGATTGTATATAAATATTTAATTGTGCTATAATTCGTCGTAGGAGGATGATAATTAATGGATAAATTAACAATTAGAGATATTGATGTCGCAGGCAAGACAGTTCTTGTACGTGTAGATTTCAATGTACCAAGAGACAAAGACACAGGAGAAATTACAGACGATAACAGAGTTGTTGCTGCATTACCAACAATCAACTACTTATTAGAACACAACCCAAAGGCTGTTGTACTTTTCTCTCACTTAGGTAAGATCAAGAAGGAAGAAGACAAAGCTAAGAACGATATGGCTGTTGTTGCTCCTAAACTTGCTGAATTATTAGGAAGAGATGTTAAGTTCGTAAACGCTACTCGCGGTGCTGAACTTGAAGAAGCAGTTAAGAACGCTGAAAACGGACAGGTTATCTTAGTTCAGAACACTCGTTATGAAGCTGGTGAAACTAAGAACGATCCTGAATTAGGTGCTTACTGGGCATCACTTGGTGATGTATTCGTAGAAGATGCATTCGGTTCAGTTCATAGAGCTCATGCTTCAACTGTAGGAATCGCTGCTCATTTACCAGCAGTTGCAGGTTTCTTAGTAGAAAAGGAAATCGCTTATATTGGTAAGGCAGTATCTGATCCAGAAAGACCTTTAGTAGCTATCTTAGGTGGTTCTAAAGTATCTTCTAAGATCGGTGTAATCGAAAACTTATTAAACATTGCTGATAAGATCATTATCGGTGGTGGTATGTGCTATACTTTCGCTAAAGCTCAGGGACATACAGTTGGTTCTTCATTAGTTGAAGAAGATAAGGTAGACTTAGCTAAGTCATTCATCGAAAAGGGTGGAGATAAGTTAATCCTTCCAATCGACTCTGTAGTAAGCAGTAAGTTTGGTGAAGATGGAGATATCAAGGTTGTTGGTGAAGATGTACCTGAAGGATACATGGGTCTTGATATTGGTCCTAAGACTGTTGAATTATTCGCTAAAGAACTTGAAGGTGCTAAGACAGTTATCTGGAATGGCCCTATGGGTGTATTCGAAATGCCTAAGTTCGCAGAAGGTACTAAAGCTGTATGTAGCATGTTAGCTAACCTTAAGGGTGCTAACACTATCATCGGTGGTGGTGACTCTGCAGCTGCTGTTAAGCAGTTAGGATTCGCTGATAAGGTATCTCATATTTCTACTGGTGGAGGAGCATCATTAGAATATATGGAAGGTAAAGTATTACCAGGTATCGCTGCTATCAACGATAAATAATTTTTCGAGGAGATATAATTTAAAATGAGAAAACCAATTATTGTAGGAAACTGGAAAATGAACCATGGCATCGCAGAAACAAAGGAATTTGTTGCTGCTGTTGATGGTAAAGTAACTGATAAAGCTGATTGGGGTATTGCTACTCCTTTCTTAGATTTAGCAACTGCTAAAGAAGGCGCAAAGAACTTAATCGTTGCTGCTGAAAACTGCCATTTCAAAGACAGTGGTGCTTATACTGGTGAAGTAAGCGTTGGAATGTTAAAAGAAATCGGTGTTGAATGGGTTATCTTAGGACATTCTGAAAGAAGACAGTACTTCGGTGAAACTGATGAAACTGTTAACTTAAAGATGCTTCAGGTATTAAACAACGGTATGACTCCAATCGTTTGTGTTGGTGAATCTTTAGAAGAATATGAAGCTGGAAAGACTCATGATGTAGTTAAGACTCAGGTTGTTGCTGCATTCAAGGATGTTACAGCTGAAGCTGCTGAAAGAGTAGTTATCGCTTATGAACCAATCTGGGCTATCGGAACTGGTAAGACTGCAACTAATGAAATCGCAGAAGACGTTTGTGGTTACATTAGAGGTGTAGTTGCTGAACTTTATGGTCAGGACGTTGCTGAAAAAGTAAGAATTCAGTACGGAGGATCTGTAAAGCCTGCTACATTAAAAGCTTTACTTGAACAGCCAAACATCGATGGTGCTTTAGTTGGTGGAGCATCATTACAGGTTGAATCATACGTAGCTATGATCGAAGCTTTAAACGACTAATTATTTAAGAGATGATTCCTTTGGAATCATCTTTTTTGTGTATGAAACACAAATGAGTGGTATACTATAACTAACTCATTGAAAGGAGCAGTATTATGTCAGAAACAATGAAAGAACGTAAAGATATGGATCCACAATATATGTGGGACCTCTCAACACTTTTTAAAAATGATGAAGAATGGAATAACGCATTACCTGAACTTGATGAAATGATTAAGAAATTACCTGAATACCAGGGTAAACTCAATAATGCGAAAACAATCAGAGAATTCTTTGATTTTGATACACATCTAGGTAGAAAGTTATCTGATTTCTATTGTTATGCATCACTTAGAAATTGTGAAGATACAAGAGATAGTGATGCACAGGCAATGGAAGCAAAAGCTTATCAGGTCTATACAGCTTATGCAACTGCAATTAGCTTTGCTGAACCAGAAATCCTATCACTTGATGAAGACGTTTTAGAATCAATTGTACATTCAGATGTTTTATTACCATATGCATTTAATATGCAGAAGTTATTGGATCAGAAACCTCATGTATTAAGTGCAAAAGAAGAAGCACTTCTTGCCGCCTTTACAGAAACATTAGGGGCTCCTAGTAAGATTTCTGAAAGCTTACAGGATGCTGATATGACATTTGAATCAGTGACTGATTCAAATGGAGAAGTCCATGAACTCAACCAGTCTAACTATATTCTTTTACAGATGAGTGAAGACCGTACACTTAGACTAAATGCCTTTAAATCTTTCTATAAAGGATTCAAGGAACATATTAATACCTTTGCCTCTACATATAATGCATGTATTAAAGAAGCAGTGGCAGAAGCACAGGTGAGACATTATGAGTCTTCACGCGCAATGAGCATGGCTTATGAACATGTACCAGGTGTAGTGTATGATAGTTTAGTCGATACAGTAAGAAAGTTCATGCCTGAAATGTATCGTTATGTACGTTTAAGAAAACAGATGCTTGGTTTAGATGAACTCCATTATTATGATGTTTATACACCTTTAGTTGCAGGATCATCTAAGTCATATACTTATGAAGAAGCACAGCAGATGGTCTTAGATGCAGTCACACCACTTGGTGAAGACTATGTCAATAGAGTGAAACAGGCTTATAAGGATAGATGGATTGATGTTTATCCTAATAATGGTAAACGTGGTGGTGCTTTCTCTAGTGGTACTTATGACTCTAATCCATACATTCTAACAAGCTTTACAGGTACATTAGATAGTGTCAGTACAATTGCCCATGAAATGGGTCATTCACAGCATACATGGCTTTCTAACCATACACAGACACCACAGAATGCAGACTATACACTCTTTGTGGCTGAAGTGGCTTCTACAGTTAATGAAAACTTACTTGTAGAACAGTTATTACAGAAGACAACAGAACCTAAAGAACGTTTGGCTTTATTAAACCATTATCTAGAAGGTTTCAAGGGAACAGTTTATCGTCAGACAATGTTTGCAGAATTTGAAAGAGATGCACATGCCATGGCTGAAAGAGGAGAAGCCATCACTGCAGCAAGCATGAATACATTATATAAGAACTTGATCAAAGATTATTTTGGTGAAGATCTCGTCATTGATGATGAAGTACAGTATGAATGGGCTAGAATTCCTCATTTCTATAGACCATTCTATGTATATAAGTATGCAACAAGTTATTGTGCAGCCGTTGCGCTCAGTGAAGCAATTCTTAATAATGAAGATGGTGCAGTAAAGAAATACTTAGAATTCTTATCAATGGGTGGTAGTGCTTATCCATTAGATGAATTAAAGCATGCAGGTGTAGATTTTAGTACACCAGAACCAGTATCTAGAGCTTTAACTAAGTTCAGTCAGATTCTAGATGATGTAGAAGAAACATTGAAGAAACTATAAGAATGAGAGATTAGCATGAATTTAAAAACAAAAAAAGTAATTTTTTCAATTTTGTTGATCATATTAGGGATCATATTAGTTCTAGGATTAATAGGATTGTATTCTTACTATAATTTTTAATATGCCGTGAGCAAGAAGTCATAGGACAACCCGAAAGGGTTGTTTTTTTTAGAAAAGTGAATCGTGTTATAATAGTAAAAGATAAGAAGAGTATTTGTACTAATAGTAGAGTTAAAGATTAAAGTAGATAGAAGGCAGTAATTCTTCTAGGTAACGAAATAACCGTATAAAATTCTATTCTGTAAATTGATTAGCTTTTTTAGCTTCTGTGAATTTAGCAAATGTTCGAGTTAAGAAAAATTGATAAAGAATAATTATAGGATAGGTAATTATTGCTGTAATGGAAATGAATTTTATAAATGTTTAGGTGACTAACTTAGAATTCTTTGCTCCCATATCTGAGTATTCTATGCTATGAAAATAAAATATTTGAAGATATTACAATAAAGATTATTAAATGCTTGACGGGGAGATTGTCCCCATCGTGTAAGATGGAATCAGAAAGGAGATATTGAGTATGAACAAAGAAAAAGTAGTAATAAAACAGGCAAAAGAAGTTTGTAAATTGCTCGATATAAATAATGAACGAATAAAATATTTTAAGAAAAAGGGTGTTTTTACATCTGAGATAACAACAGCTGGTTATACAGCTAATGATATTGATAGACTAAAGCAATTAGTAGTGCTCACTAAAGCAGGTTTGACATGTGACGATATCAAGAAAATAGATTTGGGAGAAGTATCATTTAAAGAAGCAATTAAGAACAGAATAAAAATGATGGAAGACAAATTTCAACAAATAAATGGTGCTCTTAATTTATCGGCAGAATTACTTGATGATGATATTCAGTATGATTCTATGCCGTCAGATTATTACTTGACAGAAATAAAAAGACGTGAGGGTGAAGGTGAAGAATTTATGGATTGTGAAGATTGGCAGTTTGAGTTAGATATGATGGAGAACTTTAAATGTCCTAACTGTGGTACAGAGAATAGTGTAGATTTAGAAGAGTATCTTTGGTCGGAGAGCAGTGATGAAAGAGAAAATGGTATGGGACCAGATTTTATAAAGTATTTTGATAGCGAAGACAATTATGAGTGTCCATCTTGTGGTAAGATTATTCGTATTTCAGGTTGGAAGAGAGAATACCCAGTAGGAGTATTTGATTCTGAGGAGGTTGATGTTTCATTATTAGATGATGAATGAACTTCGCGAAATATACTTGTTATGTAATGAAGTAAAAAAGGAGAATAACTTATGGCAGTAGTAACAGAATCATTTGATATTCCGATGGATATCATGACAAAATTAGCAACTGGAGAATATCGTAGAATTGGTGGTGTTGTGAGAGTTGCAATTGGACCAAATAAAGGTCAAATTGTGAAACATCGTGAACCTGTCAAAATGGAGCAAGCTGATCAAATCCAAAAGGTTGGAAGTAAAATTATGCAAGTTGCAAAGAATAGGAAAAAAGAACTTATTATTGGGGCTTTAGTTACAGGGGCTATTACAGTCGGTGGTGTAGTGTATCATAAAATAAAAAGTAGACAACCTGAAGTGGTACAGAACTATCATGCAGCATTACGAGATTATATTGATGATGTTCGTTCAGGCAAATTGAGTATGGAGTCTATCAATTGTTTGATGGATTCTTTAGAAGAACTCAAGCAGAATAATAATTATGAAAAGATTAAGATTGAATTGACGACAGAAGAATTAAGTGTACTTGTCAATCGTATTTATGAATATACTATCAAACTTGCTAAAGATAATTCAGTTGACTTAGCAGATGACGAATTAAGTTCTTCTGATAACATTCTTTTGAATTTACAGAAGTATCTTTTAGCACAAAAACATATATTTGAATTGGCTGCATAACAAAAGTGATCCTCATTATTGAATTGATTACAATGATGAGGATTTTTTTATGTTATAATAGCGAATGATAAGGAGAAAAATATGTTAACAGGAGAATTAAAGAATAAGGTAGATAAGATATGGGAGTCGTTCTGGACAGGAGGAATTACTAATCCTTTAGATGTCATTGAACAATTCACTTATCTTATGTTTATGAAACAATTAGATGAAGTAGAAACAAAGAATGAAGCAGATGCTGAATTATTTGGAATGGATTATGATGGTTTATTCCCTAAAGATAAACCATATTTGAGATGGCATCATTTTAAAGATATTGGTAGTGCTGATAAGATGTATCAAATTATGAATGATGAATTATTCCCATTCATTAAGAATTTGAAGGGTGATGGTGAATCTTCATATGCAAGATTTATGAGAGATGCAATCTTTAAGATTCCTACACCTAACTTGCTACAGAAAGTAGTCACAGGAATAGATGGTCTCAATACAGAAGAAACAGATATAAAAGGGGACTTATATGAACATCTATTAAAGAAACTTGCAAAATCTGGTACAAATGGACAGTTTAGAACACCTAGACATATTATTGATATGATGGTAAATCTTGTAAAACCTGTACCTACAGATACAATATGTGATCCTGCAATGGGTACTGCAGGGTTCCTTATTGGTGCTGAAAAATACTTAAGAGATAAACATAAAGAACTATTTTTAGATGATAAACTTAAAGAACATTTTAATAATAAGATGTTTAATGGTTTTGATATGGATTCTACAATGCTTAGAATTGGGGCTATGAACCTTATTACTCATAATGTAGATAATCCACAAATAGAATATAGAGACAGCCTTTCACAGCAGAATATTGATGAGAATAAGTACTCTTTAATACTCGCAAATCCGCCATTCAAGGGGTCATTAGACTATGAGGTAGTCGCAGAAAACTTATTATCTGTATGTAAGACTAAGAAGACAGAATTGTTATTTATTGCGTTATTCTTACGTTCATTACAGGTTGGTGGTAGATGTGCATGTATCGTACCTGATGGTGTATTATTTGGTTCTAGTAAAGCACATAAGAGTATTAGAAAAGAACTAGTAGAGAATAACCAGTTACATGCAGTTATTTCTATGCCTAGTGGTGTATTTAAACCTTATGCAGGTGTATCTACAGCTATATTAGTATTTACTAAGACTACTACAGGTGGTACTGATAATGTCTGGTTCTATGATATGAAAGCTGATGGTCTTTCATTAGATGATAAGCGTTCACCAGTAGAAGAGAATGATATTCCTGATATTATTCATAGATATGAACATTTAGATGAAGAAAAAGATAGAAAGAGAACAGAACAGAGTTTCTTTGTACCTAAGGAAGAGATTGCAGAGAATGATTATGATCTTTCTATTAATAAGTATAAAGAGATTGTTTATGAGAAGGTTGAGTATCGTCCTACTCATGAGATATTAGGTGATATTGAAGCACTTAATAAAGAGATAGAAGAGAGTATTGAGGAATTAAAGTCTTTATTGAAGGACTAGAAAGGAGCTAAATGTGGGTGATAAATCTGCATTTGTAGAATTAGGGTGGAATATGTAAAGCTTGAAGAAATATGTACAATTGTATCTGGGGGAACTCCTTCTAGATCAAAGCCTAATTATTGGAATAACGGGAATATACCTTGGATAAAAATTAAAGATATGAAATCGAAGTATATAGATTCTGCTGAAGAATTTATAACAGAAGAAGGTTTAAATAACTCTTCTACAAAAATGTTAAAACGTGATACTATTTTATATTCGATATTTGCAACATTAGGAGAAGTCGGAATTTTAAAAATCGATGCATGTACAAACCAAGCAATAGCAGGATTATCTTTAAAAGAAGATTCGAATATTTTAAAAGAGTATTTATATTATTATTTGAAATCAAAAAAGAAAGATGTAAACAATCTAGGTAGAGGAGTTGCTCAGAATAATATTAACTTATCTTTACTTCGAAAATTTAAAATTCCAGTGATTCCTTTGCGTCAGCAAAAGAAAATCATCGAAGTGTTAGATAACGTTTCTAGTACTATAAATAATTATGAAAGAGAACTAGCACTATTAGATGAATTGGTCAAAGCCCGATTTGTGGAGATGTTTGGGGATCCTAATATTGAGTTTAAATATAGTTCTGTAAAGTTTAATGATTTGGTTGCAAGAATGACAAAAGGTCCTTTCGGAAGTGACATGAAAAAAGATTTGTTTGTTCCAAAAGGAGAAGATACATATAAAGTGTATATTCAAATAAATGCTATTCAAAAAAATCAATCACTTGGAGAGTATTATATATCAAAAGAATACTTTGATAGAAAAGTATCAAGATTTGAATTATTTCCAAATGATTATATTATTACTTGTGATGGAACTTTAGGTAAGTATTTAAAACTTGATGAGAATATGGAAAAGGGTGTAATTTCTCCTTCTTTATTAAGACTGACATTGCAAAATGATAAAATCAATGATAAATATTTTGAAAATATTTGGGATTTTTATATGCTAGGACTTATGAAAAAAGAAGCTCGTAATGCCTGCTTAGTACATTTGCCATCTGCTAAAAAAATAGGAGAAATATCAATTCCCGTTCCTCCTCTAAAACTCCAGAACCAGTTCGCATCATTCGTACAAGAAGTCGATAAATCAAGGTCTCGAATACAGAAGTCATTAGAAGCATCACAAGAACTATTTGATAGTTTAATGCAAGAGTATTTTGATTAATATAATTGAATAAATTTGTTTAATAGGGTGTAGATGATGTTGGTAACGGAGGTTATTAACATGAAAGAAACTATTATTAAAGAAATTGAACAGAAATTGTTACGTTATCTAGACAATGCACAGATGGAAATGTTACATAGAACATTAAAGTCTTGTCTGGATAACGTAACTTTTATTATGCAAGAAGATAGTATTCAGGATATTTTTGAATACTCTAATATGGAACTCATAGACAAGTTTATTGCTTCTAAAGAGATAGAAGGATGTTCAAAAAGAACAACTCAATACTATAAGTCTACTTTAGTTATGTTGGAGAATAGAACAGATATACATTTTACACATATGACTACAGATCATTTAAGAACATATCTTACTGATTATCAGAAGATAAACAATTGTTCTAAGGTAAGTATTGATAATATTAGAAGAAATCTAAGTAGTTTCTTCTCTTGGCTAGAAGAAGAAAACTATATTCTAAAGAGTCCTATGAAAAGGATTCATAAGATAAAAACAGATAAGGTGATTAAAGAAACTTTATCTGATGAGTCTTTAGAGTGTTTAAGAGATAGTTGTGATAATTTAAGAGATTTAGCTATTATTGATTTGTTGGCTTCTACAGGTATGAGAGTAGGGGAACTAGTGAATATTAATATAGAAGATATAGATTTCGAGAATAGAGAATGTGTTGTGTTTGGTAAGGGGAATAAGGAAAGACCTGTATACTTTGATGCAAGAACAAAAATACACTTAAAGAATTATCTAAAGAGCCGAACAGATGATAATCCTGCATTATTCGTCTCTTTAGATAAACCTTTTAATAGGTTACAGATTAGTGGTGTAGAGATAAGATTAAGGAATTTAGGTAGACGTTTAGGTATTCATAGAGTACATCCACATAAGTTTAGAAGAACAGTAGCTACTAGAGCTATAGATAAGGGAATGCCTATTGAACAGGTACAGAGTTTGTTAGGTCATTCACAGATAGATACGACTATGCATTATGCAATGGTTAATCAGAATAATGTGAAGGAATCACATAGAAAGTTTGTGGCTTGATAGGGTAAATAATTGAGAGGGGAAGGTCTCTATAAATCCTGGTTTATAGTTAAGTGCAAATCTGCATTTGTAGAGGGAATGAAACTGTCTGATATTTGTGATGTTTATTCAGGTTACGCATTTAAAACATTTAATGATTTAGGACACGGTGTACCTGTAATTAAAATAAGTAATTTATTACCTGATGGATCTATGGATCTAATCAATTGCTTATATACTACAGAAAACATTAAGGAAAAATTTTATTCAAAAAAAAGTGATATATATATTGCGCTGTCTGGAGCTACAACTGGAAAGATAAGTATTATGGATAAAGATAATACTTTTGCAATCAATCAGCGAGTAGGGATTGTTAGAAATAGAAGTACCATTCCTAATGAATACCTTAAATACTTTCTGATGAGTAAATCTAATCGAATATTAGAAGAGGCCTCAGGGTGTGCACAACCGAATATTAGTCCAAAACAAATTGCTAATTATGAAGTGCCGAAATGTTCTGATGCTGAAATGGGTAAAATTGTAAGTGAATTAAGAGAAATAGACAAAATAAAAAACACTCATCAGAAACAATTGGAATTATTAGATGAACTAGTCAAAGCCCGATTTATGGAGATGTTTGGGGATCCTGTTTTGAATGAGAAGTCATGGCGAGTTATAAAACTAGGAGAATTATGCTCTAAAATTTGTAGTGGAAATACGCCAAAAGGTGGTAGTGATAATTATACAAAAGAAGGAATAATGTTTTTTAGAAGTCAAAATGTATGGAAAAACAGATTAGAATTGGATGATATTGTTTATATTGATGAAGCCACACATGAAAAGATGAAAGAAACATCTTTGAATTATGGTGATATATTAATTACAAAAACGGGGCGAATAAATACTGAAAATAGTAGTTTGGGCCGTTCAGCATTATTTTTGGGTAAAAACGATTCTGCAAATATAAATGGACACGTTTATCTTGTTAGAATTAATAGTGAATTAGTAAACAGACATTTTGTTTTGCAGATATTAATTAGTCCTCAATATAGAGATTTGATTCGCAGAGTCTGTGTTGGCGGAATAGATAAAAGACAGTTAAATCAAAATCATATATATGATTTTCCAATAATTATTCCTCCTCTAGAACTCCAGAACCAGTTCGCATCATTCGTAGAAGAAATCGATAAATCAAGGCTTCTCAGTAACCATTTACTATTCCTCATAAAATCCATATCTTCTAACCACTAAAAAAGCAGCCTCAGCTGCTAATCACCACTACCTAACATATCTCTTAGTTCTTTAAAAGTGTCCTCCATAGGTGCTACTCTACCATTTCTAACATCCTCTTCAGACTTCTCAAGTAATTCCAATAATTCATCATGTTGCTTTGAATCCATAAAATCACCTCCATAGAATATAACTAAAGTATATCATTCTCTAAGTTAAATAGATAATGTAACCACAATTATTCCCAATAAAGTTCTTTTTTGATAAGAAAAAAGTATCAACTTTTTCTATATTTTCTCATAAGTCCTTGAA
>ERZ779851.2928-NODE-2928-length-12138-cov-2.451543_pt1 | contig 12138 bp, 8 predicted proteins | sample MGYA00511094_ERZ779851 | MGnify/ENA primary metagenome ERZ779851 (study PRJEB29588, sample SAMEA2155512) | human gut metagenome | biome: human gut; feature: human-associated habitat; material: faeces | place: Denmark | collected 2008/2010 ...
GGGGATCATCTGCTTTTCCTCGCCGGGAATGGCGCCCCAGCTCAGAACGTTGCCGAGTTTGATCGTTTTACCGGTATCCGCCCGGTACGCGTAAGAGATAAGGGCTTTGCCCGGTACGTCGCTTTTGAGGGTCAACGCATTTTCGCCCTGATGCAGAGCTCCGGTGAGAACGCGCGGATTCATCTGTACGTTGGTTTCCGAGTGGAATTTTCCGCTCCGGGAGCCGGTGACGCGGATCAGATAATCATGCCGTGCGCGTACTTCCAGCGTGAGCCTGCATGTTCCGTCGCCGGAAACCGGAAGTCTGCGCCAGTTTTTCCCGTTGTCGTAAGAGATCTCGTAAACAAGCCCTGTCCCTTCCGCGCGGCAGGATGCGGCAACAACGGGGTACGGCAGGTTGACACGGTAGACAAAGGATTTGTCCGTGACCTGTGAGAATGCCGGATTTGCGGCGGATACCTTGCCGTCGAACGTCAGGAATCCGCTTGCGTAATGCGGGAACGGGCGGTCCACCTGTTTGATCCGGTCATTCTTGCGTGACGCCCGGACTCCGGTTTCCGCAGTTACATCACGGCCGACGCTTTTCAGCCGTTCCGCCGCCTGAGCCGTTGTGCGCTGAAGGTCGTTGTAGACTCCGTTGTTCTGCCAGCAGACGCGGAACGATTCTCCGGGATTGAGGGTATAAACCCGGCGTGGCTGCGGCTGGAGACCCCAGCGGCTGTATTCACGGGCGCGCACCCGGTAGAAATGGTAGGAGCCGAGAAAACGGAAGCGGGAAAGCAGCACGGGATCCTCTTCGATCTCTTCCAGGCTTGCCGCATCATTCTGTCTCCGGGATGGAAAATAAGTCTGGGCGGAGAGGTCGAACAGCCGCCAGCGTCCGTCATAAAAGACCTGTTCAAAGGAATGGAAGTTGCCCGCCGTCATGCTGGCGGGGAGGCGGAGCAGATAAATAAACATATTCATCGTGAGGTTGTTCAGCGGACCGCATTCAAAACCGCAATAGCTGACCAGCTGGCGGAGCCCGTCGTATTCCGCACCGCCGAGCGTGTTCTGCTCCGTCATACGGGGCTGATGCGACATGAAATAGTCGCTGACGCGGTACATGAATCCGAACATGCGGATCGTCCGTTCCGCATCGCTGAGTTTTTCGTCCGCGGAAAACATGGTGTCGGCAAGGTCGCCGTAGGATCTCACATCAAGATCGCCGCTGTTGAGCAGGATCGGACCCTCAAGCGGTTTCCCGTCCGGCGGACAGGAAATCGTCAGACTGTCCATATAGACTTTTTCCGGAACCGTGATCCGGACCGTTTCCCCGCTCCGGATGGAAAATGTGCGTTTGCGCGGTTCGCGTGCCGCATGGAAATCCTGAACGGCCGGCATCTGCGGATAGTTGCAGGTCGGCAGTGTGTTGTGCGGATGATTTTCCGGGACGATCTTTTCCGGAATGACACGGACCGTTTCCGTGCGGACTGTTCCGTTTTCCCGCCGCTCCGCCGTCATGACATCGGCGAGCGGAGAGTCATAGGAGACAAGGCTTCCGGCGATGAAGCGGTCACCGGTTCCGTGTGTGCCGTCGAAAGTGTTTTCATAATCGAAAAAGGCGCAGGTGGATTCATCGCACCGGAGATCGCGGTCCGGGGTGAAATCATCCGTGTAACGGGCGCGGGTCGAGATGCGCACCTTGTCCAGCGCTCCCTTGAGCAGCTCCGACGGCCTCATTGCGGTCGGAATATTGCGGACAGGACGCGCGGCAATGCCGAGGCTGATATTGTCCGGCATGATGTCATCGCACCGTTTCGCCCGTTCCAGTTCGGCGGGGGCAAAATGAAAATCCGCATTGGCGGCGATCTTTTTTCCGTTGAGGAACAGGGCAATGCCGTTTTTCCCGCTCCAGCAGACCGCGATGTGCGACCATTTCTTTGCCGGAAGTTCCGCGTTCGGTGAGGGAAACGGTCTTTTCCCTGAAATCGCGGATCGTCAGATGAAACTGTTTTCCGGTGGGACGATAAACCAGATTCAGCAGGGTCTTGCGGAAATTCTGATAGGCTTCAATGATCGTGTTTTCCTTGTCTTCCGCTGTAAATTCCGGTTTGATCCATGCTTCAAACGTGCCGTCGCCTTTGCTCCAGTGATATTCCGTCTGTGCGGTCAGATTCTTGACCCCCTCCGACCAGACGCACGGCGGATTCGCGTTGAAAAACGGAGCGTGCTTCCCGTTCAGGTGATACGCTTTCCCGCCGTCGATCCCGGCGGTGAACTGTGCGGGATTCCTGCCGGGGAAACGGAGAACGGTGCCGGAGCGGATTTGCAGATCCGTCAGCAGAAATTCCGCTTCGCCCTGCCGTTTTTCCGCAAGCGGTTTCCCGTAATGGTCAAGTTTGGCGGGGGATGTGTAAGTCCTTAGAAATACCCGGAGAGTTCTGGCACGCGGATCAAGCCGTCCGGCTGCGCGGTTGACGACTTCCCGCGGTCCGGCTGCGAACATCGAAGACCAGCGCGGATCGGTGACGGAGGAGGGAAGCGGTTTGCCGTGTTCATCCAGCTGGCTGACCGCGAGGGAGAAGTTCCAGGGCAGTTTGGAAAGTGAGCGGAATGCGAATTCAAGCACCGCCGGAGAGCCCGGCTCAGTGCCTGCCGGAAGCGGAAAATCCTTGCAGACCGCCGCCGAGTTGACCGTCGGTGTGTGGAAATACAGCGCTTTCCCCTCCGCGCGGATTGTCCATGTTCCGAGAACCGGTTTCCAGCCTTCCGGTTTCCGTGCATCGGAAACAAGAGCGGGCGCGGGGACCGCTTTCCCTCCGGTTTTCCCTTTCCCGCCGAAATAGAGAGTTGCTTTCTGTGTCCGTTCCGGCAGAGTGAAGCGCAGATGGAGCGTGGAGCCGTTCCGTCCGGTGACTGCCGCGGGAACCGCCTGTTCCCCGTCGGGTGTCTGTGCGGAGAAGCGGATGGCGTTTGCCTCCGGCGGAACCGTTTGTTTTGCCAGACGGGAAAGAATGGCGAAGTCGATGCTGATTTCACAATGCCGTCCGTCCGCGGGATGCCAGTCAAGGGCGGTCCGGTGTGTCATTCCCTGAAAACACCACGACTCTGCTGCTCCACAGAATAATGCGGCGTGCATCAGGAAGAGAATGAAAAGCGCTCGTTTCATAGCATGTTCCTTAAATATTATTGCCATTTTGCTTCAGAAAACCACTGATGCTGAGTTTTTTTATTCCCCCACTGAACCCAGGCATAGGGGAGACTGCCAGCCATCGGATTGGTTTTATCCGGATAGCGGTTTCTTGCGAGCCAGCTGACATGTCCGTCTGCATAACACATGTTCATCCCCTGACTGTGCCGCATCATGCCGAGCGTGGTCGCAAGAGTTGCGTTATGCGGGCTGAAATGCCATTTGGCGTACCAGTAGCGGTCGCCGTACATGAATACTTTGGAGGAATGCTTGAGGTCGGTCAGTTTCAGAAAAATGTCATTGTTGGATTGATTCAGCAGGGTGTAGTCAAGATAGTAATTCTGTGCGTAATCGGTGGATTTTGTTCTTGCCGCCGCTTCATTGTCGAATGTCGCATTGGAATGTTGTTCCGCCGGACAAAGCAATGGCGGAATCGGCAGAAGACGGTTTCTGCCATTGACCCCGTCATAGTCTTTTGCTCCGGTCAGATACCTTGTTGCGACAAGATTTTCCCAGAAATAGCCGGCACTGGCAACATTCGGCACATAATACCCGTCATGGTCGGAAGAGTAACTGATCGCCGCCAGTCCGAGCTGCTTCAGATTGTTGGCGCAGGTGATGGTGTGCGCTTTCGCCCGTGCGCTGTTCAAAGCGGGCAGAAGCAACCCCGCAAGGATCGCGATCACGGCAATCGTTACAAGGAGTTCGATCAGGGAAAAACAGTGTTTGGTATGCTTCATAGCAGTTTCCTTATTTTGTTGTAGTAGGACAATCAGTTCAGCCATTTGGTTGCACTCCAGTTGGGGCTCTGGTCTTTTTTGCCCCATTGCAGCCATTGCCATGCGTTTTCAAAAATGACCTGATCCGGAAAACGGTTTTTTGCGACCCGGTTGACATGCCCGTCGATAAACAGCATGTTCATTCCTTCACTGTGGCGCATCATACCGTTTCTGACGGCTGCATCTCTGTTATACGGAGAAATGCTTCTTGATTTGTACCAGTAGCGGTCCCCGGCGAGATAAACTTTTGAAGAATGCTTGAAATCAGTCAGCTTGCCAAAAAGATCACGAGGATCATTTTCCCTTAAACGGAGTTCATGGTCCAGAAAATACGCCATGCCGTAATCTGTCACTTTCATCCTCTCTATAGTGTCATTACCCCATGTTGTGGGAGAATGCTGTTCCGCCGGACAGGTCAGAGGTGGGAGCGGAAATCGCAGCTGCTGGCTTGAACCTCCTTCATAAGTTGCGTTATAACCTTTGACCGGCGGGATATATCTTTGCCGTACGAGTGTTTCCCACCAGTAAACATTATTTTCTGTATGCTGGGGGACGTAGTAATCTTCGGAATCTGTGGCGTAATTGATCTGGGCAAGACCGAGCTGCTTCAGATTGTTTGCGCAGGTGATGGCATGCGCTTTTGCCCGTGCGCTGTTCAAGGCGGGCAGAAGCAGCCCTGCAAGGATCGCGATCACAGCAATCGTTATGAGAAGCTCGATCAGGGAAAAGTGAGCATGTCTCTGCATAGTTGTTTCCTTTGGGTTGCGGTTTCCGGTTATCGGTTGTAACTTTTGTAAAGCCGGGTGAAATCGCGGCGGTGATTTTCCATGATCGTGATTTTCTTTTTCAGATTTTCCACCACGTTGGGCGCGTAGGTCATGACGGTTTCCAGTTCGACAGAGGGAGCCGTTTGCAGGATCGGGGTTTCCGCCTGTTCAAGGAGCGAGATGATCTCCAGCGTGTTGTCGATCTCCTCCCGCATGATCTCGTTGACTTTGAAATAACGGATGTCGCCCTGTTCCCAGATATCCGGTGTTGTGTCTTTCGGTTCTTCGTTGTAATCGGTCCGGTCGAGGATGGTCTGGAATTTGCAGACATTGTTTGCATTGCGGATGATACAGCGGTAGAGTTTGAGTTTCAGCAGCTGACTCTTCAGGTAATCCTGTGCGTTTCCGGCTGTTTCCGCAAGTTCCTGCATAAGTGTGATCGCCCGGTTCAGCTGCGGCATTGCGGCATTGATGCTTTTTTCCAGCTGAACCTGTCCCGAATATCCGCCGATCCAGCGGTGCGCCTGCAAGTCGAGCATATTGTCCGCATCTTCCTCGCTCTGTGCCTGGAACAGGAACTCGCGGTAGTAGTTCTTTTCCTCCGGCTTGAGTTCACCCGGAAATGCGACGAACGGACGGGCCAGCCAGCGCTGATGGATGGTTCCGAGAGTGAAAATATGACCGCCGCTGTTTAAGTGATCGAACCGTGCAGTGACTTTTTCGATCAGGTCCCAGACGCGGACGAGTTTATCCGCAAGTTCCGCCCCGACGAAATCCGCCGCCATATCGGTCAACGCGGTATAGCGTCCGACGATCCCTTCCGGCATTCTGCCGAGATATTTTCTGACGAACGCGATCGTGTCGGTTTCGTCCAGATCGCGCAGCGCGATCATGAGGTTGTGATCCTGTGCCGTCTGAACATTCTGAAGCTGTTCTGCGATGAGTCCCATCCGGGAGAGGCGTGCCACGGGTGCGGTGAACTCCAGATAACTGTTCCGGAATCCGATTTCCTCCGTGAAAGTTTCATGTTCCAAAGTCCGGTTGTTGATGGACTGTCCCGGTTTCAGCAGCGGGAGCACTGCCGGAGCATCATGTTCAAGAATGTTCCGGACGTTGACCTCCGCTTCGTATCCGGCGATCCGTGCGCCCTCCTGAAAGATCGAAAGATAATTTACCACCCGTTGCCCGATGGGGATGTGCTTGCAGGCCTGCGGACCGTTTTTGCCCGGATAAAGACGGTCGTTCCAGCAAAGCCCGCCGCCGGAATCGTTGGTCAGGAGCTGAAAGTGTTCAAACGGTGCGGTTTTGCAGAGTTCCGCGACAGCGTTTACATACATTTCCCGGACTTCGGGATTGTCAACGCACGGCGCATAGTATTCGGTTCTTGCGCGGCGCGCCTGATCGCAGCGCGGTCCGCGCCATGACGGATGGTCGCGGTAGACCGCTTCCGGCAGATATGCCGGTTCCATTCCCGTAAATGTGGCTTTAAGTCCGAATTCTTTCAGAATGGCGACCCGTTCCGCGAGGGTGTCCAGATTCCGTTTTGCGTAATCCTGCGGCAGATAAGGTTTCAAGGCTTCCGGCACGATGTATTTGAAGATCGTCGGACGGTGCAGGCTCCAGTTCGGATAGGGGTCGTACCGGTTTGCATTCCACTGCCACATGCTTGGTTCGACCTGACTGGCGGAAAGATGAGTCGCTCCGAGCTCTTTGGCGAGTTCCGCGAGTTTCCGGTATTCCTCCAGATTCGCGGTTGGACATTCCAGACTGATTTTGCGCATGATCCCGGTTCCTTTCTCTCTGATTATTGATGATAACAATTCGTTGTTTTTTTCCCGGTGCGGTTCCGGCGGTCGTCTGCCGGTATACGGTAAAACTCTATCAAGGTGAAATAATTGTCTGTTTTCCCGCTCATTCCGTAACTCCTATGCCGAGCGGACGACCGTATTTTTTATGTCAAGGAAAACCCGCACGGCGTGTGCCAGTTCTTCCAGCGATTCTTTCAGCGGCAGGGAAGGGTCGTTGATGATCCGGATGACTCCCTCCTGAATCAGTTTTGTCAGTTCCGGTGAATCCAAATTGTATTCGCCGGACATTGCGTTCATCTCCGTGAGGAACAGCACATCGCGCGGATCGGAAATGTCAATGGACTTCTGCGCGGAAGTTTTGCGGATCGGAATGCCGTATTTTTCCGCTGCGATATAATCCTGCACTTCTTCGGAAAGCATGACGCGGAGAAAATCAAGGATCCGTTCCCGGTTGACGCACTCTTTGCGCACGCAAAGCAGGTCGGTGGCTTGAGCCATGCGGTCGGCTCCGCCGGAAATATGCGGAAGCGGGAGAACCTGCCAGTCTGTCATTCCGCTGTGCTTGAGATGACAGAGCAGTTCCCGTTCCGCCACGACAAACGGCATTGTTCCATGGCAGAAACGATGCGTCCATGACGGTTCTTCCAGTTCTCCCAGATGCCGATGCATGGAGCGGAGGAGCTCAATGCCGCGTATGGTTTCGGGCGAGTCGATCCGCACCGGGCTCTCCGCCGCCGGGTCGATCAGAGCGCCGCCGCAGCGGAAGACAAAATTCATCCAGAAAAACGGGTTTTTGGAATAATTCAGCAGATTTTCCGCCGGGAAGACTTTCTTGAGCTGCTGAAGAATGGAAAGAAAGTCGTCGAATGTCCAGTCCGGGGCAGGCATGCCGATTCCAGCAGATTCCAGAAGACGGGGATTGCAGAACATCACGCGCGGCGAGAAAATAAACGGGATCCCGTGAATGGAGCCGTCGCTGCCGCGGAAACTGCGGAACGGTGCTTCAAAAAAGAGCGAGCGGTCCGGGAACAGTTCATCAAAATACGGGGCAAGATCCAGATATTCGTCCCGGTCCTGCTGGAGCGGAAGCGTGGTCCTGATCTCAAACATCCCTTTTTGAAACCGGGAGCAGAGACGCATTTCCGGCAATTTTTTCTCTATCAGTTTCCGGAATCCCGATACCCACGGAAGTTTTGAATTGAACAGGACAAAATGGTTCGGCATCAGCCGTTTATTCCAGTCCGGCTGTACCATGCTTCCCTGACGGTTGACGCAATGAAGGATCCCCGCGCCGGAAAGCGCATTGACCGCCTGAAGGATCATGGCGAACGACGCGTTTACTTCTCTGCCGATTTTTCGCGCGGAGGGGATCGGGCCGCCGGCCGGAAACTCTCCCGACTCGATCCGGTCGAGAATATAATCGCATACTTGTGATACTTTATCCTTCATCAATCGTTCTCCTGTCTCTGTTTTAATTATAGCACAAGACGCTGATTATATCAAGAGGTGTTTTTTGAAAAAGATAGATTTTTTTTATTTTTTGTTCCATTTTTCAGATAGAATACTGGAAAATCGATGAAAAACAGCGTATTTTTTATCGGTTTTTTTGATTGGATGCTGAAAACGGAACACAGAAGATGTTCTGATATAATCAGTTGTTCCGGTCTGTCATGGATGCGATGTCCAGCAGGGAGACTTTCCGGACGGTCCGGACGTTTCCCCCCGCGCTCAGGACATTGGTTTGCAGGAGATGCCGGTAATGGACCCGGCAGCTGGCGCTGTGGGGATTGACGGCGCCGTCGAATGTCTGCTGGATATATGATTTTGCCGTTCCGACACTGGAATCCATGATATACGAGAATTGAGACGGCGCTTTCAGCGCGGAAAGTTTCAGGATCGGTGTTCCGCCGCTTCCGAAATCGCCGTTATTGGAATAGGTCCCGGCATAAAAGCTCATAATATAGGAGGCGTAATTCACCATTTTTTCCGGATCGCTTCCGTTTGTGTACGGTATTCCGGATGGCGTCGTCCGGATTTTTCCCTCATAGGCGACAGCTGACGGGCAGATGTAGACGCTTTTTTTTGCTTTTTTATACTCTTCGTATTCCGAGCTGACCCATTTTTTATAATACTGATCGGTAAAAAAGGAGTATGCTTCATACCATGTGGCCCGGTTTGCGGAGTTGGTTACCCTCGGAACATTCGTGGAGACCAGAAAATCATCAAAATCATTCGCGTATTGTGCGACCATCAGCCCGATCTGTTTCAGATTGCCGGTACATGCCGCACTGTCCGCTTTTGCTCTTGCCTTGTTCAGACCTGGAAGCAGAAGCGACAGAAGTATGATAATAACTGAAACCGTGATCAACAATTCCACCAAAGTAAAACAGCTTTCTCTTTTCATTCTTTTTTCTCCCTTGTTTCCAGTTTTTCCTCGTTTTTGATAAGCAGGAACACGCGAACCGCCTGTGCCAGTTCTTCCAGCGACTGTTTCAGCGGGAGCGTTCCGTTATTGATGATCCGGCGTATTCCGCCCTGAATCAGTCTTGTCAGTTCGGGGGAATCAAGATTGTATTCCGCCGACATGGATTCCATTTCCGTGAGAAACAGTATATCGCGGGGATCGGAGACATCAATGCTTTTCTGTGCGGAACTTTTGCGGACCGGGATGCCGTATTTTTCCGCCGCGATATAGTCCTGCACCTCTTCGGAGAGCATGAAACGCAGAAATCCCGCAGCAAGTTCGGGGTCGACACTCTCTTTGCGTATGCAGAGCAGGTCGGTGGATTGCGCCATGCGGTCCGCGCCTCCGGGAATATGAGGCAGGGGAAGAACCTGCCATTCTTTCATTCCGGAATGAAGGATCGGATTCAGCAGTTCACGGTCGCCGAGCATGAAAGCGAGTCCGCCGTTGCAAAAATCGCGTCCCCATTGCCGGGGTGTGTATGCCGGAAGCAGATGCCGCAGCAGAGGTGGATGCACTGCCGCCACAGGCTGCAAGGCTCAATGCCAGAGCACCGGCCAGAAATGCACTTGCAATACGCTTGAGTTTCATATCTTTTTCCTCCCATAGGGGACGTTCTGCGTCCCGCTTCCCTCTCGATTTACCATTTTACCATGCTAAAGTGGTAAACTGTAGCTATAGAATAGCGCGTTTGCCGCCGTTTTGCAAGAGGTAAACCCATTTTTTTGCACAATGCACTGCTTTGCCCCGCCTGTAAGCCCGCTTTTTGTGGGAAAGTGTGCACATACCCCTTCCGGCTTTGCGCCTGAGGGGGTATCCATAAAAAATCCCCCCGCACTTTTTGTGCAGAGGGACATCCTGTTTTTATGATTACTGCTCCGCCATGGCCTTCAGCGCCGCTTTTTGCAGGTCGGTAACTGAGATGGTGCACAGCGCCTTCAGGTCGGCATCCGTGCCGTCTGTGGAGAGCTTGCCGATCTCCACGGCGTTTTTGCCCTTCAGGTAGCCGCACCAGCCTGCGCTGTGCTCGTACCATTCCTTGCCTAACGCGCTTGCGCTGCGCATTCCGTAGCGGTCGCCCAGCTCGTTTTTGGTGTACACCGGCTCACGCGGGGCAGACACCGTGCCGTCCGCGCTGACGGTCAGCTCCGGCTCGGTCATATCCCCGATGGCGCTGGTCACCCGGGCGTTCTCGTCCATGGTCACCACTGCCAGCGTGATCTTAGCCTGCACCTGTGCGTCCTTGTCGTCTGTGCCCGCAAGCCCCTGTGGCATTTCGGCCACCTCTACACCCAGTTTGACCGTATCGCCCCGGGCAGCACCCAGCACCTGTGCATTCTCGCAGGCGCGGACGACAGCATCCCGGTAACGGTCCACCGCGATGGTGCAGCCGGAGAGAAGGTCTGCCTCCGTGGGCTTGCCGTCCGCATCCGTTTTCAGTTTTTTCACCTCGTCCGGGGTCTTGCCCTCAAGCCAGCTGCTAAAGGCATCGGCCTGCTCCGCCCAGCCTTTTTTCAGGCCGGACACCTCTGCCAGCGGGTAGTCCTTCCCCTTCTGGCGCTTGGTGCGGGTGTCGGTGGGGGTGGTCACCTTGCCGGTGCCGTCCGCACTGACTGAAAGCTCCAACTCGTCCAGTGTTACCCCAGCCAGCTTGCCGTCTGCATCCAACAGCACGGCAGCCGCTACGGTGTGGATGTTGCCCGCACGGTCTGTGCCGGTCGTCTCGGTCAGGACCCCCAGCCCGGTGCGCCACGCCGCGTTTTGCGCCGCGCTGCTGCCCACAGAGGTGCTGCCGCTCACAGAACCGGAGCTGCTGCCGGAGTTTCCCCCGCCGCAGCCGGTCAATGCCAGTGCTGCCGCCAGCGTGCAGCACAAAAACCAACGCGATGCCTGTTTCATATCGTCACATACGCTCCCTTTCCGTGCCTGCATTGCAGACGCAGGCTTTGGAGCTAGTGTACCCCGCCGTGCGGGATTTTATGAGCAGGTGTTTACATCAGCGGGCTAAGCAGCCGCAGCACGCTGTCCAGCACCGTACCCACCAGACCGGTGCGGCAGTCCGCGCACTGCACCTCCCGGCACTGGGGCAGGGTGCGGCGCACATCGTCCCGCAAGGCCAGCACCTGGCTGTTTTGCAGCAGCAGCACCCCGCACTCGAAGTGCAGAAACATACTGCGGTAATCCATATTGATGCTGCCCACCACCGCCGCGCGGTCATCGCTGACGCAGCACTTGGCGTGGAGAAAGCCCGGGGTGTACTCGTAGATGCGCACCCCCGCCCGCAGCAGGGGCAGATAGTACGAGCGGCTCAGCCGGAACACCAGCTTTTTGTCCGGGATGCCCGGCAGCACCAGCCGCACATCCACCCCGCGCTTGGCGGCGTTGCGCAGCGCGTCCAGCATTTCCTCGCCGATGGCGAGATAAGGCGTATAAAAATAAACGTACTGCTGTGATTGTGCCAGAATATCCAGATAGACCGTTTCTGCCACCGGCTCTTCGTCCAGCGGGCTGTCCGAGTAAGGCTGCACGATGCCGTCCGCGGTTTCGGCCTGCACCGTGACTTCGGGCATGTCCGAGGGCGCAGCGCCCCCTCTGAAGCGCGCATTAAATTCGGCTTCCGCGGCGTCAGCCTCTTTGGCGGAATGAAAGCGCGCGATGATTTCCTTGGCAAGCAGGACCTTCGCGTCACGGGGATTACGTCCCGCGGCGCATTCTTCCTTCAATTTTGCAATCTCGGCGTTGGGCCTGAGGCTTAAGAGGTCGTACCAGTTCCACATCAGCGTATCCGAAATACTCATCACCTTGCCGAACATATCGTTCGGGGTATCGGTGATGCCGATGTAGTTGTGCTTACTCTTACTCATCTTCTCGATGCCGCCGGAGACAACGGGCAGGCCGTCGTCTTTGGCCGTCACCTTGCTCGGACGCCCCTTTTCGTCGTATTCGACGTTGATTTCATAGGGGTAGTACCAGCGCTTGTGACCGTCGGGAAGCTCACGGTAGAAGCATTCGGCGGTAAGCATGCCCTGGGTAAAGAGGCGCTTAAAGGGTTCGTCATACTTAACGAGCCCCAGATCGCGCATCACCTTGGTCCAGAAGCGCGCGTACAACAGGTGCAGCACCGCGTGCTCAATGCCGCCGATGTACT
>ERZ779851.2934-NODE-2934-length-12121-cov-2.836566_pt1 | contig 12121 bp, 12 predicted proteins | sample MGYA00511094_ERZ779851 | MGnify/ENA primary metagenome ERZ779851 (study PRJEB29588, sample SAMEA2155512) | human gut metagenome | biome: human gut; feature: human-associated habitat; material: faeces | place: Denmark | collected 2008/2010 ...
TGGCACCTATCACCCTGAACACTCCCAAGCCGCTTGTGCGTGTTCACGGCAAGAGGATAATTGACGGTCTTATAGATGCTTGCCTCGCTGTGGGGATAACCGAAATATATATTGTGAGAGGATATCTCGCAGAGCAGTTCGATCAGCTTCTTTATAAGTATCCGATGATCCGTTTTCTTGAAAATCCCAGCTACAACGAAGCAAATAATATATCGTCCGCCATGTGTGCGAGGTATATGTTCTCAAACGCGTATGTATTTGAGGCGGATCTGCTTATAAACAATCCCGGTATAATCAAAAAGTACCTTTATACGTCAAACTTCCTCGGTATAAAGAAAGATCGCTCCGATGACTGGTGTTTTGAAGTCAAGGATGGGATCATTACCGATGAAAAGGTCGGCGGCCTTAACTGCTGGCAGATGGTCGGAATATCCTATTGGAACGAAGAAGACGGCAGAAAGCTCGCCGAGGATATTCCCGATACGTTCGCTTCCCCCGGCGGAAAGGAAAAATACTGGGAAATGTCTGCTCTTATAATGCACCGCGACCGCTATAAGGTAGAAATACGCGAGTGCTATTCGGAGGACGTAATAGAGATCGATACCTTCGGAGAACTGAAGGCGATCGACAGATCGTATGATGTCTGACCGGTAATGAATATCGACAGGTCTTGACTCCGCAGTGTTTTTGCGCTATAATTACATATACCCCTAACGGTACGGAGGTAATATAATGAAACAGTGTATGGATTTCGAAAATCTGCATCGCAGGCTGAAAAAGATCATCGGACAAGTACAGGCGATCGACCGGATGGTGGATGAGGATATACCGTGCGAAGACATTCTCTCTCAGATCAACGCGGCAAGGTCGGCGCTCAACGGCTGCGGCAAGGTCGTGCTCGAGGGGCACATCCAGCATTGCGTGCGCGACGGGATCGAGCACGGCGACGCCGATAAGACGATCGAAAACTTCACGAAGGCCGTGGAGCGCTTCGCGAACATGGGCTGAAGCCTGTACACAAGACACCGGAAAAGCACAGTCATTCGACTGTGCTTTTTTCTTTTCCCTCTTGGTAACATATACCCAATACGGTATAAGCGAGGCGAAACCATGAAAACACTTATGGAAAAACTTGAACGGCTTCTGGAACTGGGCGGGACGAAAAAGGATATCGCGCTGCTGGCCATTGGCGGCATTGCGCTCGTGTGCAGTCTGCTCAAGTGGCAGCCGTTCCCTTTGACCTGGCGTGGATCGCAGTCGTACTGTGTGGCGTGCCGATCGTGCTGGAGGCAATCATCGGGCTCGTGACGGCATTTGACATCAAGGCCGACGTGCTCGTGTCGCTGGCGCTGATCGCGTCTGTGTGCATCGGCGAGATCTTTGCAGCCGGTGAGGTCGCGTTCATCATGCAGCTCGGCGGCCTGCTGGAGGAGCTGACGGTGGCAAAAGCGCGTGCGGGCATCGAAAAGCTCGTGCACCTCACGCCGCAGACGGCGCGCGTGCTCGCGCCAGACGGCACGGAGACCATTGTGCCCGCAGAGCAGGTACAGGTCGGCGATACGCTGTGTGTCCTGCCGGGCGAGAGCGTGCCGGTCGACGGTGCGATCTGCTCCGGCCGGACGTCGATCAATCAGGCAGTCATGACCGGCGAGTCGCTGCCGGTGGACAAAGGCCCCGGCGACGAGGTCTCGAGCGGCACGGTCAATCCGTTCGGCGCATTTGAGATGCACGCGACGAAGGTCAGCGCCGATAGCTCCATTCAGCGCATGATCCGGCTCGTGCAGTCGGCCAACGCGGGCTCCGTGCTCGTGATCACAAACTCTGCACTTTTACTGAACTGGAGGAGATCATCATGGCAATCACCATCATCGGCATCATCATCGGCGCAATGATCCTTGGCGCAGGCATCTACTATCTTGCGAAGGAAAAGACGGACCGGGAGGCGCGGAAGATCTATACGATCACGACCGTCGCCGGGGCGCTCATACTCGCCGGGGCGATCCTGAAGCTCGTTCTGGCAAGATGACGCACAAACAGCAGATTGCCCCCGCGCGGCATAGCCGCGCGGGGGCAAATTCTTTTTTCCGGTTCAGCGCTTGGGCTTGATGAGCGACACGAACGACCGGATGCCCGTGTCCTGCGAGCCGCGCGGATAGACCAGCAGTGTGCGCGCCTTCGCCCGGAAACCGTGCAGCGGGCGAAAAACGACGCCGGAGATCCCCCAATCGGCCATGCTCGCCGGCATGATGCTGAAGGCAATGCCGGTGTTGATGATGAGGGCAATGCTGTAAAAATCGTCGGCGTACATGCGCTTATTGTCCCGCAGGCCCATGTTGGCATACATGCCCGCGATCAACCCCGCCGAGGGCTGACTGTCCTGTGCACGGTTGAGCACGATCGGCATACCCTTGAGTTCTCGCGGATGGATCGTCTGTTTTTCCGCCAGCGGGTGCGAAGCGCTGATCATGACCATGCACGGATCCGAGAGCGTGACGCGGCTGTCGAGCCCCTTGCCGAGCTCCACGCCGAAGCCGGAAAGCACAGCCATGTCCAGCTGCCCTTCGGCCAGCGCGCCGAGCAGGCTCTGGTTGCTGCCGAGCTGAAACTCGATCTCCGCTTCCGGGTGCTGGCGGTGATATTTGCGGATCTGCGAAACAATGGTCCACAGCTCGTAGGCCCCGGCGTAGCCGATGCGCAGATCCGTCGCGTTGCCGAGCGCGATTTTCTTGCCCTGCGCCGCGGCGTCGTTGTAGCGGATCATGAGCTGCTTGCACTGCCGGTAGAACACCTCGCCCGCCGGCGTCAGGCTCACGCCGCGCTTGCCGCGCACAAACAGCGCATAGCCGAGCTCCTGCTCGAGCAGCTTGATCTGCTGGCTGACGGCCGTCTGCGAGATGCACTGCTCCTCGGCGGCGCGGGTAAAATTGAGGTGCTCTGCAGCCGATAAGAACACCGGAAGGCGTTGAATGCTCACAGTTTCCACACTCCTTGTCGAATAAGCAACGCTCAGCAGCGAAACATTGCTTTCCTTTATTATATCCATAACTTTTTCTTCTGACAAGGTCATAAAACGATATTGGACTGCGCTCTATAAAAATGATATAATTTTAACAAGATGTGTATCCAGCCACACACACGAAAACATACACCCGCTCATGGGTCAAAAATCAAGTTCCGCAAGGAGGACAAATACCATGGAAAAGATGCGTTTTGAAGGCAAAGTCGTCATCGTGACCGGCGCGAGCTCCGGAATCGGTCGCTCCACCGCGCGGCTGTTCGCCATGGAGGGCGCCAAGGTCGTCGCCGCGGCGCGCCGCCTGAAGCGGCTGGAAGACCTGCGCGACAAAGTCGCGGCAGAGAACGCCCCCGGCGTCATCCTGCCGGTCAAGACGGACGTGCGCGATCCGGCGCAGATCGACGCCATGTTTGACACCTGCCTCAAGGAGTTCGGCCACCTGGACATTCTGGTCAACAACGCCGGCATGCTTGACGGTCAGCTCCCCATTCACGAAACCCCGCAGGAAGTCTATGACATGATCTACGAGACCAACCAGCGCGCCGTGTACCTGTGCTGCCAGCGCGCCATCAAGATCTTCCTCGAGCAGGGCACCCCGGCCAACATCGTCAACGTGGCCTCGGCCGCCTCTCTGCGCGGCCTGAAGGGCGGCGCGATGTACGTCATGACCAAGCACGCCGTGCTCGGCCTGACGCGCAACATCTCCGCTTCCTTCTTTGAGCGCGGCATCCGCTGCAACTGCATCGAGCCCGCGAACATCCTCACCGAGATCAACAAGGTGCCGCGCGAAAAGGGCATCGGCATCCTCGAGTGGCAGATGCGCGCCGGCAAGGCGGCTCCTCTGCACACCATCACGAAGCCCGGCGAGAAAAAGCCCATGCTCGGCAAGCCGAAAGACTGCGCCAACGCCATCGCCTATCTCGCAGACGACGTCGCCGCGCGCTACATCTCCGGTGCGGAGCTGAAGGTCGACGCCGGCTGGCTCAATATGTAACCACTCCCCCACAACGTGCTGAGAAAGGAAACATAACTATGTCGACGCATTACAAGGATTATTACGGCACGCATATGCCGTTCGGCCAGTTCCCGAAGTTCGGCGTGCTCTCGAGCGTGAAAGTGCTCATGACGGGCACGAACATCGCAGGCCCCTTCGCCGCGAGCATCATGGCCGAGATGGGCGCGCAGGTCGTGCAGGTCGAGTCCCCGAACATGCCCTGCCAGACCCGCGGCAACTACGGCTACTCGCAGGATCACCGCAACACGTATTCCATCACGCTCAACACCCGCACCGCCAAGGGCAAAGAGGTGCTCGAAAAGCTGATCGCGTGGGCGGACATCTGGATTGAGTCCGGCCGCCCCGGCACCTATGCCAAAAACGGTCTGAGCGACGAGCATATGTGGAAGATCAACCGCAAGCTCGCCATCGTCCACGTCTCCGGCTACGGCCAGACCGGCCCGGACAAGAACAAGGCGGCCTACGATGTCTCCGGCCAGGCCATGGGCGGCTACATGTACATGAACGGCGTCTCCCCGACGTCCGGCCCGCTGAAGGTCAACCCGTACCTGTCCGACTACATCACCGCTTACAACGCCTGCATGGTGGCCCTCGCCGGCTACATCAACGCGAAGAACAGCGGCGAAGGCGACTCCTGCGACGTTGCTCAGTACGACACCATGTTCCGCCTGCTCGACAACTACCCGGCCAACTGGTTCAACAAGGGCTACCCGAAGCAGGGCGAGCCCGTGCCCTTCCGCACCGGCAACAAGAGCGACCAGGCTGCCTGCTTCTCCTTCTACGACACGAAGGAAGGCAACGCCATGTTTGTTGCGATCGTCGGCCAGGGTCCTGTCACCCGCGGTTACCCGATCATCGGCATGGGCAAGCCCGGCGTCACCGAGGGCATCCCGAAGAACTGCACCGGCTTCCCGCTGTTTGACCCCCGCGGCAAGAAGGCGGACGAGCTGTGCGCGAAGTTCTGCGCCGAGCACACCTGCGACGAGATCGAGGAGATCTTCAACAAGGCCGGCATCCCGTGCCAGCGCGCTTACGGCCCGGCCGACATCGAGAAGGATCCGCAGTACGAGGCCCGTGAGAACATCGTCGAGTGGGATGACCAGTGCTTCGGCAAGATGAAGGGCATCGGCGTCACGAACATCTTCAAGAAGAACCCGTCCCAGATCGTGGCTTCCGCGCCGTGCTTCGGCGAGCACAACCGCGAGGTTCTCAAGGACTTTGGCTACACCGACGAGGAGATCGACGCGCTCTACAAGAAGGGCGAGCTCGCGACTTGGACGCCGGCGGACACCGCCCGTATCAAGAACTTCGTTGAGTGGCACTTCTTCTGGGATCCGGAGCGTCAGGCCAAGCGCATCGGCCTGGAGTATCCTCCGAAAAAGTAAATCTTAGCGCAAATAGACGGTAAGCTGTCAGCATGGGCTTTTGCCCATGTTGGCAGCTTATCTTGAATCCGGAGAAATCTGTAGAAAAACGCAACAAAAAGGAGGCACAGCATACATGAGTTTCAAAAAAATTGACTGCAACCTCACACAGAAGTTTGATGAATATCCCGATTTCGGCGTTCTGAACGGCGTCAAGGTCTTTGTGTCCGGCACCGCCATTGCCGGCCCCTTCGCCGGCTGCCTGATGGCGGAGATGGGCGCGAAGGTGCTCCAGTCCGAGGCTCCCAAGATCTCCTGCGGCACGCGCGGCACCACGAGCTGGTCGCAGAACCACCGCAATGAGTTCTCCATCACCTGCAACCCGCGCACGCCTGCCGGCAAGAAGATCTTCAAGAAGTGCCTCGAGTGGGCCGACATCTGGATCGAGTCCAGCAAGGCCGGCACCTATGCCAAGATGGGCCTCACCGACGAGGTGTGCTGGGGCGTCAACAGCAAGCTGTGCATCGTGCACGTCTCCGGCTACGGTCAGACGGGCCCGTACAAGTCCAAGGCTTCCTACGACGTTTCCGGTCAGGCCATGGGCGGCTATATGTACATGAACGGCGTCTCCCCGACGTCGACGCCTTTGAAGGTCAACCCGTACCTGTCGGACTATGTCACGGCCTACAACGCCTGCATGACCGCACTGTCGGCCTACATCCACGCGCTCAAGACCGGCAAGGGTGAGTCCTGCGACGTTGCGCAGTACGACACCATGTTCCGCCTGCTCGATAACTACCCGGTGCTCTGGTACAACAAGGGCTACCCGAAAGACGGTGAGCCTGTGCCTTACCGCACCGGCAACCACTCTGACCTCGCGGCCTGCTTCTCGTTCTACACCACGAAGGACAACAAGCAGCTGTTTGTCGCCATCAACGGCCCAGGACCGGTCGAGAAGGGCTATCCCATCATCGGCGTCGGCACGCCGGGCGTCACACCGGGCCTGCCGAAGGGCATCCCCGGCTTCCCGCTCAACACCCCCATGGGCCAGAAGGCGGATCAGGCGCTCACGGATTTCTGCGCGCAGCACACCTGCGCCGAGCTCGAGGAGATCTTCAACAAGGTCGGCATTCCGAACCAGCGCGCCTATGAGCCGGGCGATATCGAAAACGACCCGCAGTACGCCGAACGCGAGAACCTCGTCGAGTGGGAAGACCAGATCTTCGGCGAGATGAAGGGTATCGGCATCACGAACCGCTTCAAGAACAATCCCTCCAAGATTGTGGCCTCCGCGCCGTGCTTCGGCGAGCACAACCGCGAAGTCCTAAAGGACTTCGGCTACACCGATGAGGAGATCGACGCGCTCTACAAGAAGGGCGAGATCGTGACGTGGACGCCGGCAGATACCGCCCGCATCCGTCATCTGCCCGACTGGGGCTTCTTCTGGGATACCGAGCGCCAGTGCGAGCGCATCGGCATGGAGTGGCCGCTCAAGGACGAGTGATCCCCGCACACCGGATGGGCTGCGGTTCGCCCGGCCCGTCCACCGCATTCTATATCAGCAAAGGAGAAACAAATGGGTAGACTTGATGGAAAAGTCTGTTTCGTCACCGGTGCCGGTTCCGGCATCGGTGCCAAGACCGCCGAGCTCTTCGCACAGGAGGGCGCGAGCGTCATCATGGCGGATATGCATGAGGAAAACCTCAGCAAGGTCGCGGCCGACATTCAGGCAGCGGGCGGCGAGGTCATGACGGCCGTCGTCAACATCACCGACAATGACGCTGTGAAGGCGGCGTTTGCGGCCGGTGTGGAAAAGTACGGAAAGATCGACGCGCTGGCCAATATCGCCGGTGTGCTCGATGTGGCCATGCGGCCGATCGACGATTTTCTCACCAGCGATCTCGACACGACCCTGACCGTGAACGTCAAGGGCACGATGTACGTTACCCGCGCGGCTGTCAAGCAGTTCATCGCGCAGGGCTACGGCACGATCGCGACCGTCGCCTCCGTCGGCGGTTTGAACGGCAACGGCAGCGCAGCCTACACGGTCTCGAAGGGCGCCGAGGTCGCACTGACCAAGCACCTCGCGCTGCGCTTTGCCAACGGTGAGCAGAAGATCCGCGCCAACTGCGTGTGCCCCGGCACGGTCATGACCCCCATGACCACGCGCGCCATGAAGGCCAGAGGCAAGTACACGAAGGCCGCCAAGGCCATGCAGGCCTCCACCGCAAAGCACTCGACGCTCGACGTGGGCACGTGCACGGATCTCGACATCGCCAAGATCCTGCTGTTTTTGTGCAGCGACGATTCTGCGCCGCTCAACGGTCAGGCGCTCGTTGCCGATTACGGCGCAAACCTCTGATACGCTGCGCCGGTGCGCGCACACCGGCGCAAAGCTGCAAAACCGCGCACACAAAATGAAAGGGAGTGTACTGTTATGAGTAACCGTTTGGAAGGAAAAGTCGCGCTGGTCACGGCGTGCACCCGCGGCATCGGCCGCGCGATCGCGGACCTGTTCGTCGATGAGGGCGCGAAGGTCTACTATGCCTGCCGCAACATGGAGACCGGCAAGGCTGCCGTTGAGGCCGCCAGAGCCCGCGGCGGTCAGGCCGAGCTTGTCTACTTTGAGGCACACGACCCCGCCACGCACAGAAGCATGATCGACGAGTGCATCGCCAAGGAAGGGCGTCTTGACGTGCTGGTCAACAATTTCGGCGAATCCAACCCCCGCAAAGACCTCGATATCACCAAGTGCACCTACAAAGAATTCGAGAAGACGGTCTGCGTGGACCTCTCGACCGTGTTCAACGCCTGCCAGGAAGCGCTCAACAAGGCCATGCTCAAGCAGCACTCCGGCAGCATCATCAATATCGGCTCCGTCGCCGCCGTGTGCCCCGACCGCACGCAGGTCGGCTACGGCGTGGCCAAGTCCGGCATCAACCACCTCAGCCGTCAGATGGCGCGTCAGGTCGCGCACGCAGGTGTGCGCGTCAACGTGCTCAACCCCGGCATCATCGCCACGGAAGCCGTTGCCAAGCACCTCACCCCTGAGACGCAGTCGCGCTACACGACCAACTGCATGATCAAGCACCTCGGCGAACCCATCGACATCGCCTACATGGCGCTCTATCTTGCCTCCGACGAGTCGAAGTACGTCACCGCACACGTGATGAACGTCTCCGGCGGCTGGATGTAATGTCCGCTTTGTCTTTTTGATATCCTCTTCGAGAATGGTCTGTGTGATCAGCTGATTTAAAAGCGTATACCGACTCTTGTCCTGTTCTTCACATACCATGCTTCCCGTAATCTGATTGCTTTCTAATATCTGTTCTTTTTCTTCCCGCATCTGACTGACGTAATATTGGATATTTTCACCAAAAAACAGTAAGAAATCACTGATAAAAATCCCACCATAGGCTTCTTTCATTTCCATGGTACGGTATTCATCATGTTCCCCGCTCCGATAGTGTAAAAAGACACGATTTCCTCTCCGATTCTGATACTCTATAAATACCTTATCATAAAAACCATATTTTTGCTGTAAAAAGACAGGAAATCTTCGATAAAACGAAAAATAAATCTTTTCTGCCGTAAAATCTGCCAGATAGGTATCTAACAGTTCCATGTATTCTTCCTGCTTATCTTTATGAGATGCAAGATATTTTAAAATTGCTAAACGGCACACCGGTATCTGTTTTTCTTCCGGTCGTTCCACCAGATGTCTGAAGAATCGTTCGCTGATCACCATATGTTCTACAAAGTATGCCTGTGAAAAATAGTTCAGATAGGCATCTTTTATGATCTCTTTTCCACCATTTCTACAATAGCTTTCAAAAATTTCTTCCGTATATTCCATATACTCCGTAGAATACAGCAGCTGGATCAAAATATGTTCTTCTAAACCATAGGTCTCAATCCCAAACTGTTTTGCTGCCTGCCAGATCTCTCCTAGCCGTTTTGTCGAACCATCATAATTCTCACACAGATATTTCAGGCTTCGTCATATTTTCCACCAAAAAAGGCTTCTGCACAAAGATATACCAGGAATTCTTCGTCTGCATACTCCTCTTTTCCTGCCATGCTTCCGGCAACTGCGGCTAACCGCACGGCATCGATTTCTTCAATGCCATATCGCTGCAGCCATGCATATGCCTCCCGATAAGCATGTCTGTCGACTAAAAGCTCTACCATATATTTTCTCGCACTCTGATTCAGCATTGACGGATTGATCCGTTTTAAATACTCTCTGATATCTAAATTTACCTGATTGACCTGATGCAGCCTTATGATCTCCGGGAACAGATAGGTTCTGTATTCTTCACTGACCGAATCCATGCGTAAGAATCTGCGCAGAAGTTCTAACTCCTTTTCATCTAATTCCTCATGGAATGGTTTTTTGTCTAACTGATAAATAAAAAACGATTCACACTCCGGTGCCTGCTCCATGCATTTTTTTATAAATCTGCCGGGACGCATCAATTTTTCTAACTGATACTCCATACCGGAGGCATAACGGTTTCCTTTCCGATCCTCTAAAAGAATGACATAATCGGAAGAATAGATGGGAAAATATGCAGTTCCGTTCTGAATCGATACCGAAAAGCCATCTTTTAACTGTCTGTGCACTACATAAAGACGAACGGCATCTTTATCAAAGCAAGTCAGCTTATGATAAAACAACAACTGCCCTAATGCCTTTGCCGTCTCGTTTTGTATCATATTTTCCGTTAAAAATGTATCATAGATAACCGCAAGATTATCATCCATATGCCGCTCTAAGATCTGTTCTAAGGCAAAACGCTCCATGGTTCTTTCATAACTTGCGTAGACAGACGGCTGACTTTCTTTATTTGCAATAATATTGACATAGAGTGCCGCTTTTTGTGCATACGGAAGACTGCTGTGATAACGGAAATACATCTGTACCATCTTAGGTACCTGACGCACTTCCCTTGCATCCATCGAATAGACAAAGGCTTCATATAAACCTGCTAAACGCAGATCTGCGGTAATTCCCTCTTCATACCAGTGATGATATAGCGTATCGTATTTCTGTCCCTTGATCAGATAGGCACAGATCACGGTCAGCAGTTTCTCTTGCGGATAAATCTCATAGCAGCCGCAAAGAATCTTATAGACCCGCTCCTCATAGGTACGCAGATCTCCTGCTAAATGGGTCACCTGTATGACAAGCTCTTTTGTGATTGCATGCTTCCTGCATGCCCAGAGCAGCAGACGGCATTCAAACTCGCCCATCTCCGTCATAATATACGGTTCTTTTTCAAGCAGCAGATATGCCTCTAAATAAAAATACGGACTGGTGCATCCGCCCATGACCTGTTCTCTTATGGCATAGTATTTTAATGCTGCATTCTTTGCATAATCTCCCCGTAAAAATAATAAGATCCACACCAGACGCATATCTTTGTTATGCACCCTGCAGATGTCTTCCACGTTCTTTAACACCTTATCTGCATAACTGTCCTCGCGGATCAAAAGGGTGGTCAAATAGAGGTAATATGCCCACGCTACGCTCTTTGTGTCCGTGATCGTTTTCTTCTTTTCATCTAATATCCACTCGGCTTCCTGTCTCTGCCGGTTGATAAGTAGTACCTGTGCCTTCATCAGGCCATACCAATGTTCACTCGGAAAAGCAGCAATGAAATGGTCGAGGATTTCATTCGATCCCATTACCCACTCTCCTAATGTCATCTGTTTTAACCGGAAACGGATATAGCTTTCCGTCAGTCTGCACTTCATTTTGGAAAGTTCCGTATGTTCTTCCCGCTTTTCCGGCACAGCTTCCCTCTGTTCTTTCTGATATACACAGACTGTATGCTCCAGTGTCTGATAAGGGCTTTTTAACGTCAGCTTTCCATAGTTTTTTCCTGCATGAAGCTTTTCTTTTTCAATCAGATACTCCACCTGAAGCATACTCCCGATAAAGTCAGCGGTTGTCATCCGCTTTTTCACAGGATGTAAAAAGGAGGCATCACTTGTAATCTCAAGTTCTAAATATCCCCACTCTCTTTTTCTTAAAACAAGTGTCTCTTTTCTGCTCTGTGTTATATCACAATACTCTTTGCTCTTTTCATCCATGGTCAGTAAGACCGTTTCCTTCTGTTTGCATGCGATCAGAAACTCCTCCATATCCTGCATGCCTGCTCCCGGACGGCAAAGTCCCTCGTAGAGCATTCTTTCACGAACTTCCTCTTCTTTTATCAGATTTACAAACATTGGGGATGTAAAGATCTCATAGGCTTCATTTTTGTCTTTTGCCGCTAATTTTGCAAATTCATAAATAGAACGGATCGTTCCGATGGAAGTCTTTGGATATAATTTGGAAATATTTACAACAAAAGAAAGGTTATATTCATTCTGGTTACAGATTATGTAAAACTCACCCTTTTGAATATTCCCTTCCATCAGACCTTCACTATGAAATTCAAATTGAATATGAACCTCTTCTCCCTCAAACTGCGGATTCATACACTCCATCCGTACATCGGAGGTATAGATCACACCACGCAGAGGAAGCCCGTTACCGCTTCTTATCGTAAAGCTTCCTTTATAGTTCTGCCCCTCTACTACTTTTAATTCCAGCCGGTCTGTTGAGAGCAGCAATTCCGGTTTCTCATATTCAAATTTACCATTTGCCAGATTATAAATCCGTCTACGCAAAATGTCACCTGCTTATCTGGTTTTTATTGCTTTTTCGCACAAGTC
>ERZ779851.2937-NODE-2937-length-12113-cov-47.436805_pt1 | contig 12113 bp, 8 predicted proteins | sample MGYA00511094_ERZ779851 | MGnify/ENA primary metagenome ERZ779851 (study PRJEB29588, sample SAMEA2155512) | human gut metagenome | biome: human gut; feature: human-associated habitat; material: faeces | place: Denmark | collected 2008/2010 ...
TCGACGCCAAGGAGAAGAAATACATGGATGAGTGTGGTGCTGCCAACTTCTTCGGAATCAAGAATAATACATACGTTACTCCTAAGAGTACATCTATCCTCCCTTCTATCACCAACAAGAGTCTGATGCAGTTGGCTGAGGATCTCGGTTTGAAGGTGGAGCGCCGTCAGATTCCTGAGGATGAGCTGGATACTTTCGAGGAGGCTGGTGCTTGCGGTACTGCTGCCGTAATCAGTCCTATCAGCTACATTGATGACTTGGATACAGGCAAGCGCTACAACTTCGGTGAGAAGCCAGGTCCTATCTCTAAGCACCTGTATGATACGCTTCGCGGAATCCAGTATGGTACTATTGAGGACAAGCATGGTTGGACAACCGTAGTTATTGAGTAATCAATAACTTCTTTATTGCGTAAAAACCAATATTAGAAATATAATTATGATCAGGGCACTTTGAGGAGTTCACGCTCCTTGGAGTGCTTTTTTTATGTCTTTTATGCCTGGGGGTTAACAGAGTTAACAGTTAACAGCTGTTTTTTCGATACTCCCCCTCGCGCGTACCTTATTATAATATAATATATATATACTTATTTTTATATGTGTGTGGGGGGAACCATGCATTTTTGGGGTGTTAACTGTTAACCTGTTAACCCCTCGCTCTTTTTTCCCCGTCTCTGTGCTTTGCGGGGCATAAGTCATAGAGTTGCAAGGGAAGAAGCTATGAGTTAGGATTTTTAACACATTTCAGCATCATAAAAGCCTCATGAAAAGCTACACAAAAGCCTCATGACAGCCCTCATTTAAGCTTCTGCCCCGGCATCATTTATGCCACAGCCCGGTCTTCATTTAAGCCTCAGCCCGGTCTTCATTTATGCCTCAGCCCGGTCTTCATTTAAGCCTGAAAAATTGCAGAAAAGCCTCTTATTTTGCAACTGGGAATACGTAATATTCTCTGTCTACATCGTAATCCAGAACCCACTGGTCAATCATCACATTATCGTCTAAAGCCTTGATGGTTACGTTGTGACTGCCGCCAGGCAGCGTAACGTAGAAGCTCTTCAGCGTCTGTCCGCGCCACAGGTCAAACTTCCAGTCCTTTGAGTTGTAAACCTCCTTCAACTGGCAGATTACCGGTTCGCCACGGTCTATGCTCACACTCACCCTCATGTTCTTTACAGCGTTGAGGAAGCAAGGAATAACGGCGATGGTGAAACGCGCATCACCGCTCTTGTCGCAGTAGAAATCATAGCTCAGACTGGCTCCCTTCGGCAATTTCACAGCCTTGCTGCTGTGGCCTAACAGTGGACGGACGGTAATCTTTTCGGCTCCTTTTACGGCAGCCTGGGCAAGCGGCGATTCGGTAGCCTTGCTCCATTCGTAGGCATTCTTGGCAATGATGTCGCCGGTAACTACAGAGAGCGGCTTGAGATCGTTGCTGCGGTCGAAGGCATCAGCTTTCAGCCGCTTGATGTCGGCAGCAGGCAGTGTGCCCGGAATCTGCGGAGCCTGCATCTCTGTACCGTTGGTAAGGATGAAATTCTTCCATTTGCCGTTTCTGATGCGACTGTAGTAGGCATTGAGCTGCTTCAGTTTGTTGTAAGCATCGATGCTCACAGCCGCTGCAGCCTTCGCCTCATCGTCTTTATTAAACAGTCCCGGACGGGCGATGTGTCTTGCTTCCTGTGCCTCCAGCTCCTTTTCGGCTACGAAGGCAGCCAGGAATATCGGATATTTCACTACCTCGAAGAAACCGTCTTTCTGGTTCTGAGGCAGCATGCGCTCGATGGATTCAGTCTTCGCCTTCAACAGGTCGTAGCGGTAGAGATAACGCTCCAGTTCGTTGCCGAATTCGCCTGAATGGAACTCGGTATCGCCGTAAGGCATCGCCATATAAGCGGAATGGCGGATGCTGGTAAGGCGGTAATATTCTTCCATCAGAGGCATGATTTTCTTGCCCGTAATGGCGCCAAAGAATGCGTTGAGAGTGTTCTGGATATACGTCTTGCAACCTGCTTTCAGGGCGTTTTTATTCCACGCCAGGTTCATCATCATGGCTAGCTGAAAGGTTGACTGCTTCGGATTGGTAATGTTGGCTACCCAGGCACAGTCTTCGTCGTTGTGAGCGGCAGAGCGGTGCGATTTGCCGCGCTGGGCATTCTTGCTCTCCAGATAATCCTTGCTGTTGAGCATTTCGAGCAGCAGGCCTGGCGAGAGATTGCTCATCTCCATCTGTGCATCCGAGCATACCAGCTTCACATTCTCAATGGTTTTGCGGTGTTTCTTCTTGTGCTTCTTGCCCACGAACTCCGTCACCTTGTAGTTTTCCGCCACGCAGATGTCGAAACTGTCTACCACAGCCTTGTTGTAAGCAGCCTCGTGCCTGCCGTCTACCTGCCACAGCGTATTGGCTCTCAGGCGCAGCATCAGACGGGCGATGCGGCTGTAGTTCTGCGGTTTCATCCACTGGCTGTTGTTCAGGGCAAGTCCTCTGAATTCTATTCTCGGAACCTCTATCCACTGCTGGTCTACGGGTGTATAGAGGCTCTTGCGCTGTGCAGGCTGCAGGTCGTTCCATGCCGCCAGAGGCGAAACGCCAGCCAGCTCAGAGAGTTTCATGATGGCGTAAGCCGTTCCGCGGGCGTTGCTTCCGATAACGATGAGTTTCCCTTTCCTCGTACCGATGTAGAAAGCATCCTTTGCGGTGATAATAAGATGCAGCGGCGCACCGAGTTTTTCTACTGCCGAAAACTCCTTGTTGGTGAGTTGGTCGAGCTGGTAAATCTGTATCGGAGCACCTGATTTTTCTTTCGCATCGAATCCGGTTACGGCTTTCATATCGCCCGCAAACTCCTTGAGGGCAATCTTCACTACCGGCGAAATGATAGAGTTGGTGGTATAAGATACTCTTCCGTAGCCGTCGGTCCAGTAAACGTTAGGTGCTGCGGTCTGAGTTTCCGTCTTCTTCACTTTGGTTTCGGTCAGCGCGTTGGCATTCAGGCTAGAGAAGCAGGCCAGAGCCAAGGCAACGCCTAATATAATCTTTTTATATTTCATTTTTTCTTCCGTTTTTGTCTGTTTGGTTGTAGATTCGCTTTTTGCTGAAACTACACATTTCTGCAATTTGCAAAGATACATAAAAGTGTTTAATATCTGAAATTATTTAGTTTTTATTTGCTTATTACATTATTTATTGTTACTTTTGCACCATACAAAAAAATAATTATGACATTATATCCAAAATTAATTGAAGAGGCTCTTGCTACCGTCATCTATCCCGGTACCAAGAAGAACCTTATAGAGAGTGAAATGCTGGCAGATACGCCTAGCATCAATGGTATGAAGGTGAAGGTGGTTCTTCTCTTTCCTCGTGATACGGATCCTTTCCTCAAGAGTACGGTGAAGGCGGCTGAGGCTGCCATCCATTATCATATTTCGAAAGATGTAGAGGTGGAAATCGTTACTGAGTTCAAGTCGGCTCCTCGTCCTGAGGTGGGAAAGATGCTGCCACAGGTGAAGAACGTCATCGCTGTAAGTTCTGGTAAGGGTGGAGTAGGCAAGAGTACCGTTTCTGCCAATCTCGCCATCGCTCTGGCTAAGTTGGGCTACAAGGTGGGCTTGCTCGATACTGATATCTTCGGTCCTTCCATGCCTAAGATGTTCGGTGTGGAGGAGGAGCGTCCTTATTCTGTTCACAAGGACGGCAGAGACCTCATCGAACCTGTCGAGAAATATGGCGTGAAGCTCCTGAGTATCGGCTTCTTCGTAAGTCCTACTACGGCTACTCTGTGGCGCGGCGGAATGGCTTGTTCTGCCCTGAAGCAGCTGATTGCTGATGCTGACTGGGGTGAGTTGGATTACTTTATCCTCGATACGCCTCCTGGCACAAGCGATATTCATCTTACGCTGCTCCAGACGCTTTCCATTACGGGTGCAGTTATCGTAAGTACGCCTCAGCAGGTGGCGCTTGCCGATGCGAGAAAGGGTATTGACATGTATCAGAATGATAAGGTGAATGTGCCTATCCTCGGACTTATCGAGAATATGGCTTACTTTACGCCTGCCGAGCTGCCTGAGAACAAGTATTATATCTTTGGTAAGGAGGGTTGCAAGAATCTCGCCAAGGAAATGAATGTGCCTCTGCTCGCCCAGATTCCTATCGTTCAGAGCATCTGCGAGGGTGGTGATGATGGTGCGCCTGCTGCTACCAAGGTTGATTCCGTTACCGGTCAGGCTTTCCTCAGCCTTGCTCAAAGCGTAGTAACGGTGGTGAATCGTAGAAATGCCGAGAAGGCTCCAACCAAGATTGTTAGTACACACTAAGTAGTAAATATCCTATTTGATAAGGGTATAAAATAAAAAGCTAGGATTGCCCTCAAGCAGTCCTAGCTTTTTTTATCAGAGGAGTTAACAGGTTAACAGTTAACAGCCCATTTTTTATAGTTTATAGTTGAAAGTTTATAATTTATAGGGCTTAGCCGTTAGCAAGATTGCTATAAACTTTTAACTCTAAACTCTTAACTATCAACTATTTCTTCCGCCTCATCCTCTTCTTCTGCTACTTCGGCAGTAAGGTTTGCCTTGAGTCTTGCCGATCTCAGTTGCTGCCTGAAAACCAGGCAGGTAGCTAGGAAATAGACACCCGTTTGTATCCAGAGTGCTCTGAATTCCGGCAGAATATCTGAAAGAGAAGCACCCATACTGCTGATTCTGAGGAACCCGCGGATGCCGAAAGTGGATGGGAAAACCCACGAAAATCCTTGCCAAAAGCCCGGAATATTGCTCAATGGCCATGAAACTCCCGTCATAAAAAGCAACGGAACGGAGGTAAATACCACCAGAAGCATCACATTTTCACGATATCTTACCAGACACGACAGCATCAGACCGAAGAAAACGCACGAAAGAATGTAAGGAAGGAGAAAACCGAGAATGGTGGTCCACGTTACCATACTTACAAAACTGAACAGCTTAGGAACCACCAGCGTAAGATACATTCCCATCACGGCATAAACCATGAAATAAACCAATGCCTTGCCGAAAACAATGCGGAAAATACCGCCATAATGCTCGCTTACCGGTATGAGTTCGCGGTTTCTGTTGAGTTCTCTTGATGTTCCCGCTGCCATTCCTATGCCCAGCAGCATCGTCTGCTGCAGGATAAGAACCAGCACAGCCGGCAGAATGGCATTCCCGTAACCTCCTGTCGTGTTGAATATCGGAACCTCATCAAAGGCGAGCGGCTCGGTGGTAATCTCGTCGTCTCTATCCGTAAATCCTCCAGCCTGTGTTATCTGGATGCCCGAGTTGATGTGGCTGGCTACGGCCTGCGAGGTCTGATAAATCGCCTTATAGGTCAGCATCAGACTCATATCGCAGTAAACTCCCACATGCGCCTGTTCGCCCCGGTTCAGCTTCGTATCGAAGTCGGCAGGGAAGTAAAGGATTCCGTGAACCGCCTGTCTGCGCACCAGTTCCTTCGCCTCGTCCAGACTGTTGCAGTAATAGGTAGCCTTGGCGTCTGGTGAAGCATCATAATCGCGGATAAACTCGCGAGAACTGTGACTGTGGCTCAGGTCCACAATCGCCGTATCCACTTCTCTCACCACCTCGTTGTTGTAAATCCACGAGTAGAGCAGTGGATAACCCAGCGGCACCAGAATGCAGAAGATGAGCACACCCTCATCGCGGAAAACATTGCGCATTTCCGTCTTCCAGATGTAGCACATATCCCAGATGCCATTGATAATCTTATATAATAAACTACTTTTCTTCATTACGGTAAGTATTTATATACCAGCATTGCCTTCTTGATGTTCCAGATAGTGAGCATCGGCAGGGCGCAGAACAGCACCATTGCGCCCCAGTGGAGCACAGCATCGCCCATAGGGAAACCATTGAAGATATTTATCTGGTAAATCATATAATAGTGACGCATCGGGAAAAGTTGGCCGATAGACTGAATCGGAGAATCCATCGAGAAGAGCGGATAGGTGGCTCCGCAGATGGAGAAACTCACCACGCCCCACAGCGAACAGATACTCATCGACATGCGCAATGAAGGCATCAGTCCGAAGGCAAAGATGCCGAAACACTGGCAGGAGAGTACGCTCAGAACGCCTAACAGGATGATAGGCAGCGCGCCGCCCGGATGTGGAAACTGTAATACATAATAGATGTAGAATTCGAACAGCAGGAAGATGCTCAGGAAGATGAGCGTCTGTGGCAGCATCTTACCCGCAATGGCGAGATAAGGATTGTTGCCTGCCATCCGCATCCAGTCTCTTGCCCGGTTGAACTTCAGTTCCGTACCTATAGAATAAGGTGTAATCAGGAAGATGAACAGCATGATGAGTCCCGGCACCATTACGCTCGAAAGATAATAGTTGTAGTTGGCGTATGGGTTACCTATCATGTGCAGATCTACGGCGATAGGCTGCAGGAAGGTCATGATTTCATCGTTAGTCTTTCCCAGTGCCGAAAGTTTCGCCATTCCTGCCGCCGCACCTCCCAGGGTAGAGATGGTTTTCAGATCGCGGAAGAGCAGGGAGCCGGCTGCCAGCGATACGCTGCTGTAATAGAATGAAATCTTAGGCTGCTTCTGAGCCATCAGTCCTGCCTCCGTTCCGTCAGGAATCAGCAGGAAGGCGTAGATTTCGTTCTTCTGGATAGCATGTCTTGCCTCAGCCATGTTCTCGTAATGAGCCACTACCTTGGTAGTCTGGAAGGCATCGAGCTTATGCACCAGCTGGCGCGATGTGGCGGAGTTGTCCTGATCTACTATGCCCACAGGCATGTCGGTAGGCACTCCTCCCTTCATCAGCGTGGTGAAGAAAATTACCACCACGATGGGGAAGATGACCATGCAGAAGAGATAAATGGGATTCTTCCACATGATGCCGCATTCTCTGAGGGCTATATGATATAATTTCTTAAACATAGATGTTATTTAATGATGAGTGACATTCCCGGGCGCAATCCCTCAATCTTTGTGATAGGACGGGCCTTCACCTCGAATGTCTTGCGGTCGTAGTCGCCATTATCCTTGGTTGCCTTCCAGGTAGCGTAAGAGCCCTGGTCTTTCAGGTAGTAAACCTTCATCTTGATGTCCTTGTTGAAGGCAGGAACGTAAGCGGTGAACTCATCGCCCTTGTTCAGACCCTTGAGATGATCTTCGCGAACATTGAAGGTTCCCCACATATCGCTCATGATAGAGATGCTCATGATAGGAGAGCCGAGGCCTACCAGCTCGCCTACCTTAGGATAGACATTGCTTACCTCGCCCTCGCACTGGGCAATCTGAACGGTTTCTTTCAGAAGATTCTTCACTACATCCACAGCGCTCTTCGAAGCCTGGGTGTTGTTGGCAGCCATGCGCTTCTCCTGTTCGCGGGCGCCGTTCTTCGCCATATCGTACTGACTTCTGGCAGCAGCCACCTGAGCCTCTGTAGCCTTGTAGGCTGCGTAAGCCTCATCGCGCTTCTGACCGCTGATTACGCCCTCGTTGAAGAGGTTCTGCATGCGGTTGTAGGTCTTCTTGGCGATGGTTGCGGCAGCTTCAGCCTGCTGAACCAACTGGTAAGCGCCCTGAATCTGCTCCTTGCGTGCACCTGCATCCGTCAGGTCCTTCATCGCCTCGGCTGCAGCGTTGGTAGCCTGGAGCATCTGTTCCTGCGATTTCATTTCCGGCACTTCGAGGATGGCGAGCGTATCGCCCACATGAACGTAATCGCCTTCCTGAACGCGGAGTTCTACTACGCGTCCTGGCAGTTTGCAGGATACTCTGTATTCTGATACTTCTACCTCGCCCTGAATGGTGTCATCCTTCTGTTCCAAAGTGAAGAAACCGATGACGCCTACGAGAATGACTACTGCTGTAAAACCGATTACAGCGAGCAATATGTTGTTATGCTGTGATTTCTTAGACATTTTGTTTAATCTGAATTTAGATTTGTTATTATTATTACTGCAGGATACCGAGCGCCTTGTTCAGCCCAACCTGAGTCAGCTTCACGTCGATTTCTGCATCAATCTTCTGGCTCTGTGCTTTCTGCCAGGCAGTCTGTGCAGCCATCACGTCGGTAACCTCCATCACGCCTTCCTTGAAACCGAGGTTAGCGCATCTCAGGTTCTCATCTGCACTGGCGATGTTCTTCATTGCCATGTTGAGCTTCTTCTGGGCTTCCTTTACCTTAAACTGGCTTTGAGTAATCTGCAGATGAATCTTCTCTCTCGTATCATCCAGGTTCATCTGGGCGATATTGCTGGCAGCCTTGGCGGCTCTCACCTTGTAGGCGCCGTCGAACCAGTTCCATACCGGAACATGAACCATCACGCCTACGTTCCAGACACCGGTAAACTTCTTCTGGAAACCATTGAATACGTTCGGGTTCGAAATCATGTAGCCGCCTGTCAGCATGACGTGAGGCAGATTAATGGCGCGAACCATATTGGTAGCTTCTTTAGAGATGTCGAGCGCATTCTGCAGCATGCGGAGTTCCGGACGGGTGTTCATCGCCGAATCCTGTGCTGCCACTTTCTGCTGCTCGGTGTCAACAGGAGTTCCTGATAAAGCCAGGGTTTCCTTATCTTCATCGGCAAGTGTGATTTCCTGGTTCATCGGAATGCCGCAGAGCTGGCAGAGCAGCATCTTCGACAGGGCGAGCCCGTCTTCTGCCTGGGTAATCTGCATCTCTGCCTCGTTCACTTTCACGTCTACCTTCAGTCCGTCTGCCTTGGTGGCTACTCCCTGCTGAATCATCTTATGAACATCCTCGTTCAGTTTCTTTACGAGGTTGCGGTAACTGATGGCGAGTTTCTGCTTCTGTTTCAGCGAAACGGCGAGCCAGTAAGCCTGGTCTATGCTGTAGAGCGTGCTCTGGGTCTGCTGGTCGAGATCATTCTCTGCAATCTGCTCTCCGATGTCTGCAATCTTGTTGGCTGCAATGATGGCTCCACCCATATAGATAGGTTGGCGAACCATCACGCTTACTGCCCAGATATTGCGGGTGTCGGTGCGGAAAGCATCTACCAGTTTCTCTCCCAGCGCATTGCCTTGCTGCTGCAGGGGTCCCAGTTTCTCATTCATCAGTCCGCCTATCTGCTGCGCTATCTCCGGGGTAATCATTCCCTGACTTACAAGTTGGCTCATCAGATTGCTGGCTCCTCCCGATATTCCTCCGGTAATGGTAGAGCCGATATTGCTGAATGTTGATTTCTGACCGTCGTTCAGCAGCGAAATCTCCCTGCTGAACCATTCGTAACCGCCTAAAGCATCTACTTTAGGAAGATATTTGGTACGTGCCGATTTCTTCATGTTGTACGCCACGTCTTTCTTGAGCTTCGAGGCATTGAGCTGCTTGTTGTTGCGCAGCGCCATGGCACGGCAACTGTCAAGGCTCAGCGTTTGTGCCTGAGCCCCGGCAGGAATCAATGCTCCCATCAGCATGATAAGAGTTATATATTTTTTCATCCTTTGTTTATAATATTATATAATATTGGATGCAAAATTATGGAATTATTCTTAAATGACAAAGAAATTTTGTTTATCAAATCTTTAAGAATCAAAAAATATATTGCATTGTGGAAAAATAGAACATACCTTCTGGTTTCCCGTAATCCCTTAATCGTCTGTTTCTTAGAAATTCACCCGTTCTGTCTCGCCCCAGGTAGGGTCTACGGTAATGCCTATTCCACCACCCGTACTGTCGTCTCCGCCACCGAATCCGTCAGCAATGGAAATCTCGGTATAGGCTGCCTTGTTCTGATGGATTTTCAAATCGGCTTTTTCAAAACTCTTTACCACCTTTGCATCGGCATCCAGAAAGCTGATACTCATCTTGATGTTCTTCTCTTCTTCATGTGGGAAGGTGTAGACGGTAAAGTCTCTGCCGCCATCTTTCATACTGAAATTCTCGGTCTGACGGCTGTTCACGCAGCCGAATCCGGTGGTTGCATCCAGGGTGCTGCTGCCGCCGGTATAATAGAACTTGATGCTCCTGATTTCTTCGGGAATGGTTTCGTCGGTAATATGTACCTTGAAGGCACCAACCGCTCGTTTCAGGTTGATGTCGGAGGTGGCTCCGTCTGCCGTTACGCTCAACCTGCCGTAATAATAGAAGGTGTCGGTAAGCTTGTTGCTCGCAAACTTTACTTTCTCGGGTGCGCTGACAGAGCAGTTTCCCTTTCCGTTATGGGCAATCACCACCAGTCGGTATTCTCCTTCGTCCAGACTTACATAGGCTGTTCCGAAGCCATTGTCTGTTGAAAGCTGGTTCACCGTCTCCAGTTTCTCCTCTCCGTCAAAGATGGCAAGTGTCAGTCTGGAGCACACATCGCCCAGCGCCATCTGCTTGTCGGCAGCTTTGGTTGTCAGCAGACTTGTGCCTTCTATTTTCTGCACATGGATAGTTACATTGGCGTTTGCCTCACGTGATTTTCCGGTTGTTTCGTCAATCGAAAACTTCTCGCATGAAGTAAGCGTCGCTACGAGCATCAGCAACAGGGATGCCAGTAACCGATAGGGCTTCTTACTCATAACCGTTCTTATTTACTAGTTGCTCTATGCGTTATCTCGGAGTTTCCTCGGGCATAAAGATGTGGCAAATATACGTTTTTTCTCTTTTCGATGCAAGTAAAATCTAATAAATCTTTATATTTTTTGTCATTTATCTGTTTTTTCGTAATTTTGCATCGGTTTTTCTGTATTTACAGAGCCGATTTTGCATTATATATATAATAAGGTATAGAAGATATTGGTATGGATAAGAAGATAAAAGCATTGTTTTTCGATATTGACGGCACCCTGGTGAGTTTCAAGACCCACAAGATTCCGCAGAGCACGGTAGATGCCTTGGAGCAGGCTAAGAAGAATGGGGTAGAGGTGTATATTTCTACCGGTCGTCCGCAACTCATCATCAACAACCTCGGTCAGATAGAACATCTCATCGACGGTTACATCACCACCAATGGAGCCCGCTGTTTTGTAGGCGATAAGGTGGTGAGCCAGCACGCCATCCTTCCTGAAGATGTAAAGAAGATTATCGAGGCAGCCGACCGTGATGATTATCCGGCAATCGTCGTAGGAGAGCATCATCTCGCTATCCATCATTATACTGACGAGGTTTATGAAATCTTTGCCAAGGGACTGGGAGTGGATTGTGAAATCTTCCTGACCGATGTGAATGAACTGGGAGATGAGCAGGTTCTGCAGGTAACCCCTTTCTGTTCGGTAGAGCAGGAGGCGCTCCTGATGCCTACGCTCCGCAACTGCACCTCGGGCCGATGGCATCCTGCCTTTACGGATATTACGGCAGCCGATGCGGATAAGGGCAAGGGCTTGCATGCAATGGCTGATTATCTGGGTTTGAACATAGAGGAAACCATGGCTTTCGGCGATGGCGGCAATGATATTTCCATCGTCCGGGAGGCAGGCACCGGTGTTGCGATGGGCAATGCGGGAGATAATCTCAAGCAGGTAGCCGATTTCATTACGACTCATGTGGATGAAGATGGTGTTAAGAATGCCCTTCTTCATTTTGGCGTGATTTAAATTCCCGGTGTTATTGACTCTTTTTTCATAACTCCCTATATATAATAAGGTGTAATCCTGATGAAGCCTTTTTGATAGGCGAGTTTCATTTTGATAAAATAATAAAGGCAAACGTGTCATTTGTTGTAGCAAATGGCGTGTTTGCCTTTCTGTTTTTAAAACTTCCCTTTTATACCTAGTTTCTTCTCGTTATTTACTTTTTGTGGGAATAAATATCAAAAACGCTTACGAAAAGTAATAAAATATGCGAAAAATATACATAAAGTACCATAAAGTTGGTATTTTATGTCAAATTGTTTACTAAAAATTTGTTTAATTAGCAAAAAGTATGTATCTTTGCACCCGATATTTGTAAGTTGTTTAATTTTTAAGAGAGAGAATTATGGTAAAAAGATTGACCATGCTCATGGGGGGGCTTATTCTTTCAACAGGAATAGCCCTCGCTCAAACTACTGTTACAGGTAAGGTTGTTTCTCAGGAAGATGGTGAGCCAGTAATTGGCGCATCAGTTAGAATTGTAGGAACTAAGACTGGAACAGCGACTGATGTCGATGGTAATTTTACGC
>ERZ779851.2941-NODE-2941-length-12103-cov-2.832005_pt1 | contig 12103 bp, 6 predicted proteins | sample MGYA00511094_ERZ779851 | MGnify/ENA primary metagenome ERZ779851 (study PRJEB29588, sample SAMEA2155512) | human gut metagenome | biome: human gut; feature: human-associated habitat; material: faeces | place: Denmark | collected 2008/2010 ...
TGCGGAACGAAATTCGCTACGGTAAAATTTATATTCTTTACGACGGCGTTTTGCGTACAGTTAAATATTCCCGGAACTCCGTTTTCTATATTAAGGTTTTTAACGGTATAGCCCCTGCCGTCTATCGTACCCTTGAAGCCGTTTGCTTCCGTCCACAACATACTCGCTTTCCAATCTATCCCGCTCGCGTCTATATCGCTGTCGAGTACGAAGTATTTTCCTTCGCTTAAAGCCGTTCCTTGACTCTGAATGTTTTCTTTAAGATTTTTCGCCGTTAAAACTGCGTCGATAATCGTTACCGGTACGATGATTTCCGTCCCGTTAACCGTTACGGAGACTTCCTGCTCGCCGTGTTCGCTCGGAATATCAACCGGATACGAGGTTCCGCCGATAGTAACGGTCGGATCGTCAACCAACACGTCCTGACGAACGACGCCAAGATTTTTTAACGTGGTTTCTTTAAGCTCGTTATACTTTGCGTACTGAGCCGCAGTTTTAGGCGATACGGGATATTCCTCCGTACCGTACCAGTTCGCATAGTCGAGTTTCGTATTTTCCGCGACCGCGTCTCCGATTATTCTGTCGGCATATTTGTCGAGTACCGCGCTATTTACTACGTCGTATAACGACCTCGAAGTCGAAACGGCTTTCGCGTAAGTATATTCGCCCCCGTTTTCTATAATCGCAATCGCGTTGAATTTTACGTCGTAAAAATCGCTCGAAAGATTACAGATTACCGCATTCGCATAGTAGCAGACATCGCCCGATTCTTCCTTCATCGTATAAATACTGTCCGCGGCTATTTCGAGCCATTTGTTCTTATATCCTTCAATGTTATCGACTGCCGCCGCGACTTTTTCGTTGCTCGTTAAGTCAACCACTCCGACGGGCGCGATGAACGCGTAAAATTTAACGTTTTCGCCGTCGACCAGCTTGGCGGTTTCGGCGTCCGTTTTCACTTGAAAACGCAAGCCGTTAGTCATATCTTTACCGTTTACCTGTCCGTCCGTAATACGAATCGACGCTCCGCTTACCATCTCGAACGTTTTGGGTTCGATCGGCTCTGCCGCCGACGCTTTTGTCGTTGATCCGCATAAAATCCCCGCAAATAAGCAGCAAATCGCGGCAAAAATCAAACATAAAAGATTTTTCTTTCTCGTTTTACTCATTGTACCCACCCCTTGTTCCACGGATTCTCAATGGCATTATCTTTCTGCTCATTGAATGTTGAAGTGGTAATAACGTCGATATTATCGATGCCGATTATAACCAACTTCGGTCTTTCATATATTTTTTCCATAACAAACCCTCCTTAAGGTTTTATATTTTGCCAGACTGTAATACAACTGTTTTCGTCGTCGTAATTCTTGCCTGCGGACGAATAATCGCACGCGGCAAACTTTTCGCCGCCGATACTTATCTCGTAAGTTACGTTGTTTTTGAATTTATCGTTTTTTACGCGTTTAGCCCTGACCGAGCCGCTTTTCGCCGCGACAGGCTTAGTTATATCTCCCAACCTCACGTCTCTCGCGAGAACGACGGGGCCTTTCGTAAACGCAATCTTGTCGTTTAAAATATGCTTTTCTACACGAGCGGAATAGGTAAGTTCTATCGCGTTCTCGTTCCATACTCTTTTGAGTTCGACATATTCGTTTTTGCGTTCGGCGTCAACTTTTTTGCCGTCGATTTTAACTTCGTATTTTTCCATCCACTTCGGAATACGCAATTTTATCGCAAATTCTTTTCCGCCGCCGTTTACCTTTATCTTCGCTTTGTTTTTAGCGTAAACGTCGGCGTTGCAGTCGAGTTTTACCGTAGCCCCGTTATATTCCGTTTTAAACGTAAACGAATTGTACAGATTGACCGAAAAACCGCCGTTAAAGGCAGAAATCGTCGCAAGATTCGCAACCGCGACTCCCGCGCTGCCGATACACGCGCAACAGCCGTAAGACCTGCCGTCCTGCATAACCATAAAGCCGCCGACCTTTTTACCTCTTCTGTTATAGACGAGAGGACTGTAACTGTCGAACGGATAAGGCTCGTGCTCCACTTGATAACAACCGTCCTCAACCCATACGTCGCCGTCCGTTCTCTTCATCGTCTGCTCGGTATCGTTTACCGCGCCGTACATAGCGTTATATGCCGACCGTTCGATATAATCCATATACTTCGGACTGCCCGTAAGCAGATACAGTTTTGAACACAACTTCATAAAAGTTACGGTTACGCACGTTTCCTGCATAACGTCGTCGCTGTAATTCGTCTGCGTAACAGCAGAATTATCGAGCATCTCCGTAGAACAGCCGCAGCAGCCTATTATCGTATAATCGCTTTCGACGATCATATCGACGAAGTTTTCCGCCGCCCGCAAATACTTATCGTCCTTTACATATTTGTAATACTCCGTCAGCCCCTCGAAGCAACTCATCATTTCGTATGCTTTGACGTCTCCGAACTGATACGGATATTTACGCTTACTCAAAGATTCTTCGATAAGATTGAGATTTTTGCTGAATCCCCCGTTTACGATATAAGCAGAAAAATCGAGGTATCTCCTTTCTTTCGTTATGCCGTAGAGTTTAACGAATGCCTCTAAAATCGAACAGGAATTCATAGCCCCGTACAGTTTCGACGTGTCGAAAATGCTCTTTTTGTTTTCGCCGTTACCTATGCGCTCTATTATGTAATCGGCTTGTTTTTTAAGCGAGTTTATCACTCGTCTTTTCAATTTTTTGCTTTTGCAGATTGAAAGGAAATACAGCATTCCGAGCATAACGTACTTTCTGCACCACATATCCCAGCCGTTAAACTCTATATCTTCGGCATAAGTGGATATGCGCCCCGATTTTTCCTGCGCGGAAAGCATATCCTCGATTGTGCTTACCAGAACTTTATATAACCTCTCGTTTTTGTCGGACATATAAGTAAGGCACGCTCCGCGCATAGTTTTGCCCCAGAATTCACCTTTCCATTCGCCGTTTTTATCCGAATGTATCTTATACTGATTGACAAACAGTTTCCACAACCCTTCGTCCGTCAGTTGTTTTTTCGTTACATATTCCGTCAAATCACGGCAGTACCCGCGAACTTTCAGTTCCCCGGGGATTGAAAATCTATAGTCTTTCATAAAATGTCATCGCTTAATTTCAACCGACGTTCCACACGCCGACTTTCGTTACTCCGCTGTCTTTTAATTCGACAATCGTATTATATCTGTATATTCCTCCGTTTGTAACGCTTGACGAATATACCCACGCATATTTGTCAGATTTTGTCTGTCCGTCGAGCGAATCGACAAAGAACACCTCGCCGAACAACGCCCTTTGAGACTCGCTTGTGTCCTTGCTCGGGGTAATTCTACAAAACGCCGTGTTTTCACCCGTGCCGCCTCTGCTTCCGACAACCGCCTTTCCGTCTGTCTTAACCGACGAATAATCGGTACTCGCGTAAGTCGTATAATAAGATTTATTCGTCCCGATATTCCCGAAATAACCGTTGGACATCGGCATAAATACGCCCGTAACGACTCTGATATTTTTAAACCCTCCGTTATACATCGAATCGCATGACGCGCACATAGAGTTGCAATCCACGCGGAACAGCGCGCCGACTTGCTGAGTGTAATTCGTATAATCGACCGCCGCTCCGTTTATGACTACGAGTATATCTTCCATAGACAATCTGTAATTCATAAAGTCGAGAAGGGCGTAGGAACGTTTTTCAGAGCCGTCTGAGCCGTCGAAATAATTCGTGGTGGTAATTTTAAGATTATTGAGTTTTACGTTCCACTGCCCTTGCAAGAACACGGCGCCGTCGTTTCTCGCAAGTCCGCAAGCCGTTTTTATCGGAGCGTTATCGGGAATCGAAAACGTAAAATTGAAATGCGTGTTTTTGATTACAGAATCTTTTCCCAACCCGCCGAAAATTCCGTTCGTTCCGACAGTTGCGTTCACCGTATAATTCTGCCCGTCGAAAACGCCCTCGAAGTATCTGTTCTGCTGACCGTTGGTTTCGTAAAAACTTCCGATCTGCGAGGTCATATCTACGGTAATATCGTTGTCGAGATAATAATAACCGCTTATGCTCCCGCCCGCTTTCAAGGTAAGAGCCTCGATAAATTCGTCGGCGGTTTTTATCGCTTTCGTATACGCGTTCACGCTTTTGAAAACGTAGCCGCCAAGCGACGATAAAACGCATATTTCTTCCGTTTCTCTGCCGCGGGGAACGATATCCGTAATCAACTTTCCGCGTTTTACGGTGAGTTTTCTGTCGCCCTGAGTTGCGGACAAAATAACGGCGCCCGCGGCGAATACGTTATTTACGTCGAAGTCCTCGCTTACGCAATAGTCGAAACTGCCTTCGTATTCCTCTACGGGGCAAGTTACCGCGATTTCAATCACGTTCACATATTCCACGCCGTTATAACTGCATCTCGCTTCAACGTAACTGCTCCCGATATTCTCGGCGACAACCTTATTATCCTTTATTGAAATAACGTCGGATCCGTCCTCTTTTATATACTCGAACGTAACGTTCTGCCTTTCTCCGCCGACGACAAGTTCGCCGGTTAAAGTCGCGAAATCGTCATACGTTTTTCCTTGCCATTCTCCGACTAAACTCAACCTGATTTTATCGGTAATTTCGGTCGTTTCGCCGACGGTAACAAAGGTGTTCGCCTCTACGTCTTCGACGACTTTTACCTTGACGGTTTTTTGCAGAGTCGAACCGCTGAATCCTTTCCACGTCGTCGAAAGAATCATTTCGGTTTCTCCGACGTTTTTCGCGACAATCGTCATATTATCGTTTACCGTCGCTATCGACGTATCGGCAATTTCACACTTTATCTCCACCCCGTCGTAATATCTTACGTTGTTGAAATAAACATACCCCTGAATATTGTAATCGCCGCCCTTGCCGAGAACGATGTAATTATTCGAAACGTTTTCAATCACGAGTTGAGGCAAAAATTGTCCGAACGACACGTTTATATGACATTTGGCGGAATATTCCCCGTAAGTCGCCACGACGTCTGCTTCGCCCGTGGAAACCGTTTTTACGTCGCCGTCGTCGTTTACGGTAACGACGTTTTCGTTACTCGATTTCCAGGAAAGAGTCGCCCCCGTCTGAATTTCATAGGTCGCAATCAAACTTAAACTATCGCCGTAAATCAAGTCCTTGTTATAATAATTAAGCGTAATTCCGCCGACGGGTTCTTCCGGATTAACACTCGGAGAATCAGGATTCGACGGATTCGGATTATTCTTACATCCGTTGCACGCAAAAAGGAACGCCGATAACAGTAACGACAAAATCACAACCGATATTATTCTGAATTTCTTCATATTCCCTCCGTTTAAGATATCGTTTCAAGGTATTCGTCTATGGTCGTCGGATACTGATTGAGCCACGTTTCCTTAATTACCGCGAAATTCAAGGTCTGTGCGACGGTTTTGAATTTTTGTTTCATCTCTTCGTATTCCGCCGCCGTATACTTGTCTTTATGCAGACTAAGCATTGCTTTTGCGGGGAAGATCCATTCCATATCGATATTGTTTTTAAGCCTGTCATAAGTCGCGGTATCTCTTTTATAACTTTCAATTTTAGCGTACGCTTTATCTATCGTTTTCATAAAATCGTTTACCGTGCCGAAAGGCAATTTATCCTTTTCGGTCGAAGTAACGGACGAACTAGTCGTTAAGGACGTTCTTGCGTTTTCGATTGCGAACCACAGACTTTCCTGTGTAAACAACTCTTTCATTTCTACCCATGCGTCTTTATACATCGCCTTGAAATAGTTGTCAATGAGTTTATTTACGTCCAAGTCCGAATTCCACGCAAGTTTACTGCACAAATAGTTATGCAACACACCGAATCCCGTGTCCGCTCCTCTCTGACAATCGTGAATCTGCGCAAAAGTATACATATACTTGTTTTCTTTAAGCAGTTTGTAATACTCGGAATAGAAACCGAAACTGTCGTAAAAACACAGATAATCGTAGAAGAACGTTCCGTAAGACCATGCCATGCAATCGTTATAAACCGCTGCCCAATCTTCAACGAACCGTCTTACGGAGTTATTGTCCGTATCGTAAAGACTCTTTGAATAATTGAATTTGTCCTGCGCCACGAAGGGTACGAGATTTACACCCTCGGGAGACTTCACTTCGTCGGACATTTTCCATTCGCCCGTCGAATAATTTCTGAACGGCGGCTGCAGCGCGTCGGAGTAAGCAAGGAAAACGTACTTGAAACCTTCCCTCTTATACTCGGGGTTCGCGTCCATCCAGTCGTTGACTTTTTTGCCGACTTTGTTCAAAAAGATGATGATGCTCGCCGATTTCGCGCCGTTGTTTCTCGATGCGCAATTTTTACAAGCGTCGCATTCGCACAGGCTGAAAAAGTCGTTTATTCCGAACTCGACCGCATTGTAATTCGGGTAAGTTACGGGATCGTACCACTGAAGCGAATTGGTTATCTTTTCCGCGCACAAATCGACCATCAGATTGAAGTCGTCCGTATTCCCGTGAGCGGTGAAGCACAACTGATTTCCCGCAACCGAATAGAAGTTTCTTTTCGTCTCAAAATATTCGTCAAGTGGCAGAAAATAGAAACTGTTGTGATTTATATTCCAGTCGGAATTTTTACTGTTGCCCGAATGAATGGGCAGAAGCATATTGCTGTCCGCATCGAGAGAACGCATTCTGTACGCGAACATCATGTCGTTGACGTCAGAAGTACTTGCGTTTAAAATACCCTTTTTAGTTCTGTACTCTATATCGGGTATATCCACAACGTCGTAATTCATAAGTTTCAACTCGTTCACGCCCGTGGTTAAGGTGTAAGTGTCCTTGAAATACGTTTCGAAATTAAAATGCATATTCAGGAAATCGTATACGCCGTTAATCACGCCCGTATCCGTTTTGCCTATAAAGTAAATGGTTTTATCTTTGGTTAAAATCCTCGCGCCGTCCTTTTTAAGCGTTTTCGTATCTACGTTTAGTCCGCTGCTTTTATATAGCGACGTATTGCCGAGAGAGATATATTTGCCGTTCGCGTCGTGCGATTTTCCCTCGTCGGAAACCGTTTCGAGCGTAACGCCCGTCGCCTCTTTGAAAAGTCTTACGAGTTCGTCTCTCGCTATATTCAATTCCGCGCTTACGTGTTCGGAGGGCATAACTATCTTATACTCCGTAGTACCGTTTTTTATAAGATACTCGTTCGTTTCCTTATACGAAAACCTGTGATTTTCGTTTTCGACAATCGGCTCTGCGCCGCCGCCCGAACTGCTTATGTTTGCGCTATCCGACTCGGAATTATCGGTTCCCTTGCAACCAACGATTGAAAACGCAAGTATCGCGACAATAATGAATGCCGTAATGCTTTTTAAAAGATTCTTTTTTATCATCGTTGTCCTCCTTTATCTCGCAATTACTCTGTACGCAACGTAAGAGGTATTGCCTGCGTTATCTTTACAATAGACGTAAACGGTATAACTACCCGCTTTCGATAAATAAATCGTTTTTGCGTCTTTTTCAGCCGATACGGTATTAAATAAATCGTCTCTTACGACTATCCATACGGTCAGGCGATTTGCAGCGGTATAATTATCGCTGACGGAGTAATTTATCACGTTTACTTCGGCGTTCGCTTCAACCGTAATCGGCTTCGATATATCGTCCGTCACCGTTATAACGGGAGCCTCGGTATCCGTAACGTAAATCGTGAATCTCGAATAAGCCTGCTCCGCAACGTTGCCGTATCGGTCGGCGTATTCGTAAATCACTTTATACACGCCATAATCGTCGAGAAGAATCGAATACTCTTTCTCGAAATCGGTAATGTTTTCAAGTTTTACCCCATCAACGTCAGTCATTACCCTGTTGTTCTTATAAACCGTCATTTTAAGGTCGGCCATAGACGACGGAGACAGAACGTCCGCCGCGTATGGTCTCGGAATGGTTACGACGGAATCGAGCGCCGCAACCTTTTCGAGTTCCCTGTAATACATTATCGGACCCATATTATCCGAATAAACGTTGGCAAACGACTGCGTACACACTTCGTTTACGGTTATGCTCGCAGCGTTTTCATTTTCGAAAACGACTTTCAGGAAACACAGACCGCTTTCAAATACGCTGTTATAAACGAAGTCGGTATCGCCTATTTTCAATCTTCCGTCGACGTAAGCGACGTTCGTCGTGTAACCTTTCCACGGGGTTATCAGAGTTCTTGACGCGCCGCAGTTGACAGAATAAACGTTGTTGCCCGTCAGGTCTATTCTCAGATTATTGTCTGCGTTGTAATAATCGGTTATTATCAGCGACATTTTGGTCGTTTCGTCCGTCGTCGGGAGCGTAAACTTGAAGTTGAATGCCTTATTAAACAGCAACGGATTTATGAAGTTTATCGTTCCGTTTCTTCCGACATGGAAAGTCGTACCGTTTCTGTCCGTTTCCGCCGACGTTACGTCGCCGACAAAGAATTTCGTAATATCCAACTTGCCGTCCGCTGTTTTGACGTCTACGACTTTAATCTCGTCCGAAAGAATTTCGACGTCGCTGTTCTCGCATTTCAACTTGAATCTGACGGAATCGTTCGCCGAAATAACTATATTGCCGACGTCCTCTATCTTTTCGAAATCGCCGTTATCGAACTTGACGTATGCCTCAACGTTCGCGGGGGTCGCTCCGTTTTCCGAATAATTATACGCTTTGTTTACCTCAATCGAATACGTATACCCTTTGATATAATATCCGTTAAGGTTCATTATCGGAGAGTCGAAAATCGGCTTAGAGGACGGAACCGCGGTAAACGTTAAGTCTTTACTTCCCGAATACAAGGCGTCCTCGTAAAGATATCTGACTTTATATTCTCCCGAAAACTCAATAAGATAACGGTCGCTCGGCGATAATTCCGCAGTTTCGCCTTTCGGATTTACAACCACGATTTTAACGGAAACTTCGCCGTTTATTCCCGTCGCGGAGAAATTATCGAACTTCACCATCGTTCCCGCTTCCGCGTTATCGAAAGCATTTACCGTATTGAAGTTTATACCGTCCTCGCCGTCTTTCGTCGCGTTGAGTACGATAGAATATTTTCCGACGTTATTGAAATAATCGACCGCCCCGTACTCGATTGTATATCTTCCTATCGAGGTCGGTAAAAATTTCCCGTTTTCGACCTTAATCATGCGTTCCGCCGCAGTACCTCTGTTGTACCATACGACGTAATCGGCAACGTTTCCGCCCCTTATTCCGCTGTCGTCGTAAGCATATACGACGGGAACTTTTATCATATCTCCGTTCGCTACGATTTTTCTTTGCGAAAAGGCGTTTTCTTCGATAAAAATCGGTGCTGTATCGTCTTCGCAATAATCGGCGTAAGCGAGCGAAGCGTTACTGTCTCCCATGATTTTCGCTATTTCCACGGGCGCGCCGTTAACGCCGACAAGTCCCGACGCAGTCACGGAAACGTATACGTTACCGTCGGTAAAGCCGTCAAAATCATAATCGTATATGTTTCTGTTGTTGAGTTCGCTGACAAGCGCGGTATTGGAGCCGTTCGTATAGTTGACGTAAACTTTTATGTTTTTGCGATCGGTCGTATCTAATATAAACCCGAAATTATAGTAGTTCTTGTTTACGTTCAGGTTGCCCGTAATTATCGTTCCGTCGCTGTCGTTTAAACTGTTTACGAGCGAATAATTTTCGCCGTCGATTTCTATATTTCCCTTTTCGTTTTTGGAAACGCCCGCTTTTTTCTTTCCGCACGCGCTGACGTTCACGTAAGTCTGATAATCGTAGTTGCCGCGATTGTAGTGTAAATCGACGTATTTCGTCGGATCGTAGCAATCGGTAAGTCTTACGGTAACGCTTTTGCATATCGTATCAAATTGCAAGCAGTTAAGATATATCAAATCAAACTTGCCGTTTTCGTATATATTGACGGGCTTATTGTAGTAGAACGTTCCGCCCTCGGCGAGGTTTAATTTAAGACCTTTGCGATAGCCCATATTTACGAACGAAGCGTTGAGATCTCCGAAACCGATTTGCGAATCGCTGCTTACCGAATAAAAACTCTTCTTGACCGTAAACTGTTTTTTCGCCGTGACGATATGCCCGTCCACCCTTCCTTCAAATACGGCATCGTACGTTCCGTAAGTGTCGAGAACATACTCGTTTTCAACCTTTGCCGAGCCGTCCGGATATACGAGATACGTTTTTTCGACCTTTACTTTTTGTCCTTTGTATTCGATTTCCGCCCCGTCCGAAAGCGTTACGGTTTCGCCGTAATTATACAAATCGGACAGTTCGGCATTACTTACGAAAGGCTCTTCGGCATAGGAAACGTTTGCGCCGCCAAAACCTACGGCAAGCCCCGCAAAAACAACGAACAATACCGAGAGCAACGCCGTAACGTAATTTTTTGTTTTTTTCGTCATCACTTTTACTCCTTAATTCCGCCTAATGAAATATTCCCCATGATTTTATCCTTGAAAATTACGAATATAATCAAAATCGGCAACGCAAGCATCATACACGCGGAGACAGAATGGGGAACGTCGCTGATATTTATTCCCGACGGCGGGTCTATCGCGACGAGATACACACCGTAAGATAACGTCGGGTGGGTCGGAAGATACAGAAGCGGAGTCTGATAATCGTTCCATAACGCGATGAACTGTATTAAAAACACCGTCGCAAGCATCTTCACCGCCAAGGGAAAATATATCCTCGTAAGAATAGTCATTTCCGATGCGCCGTCTAAATCCGCTGCTTCTCTGTAAGTCTCCGAAAGTCCGCCGAAAAAGGCATAATATACGAAGAAATACATTCCCGCGCCGGACATTTTTTGCAAATAATTCCCGATAAAAGTATCGTACAGCCCGGTGTTACGCAAAAAACTTATTATCGTCGGCTGCGCCCCGACTATGGGTATGCACATTATGACGATATACGTCACGTAAACTATTCCGCTCAGTCTGTACTTGTATTTCGCGCACAGGTATGCGGTTACCGCAGGGACAATGGCGCAAATCAGACCTCCCACGCCGGCGTATAATAACGTGTTGACGAGCATTCCGAAAAATCCCGTCGTAGACTGCGAGTATACGGGGGTGTTGCCCCTATAATAAGTTCCGTCCAGCGTAAGCACGAAATTTTTAAGAACGTCGGAGTAATTTTTCAGATGAAAAAACTGCTCCCGACTGTTCCTTTTGTATTCGGGGTTCAGATTCGGAAATCCGAACATATTTTTCAGATAATCGCGTTCGCTTTTCAAAGAGGTTAATAATCCCCACGTAAGCGTGATTATCAAAAACAAAGTGAGCGCAACCAGCAAAACGATAATTGCCGCAAACAAAATTCTATCGGATACGCTTTTCGATTCTATACCATTTTTATTCAATTTGTTCTTTATGTTTTTTTCTGCTCTGTCCACGGCTCAGTCCTCTCTCGGTCCGTATTTTGTCAACAACTTTTTAACGATAAGAGTCGATGGCAACACGATAGCCGTCAACATCAGACCTATTGCCGACAAGACGGTGTACGGCACATAGTTGATTCCCTGCGGCACCCATACGTCACTCTTCTGAACCTGTAAATACAGGAAATAACCGACATTTCCTATCGCGTCTCCCCTGTTGCTGTACAGAGTAAACATTCTGAATTGTTCGGTAAAAGTACTCGATACCATAACGACCATCATCGTGATAAGAGTCGGATAAATCATCGGAAGTACGATATACCAAAATTCCTGAATACGATTCGCCCCGTCGAGGTGACACGACTCGATTATCGATTCGTTTATCGCGCTCATCGTATTGGAATACAACAACATATTGACGCCGAACCAGAAGAGAGAGTTGAAAAAAAACACGAAATATAAACTTGTTTTCGGGTTTTCGAGAAGCCCCGTCATCGCAGTTATTCCGAATACCTGCTTTGCGAAAGAAGGTATTACGCTGTTGCACAGTTTGACGTAAATAAGACCTATAACAACCTCGGATAATATCTGAGGCACATATAACGCTACCCTGAAAAACCCGCTGCAAGGTCCTTTTTTATAGATATAAAAGGAAAACAATAATGTAAGCGGAGTAATG
>ERZ779851.2942-NODE-2942-length-12102-cov-2.664979_pt1 | contig 12102 bp, 9 predicted proteins | sample MGYA00511094_ERZ779851 | MGnify/ENA primary metagenome ERZ779851 (study PRJEB29588, sample SAMEA2155512) | human gut metagenome | biome: human gut; feature: human-associated habitat; material: faeces | place: Denmark | collected 2008/2010 ...
GACTCATGCCGCCGGCAGCGGGATCCGCATGATCGGGGAAATGAGAAAAACCGGCTATGCTGCGGCATGCGCGGCAAAACTCGCCGTGGAAAGTAATCTTCCGCTGAACCGGATCCCCTATGACCGGCTCCGCCCCCTCCTGGACAAAGGCGGCATCACCAAACCGGCAAAGCGGAAAACAGTCAATTTCTGCTGGGGTGGAACGATCCGGCGGCCTTCGTTGGATGAGGCGGTCGACGCATTGAAGCACGATATTGTTCCCGCCGGCTCCTGGATCCATAAACCGAAAACAGGGATCGGAGAAAAAGCGGCTTTTGCCTTTTTCACGTTCTGGGAACAGTCGGAACGTCTTCCTGCCGCCCGGAAAAAACAGCTGACAGACCGTCTGTTCCGGGAAATGCAATCCGCCGGACGCTATACGGGGAATTTTGCGATCGCCCTTGGTCTGATGGACGATCCCCGCTGCAATGACATTCTGCGGAACATCGTGGAGCATCCCGGTGAATCCAACCCGAACGGCTGGGATCCGTTGATCCGCGGAGCATATCCGAACCGCATCAAAGCGCTCTGTCTGCTCGGACGGCTCGGCGGACAGGATTCCATTCCGGCGATCCGTGACATTGTGTTCGATTATGCGGACTCGTTTACAGAAGACCTGACAATCCCTCCGGCAGAACGGGGCAAGGCGATGACCGGTTACCAGATGTTCAACGGCAGTCAGGAACAGTATCAGTTTGCTGCACTCTCTTGCGCGCTCTTCTCCTTAACGGATCTGTTGAAACGGTATCCGGACAGCAGTCTGAGTGATGCTCTCCGGGCGTGGAACCGCAAACCGTTCCGCCTGATCGCCGGCAAACGCAACTTCGACTGTGCGCCCATGCTGCGGCAGATCATTGCCAAACGGCTTCCGTAACTTCCCGGACACGGAACTGCAAGAGTATCCCAAAAAAGCTCTTCACGGGGATTGCGGATACTTCCGTCATACGCCTTGACGGAACAGTACCCTCACGCACGAACAGAGCATCGGCTCCCCGTGAATTACCGGGAAAAAACAAAAAAAAATCAATTCCCGGAAAAATTTTTCTTGACAAATCGTTTTCCGGAAGTATAGTTATTCGTATAAGCAAAAAAAGGTTCCCGGAATGATGACACAAAAAGAGATCGCAAAAGCATTGAACATCACACAGGCGGCAGTATCAATGGCGCTGAAAGGCTCGGAGCGCATTTCGCCGGCCCTGCGGCATTCCGTACGCGAACTCGCGGCAAATTCCGGTTACCGTCCCAATCTCGCCGGGCAGATGCTGCGGCGCAAGCGATCCAATGTGATCGGCGTCGTATTTCCGAAACTTTCCAACCTGTTCTACGCGGAACTGTTTCAGGAGATACAGAAACATCTTTCCCCCCATGGCTACATGCTGTACTTCGCTCCTGCGGAAAAACCGGAAGAGCAGGAAATGGTTGCAGAAAATCTCCGGCAGATGAGCGTAGCCGGAGTCATAGCATTTGCCTCCGGTGATCTCCGTCCGCTGCTGGCTCTCCGGAAAGCGGGGATCGCTCTGGTCCTTTACAGCGGCAATGAAGAACTGGATCTCGGAGTCAGTCAAGTGCTTCCCGACCGCTTCAGCGCATCGCTGGAACTGGTTCGTCATCTGCTCGCCGGCGGACGGCGCAACATCATATTTTTTGGAAACGCATCACAGGAAGAACAGCGGCCGAAGGCTTATGCGGCAGCATTGCTGGAAGCGGGTCTGACGCCTATCTGCATTTCTCTGAAAGACGATTCCCGGCATTCCTCCATGGAAGCGGCTTTCGAAACGATGAAGGAATACCTTGCGAAACATCCGGAAACCGATGCGGTTTTCGCACACAACGATGAACTGGCACTCGCGATCAAGCGTGCCATCATGACCTCCGGCCGTTCCATTCCCGGCGACATCGCGCTGGCCGGATTCGACAACATCCCCGCCGGAAATTATCTGACGCCGTCTCTCACAACCATTGAACAGCCGCTCGGAGCGATCGCCGACGCACTGATCACCGAACTGCTGGCGACTCTCAAAGATCCCGGACACGCACGGTTTGTATCCGTTCCCTGTTCCATTGTATTCCGGGAGTCCGCATGATTTTTTTACAAAAGTGCTTATACGAATAAACAAAGAAAGGAGCAGACAATGCAAATTGATCCGACCCGCAACTGGAGAAAACTGACGCCGGACGACGGGCACTATTTCTTCGGCTACTATGACCGCAACCCGTGGAACCGGGACATCACACGGCATCTTGTGATGAAAATTCCGCAGATCACCCGGCTCCCGGAACGCGGCGAACACGCAGAAATCGGGCTGCTGGACCTCAACGGAAACTATGAACCGCTGACAACCACCCGTGCGTGGTGCCATCAGCAGGGGTGCATGGAACTGTTTCTCAAGCACCGTCCGGATTGCTTTATCTACAATGACTACGAGGAACGCGAAAACCGGCTTGTCGCCCGGATCTTCCAGCTCGGGAAAGGGATCGTCGGACGCTATGAACTGCCGGTTTATGCCATGTCTCCGGACGGGAGATGGGCGGTAAGCCTGAATTTCTCGCGAATCCCGCGCCGCGGATACAGCTATGCGGATGCCGTTTTAAGCGAAGACCTGCATCCCGCCGATCCGGACAGCGACGGCATCTGGCTGATAAATCTGGAATCGGGAGAGACAAAACTGATCGTCAGCTACCGGAAAATGATGGAACTCCATCCCTACGCATACAGTCTTCCCGGACAGCACATCTGGTTGAATCATGCGATCTTCAACTGCGATTCCACACGTCTTCTCTGGCTGTTCCGCCAGTGTGCGGAATCATGCAAACGCGACCACATTCGCTGGAAAACGTTTCTTTACACGAGTTCTCTGGAGGGCGGCGATGCCGAATGCGTGCTTTCGGAATGTCAATGGCAGCAATTCATCTCGCATCAGATCTGGGGACGCACGCCGCGGGAGATCCTGGTTGACGCGAACTGGACCGGAGAAGGACACGGAGCCGTAGTATTCGATGAGAGCCGCCGTCCGTTCATCTCGCGGGAGCTCTCAAAAAGCCACGGACGCATGGCGCACATGGTGTTTTCGCCCGATGGCAAATCCATTCTCGCGGACAGTTATCCCGACGGGAATTCCATGCAGAAATTGATCCTGATCGATGCGGAAACGGGCGGATTTGAACTGCTCGGCACATTCCACCATGAGCCCGTACCGATCGTGGAGACCCGCTGCGACCTCCATCCGCGCTGGAGTCCCGACGGGCGTTTCATCACTGTGGATTCGACTCACGACGGAAAACGCGGTCTCTATCTGCTGGAACTGGATAAACCGTAATAAGAAGAAGGGATTCGGAACAGTGCATAACATAAGAAAAAGCAGGCGCATTAAAAAAGGGAAACTGCTATGATACCGAAAATGATGACACCGGTTCTGGCGTACCGTCTGCCGTATGGAAAATTCCTGCATACGGAATGGGAAACGCTGGAATTCATGCGCGATGCGGGTATTGATCTGGTCTGTGTCTCGCCGATGAATACGATCAACTCGGTCGGAGATCCGTATTCGGATTATCCCCTGATCTGGAAATGGGATGAAGTGTATGATTTTTCCGTTCTTAACCGGCAGTTGGAAGATGTTCTGATGCATCATCCCTCCGCACGGTTCATCGTGGTGGTTGATCTGAATTCCCCGATCTGGCTGGCACGCCGTCTCTCGCTGGATTCGTTCTATGAAGTGAGCAACTGTTCCCTGCACCATGAGTGGAAGCGGCTGACACTCGCTTATCTGAAGGCGTTTCTGGAGTATAATGAGTCCCGCTGGGGGAACCGGACGGAGGGATATGTCATTGCCTGCGGACGCACTTTGGAATGGATCGAAATCCAGAACCGGAAACCGGCAATATTGAAAAATATTCATTTCCGGGAATGGTGCAGACAGCGCGGACTGCCGGAACTTGAGGTCCCCACTATTTCAGATGACGTTGAGTACACTCATCCGTTTGTCTATGATCCGGAAAAAGATCTCGCTTCGCTGCAATGGCTTCATTACGTCAATGAATTAACCGCCGATCTTGTCATTGAGTTCATATCGGCGGCGCGCGGAATGATCCGCAAAGAGGCGAAAATCGGGATCTTCTATTCCCATATCCGCGACGGCGGTATTTTCGGACATCTTGACTGCGAGCGGGTTCTGGACTCCGCCCCGCCGGATTTTGTACTCGGTGCGGCGTGCAACCGTCCCGCAGACATCGGATGCGATTCCGGTTATATCGGTGTAACGGAAATGCTCAAACGGCGAAATATCAACTTCCTGTTTGAATGCGACCGCATCACAAGCGACGCCAACCTGAAAATGTCGGAATTCGTCACTCTTTCCGGCGGCATCTGGGACGGCTGGAAAAGTGAAGCCGATGACATCGCCGGGTTGAAACGGGAACTCGGAATGGCGCTGGTGAACAGACATTCGTTCTGGTTTTTCAACATCTGGGGCGGCATGTACCGTACTCCCGGTGTAAGGCGCATGATTCGCCGCGCTGCAGAAGTTTGGAAGCAGTATGCGCCGCTCTCAACCGGATCCGCCGCGGAGATCCTGCTGGTTATTGACCCGGAAAGCAATTATCATCTTCACGGCGTGCCGCAATTCCGTAAATTTCCCCGTCTGGAAAACCGGTTTTCCGCGGCGGGTCGCCCCGTGGACACCGCCACATGGGAAGATCTGAAAATGATGAATGTTTCCCGTTACCGCATGATCATTTTTGAAAATCTGGTGGTCCTGAATACGGAAAAAGAATCTCTGCTCCGGGAGCGGATCTGCCGGGACGGAAGAACCGTTATTTTCATTCATCAGGCAGGAATTATCCGCAACGGCGTATATGCGGAAGCCAATGTGGAACAGTTCACCGGAATTCCGGCGGACGGGCAGGAAATTCATATTCGGGATTTGGAAAGCTGGCGTCTTGTCTACACTCCGGACGCAGATGCATTAACAACGGAAACACTTTTCCGTTTGGCAGGAGAAGCGGGTGTTCATATCTACGCGGAAGAAACCGCTTTTCATGTCTCAAGAGAGTTTCTTTCTGTTCATTGCGCAAGCGGTGGACAGAGGAAAATACGTCTTCCGTTTCAGGCGGAACGGATTACGGAAATTTTTGAAGGCAGGGTTATTGCGGAAAATACGGATACCTTTTCCGATTTCTTCGCGAGCCCTGGAACAAACATCTATTTTATTGAACGGAAAGGAAGTTGAAATGAAAAGGAAAAAAGACACATTCACCCTCATAGAGCTCCTCGTGAGGACTACTTGTTAAATATACATTTAATACAAATATAATATATCATTGTATTACGGTAAATTCAAGTTTTTAGCGATGAAAATTTTATGACTGCGGATGGTGTGACGATTGTAAAAGTAAATGCACGGTCTTTTTCAAGGTAGCGTGCATTTACTATAACAAAAGAAGTATGAGCGTTAATCATTTTTTGCTACCGAATTTTGAAAGATCACCTACTTCATTCCACCCTATTTTTATCATATTGAAACTGATAAAGTCATCCAGCAAATATGCGTTTTCTCCCGGCGCAATAAGCTAGGCGTTTGTATACTTTTTCTCAACCTCAGACCATAAATTCTGAGAAAAAGAAAATATATCTGTTCCGCTTGGTTTTCGTTCAAGTATTTGTCTGTAGATTTTCGACGATTGAATATCTTTTTCAAAACACTCCGCGTATGCTCTTAACCTATCTTCCAAGTAAATGCAGGGAATTTTTATGTCAGTTTTCTTTTGATATAAAAAAGCAATTTTTCATTTTGTGGTATGCCCTAAATCGGCTGCATCAATAACAGAAAGATTCCCTTCGACAGCAGCGTTTACAATGGAAAGGATTATTCCTTTGATTTTTTTTAAGCCTCGCTCGCTGATTTTCCGTATTTTTCGAGCCATTTGTATTTATCACTTTTCAAGAAACCTGCACCTTCATCCTTTGCGCTTTTGCGTTCGGATCGAACTCAAAAACACCAAATTTGAAAGCAGAACTGTCCCAAATAGAACCCAAATCTTCGGCCTTTTTTCCACAATAACAAAAGCTATCTTTGCTACCGAGTGTGTTATATTCCTCCACTGTTATTGCCCACAATTTTTCTATAGGCCAGCGTTCAATGAACTGATCCCATATTTCAAAACGTTCTTGTGATATTAATTCAGCCATTCAAAAAATCTCCTTCCCTGTGTTATCCAATTACCAGTTCAGTATTATCCGTCCACATTTCGCACTGGCTGATTACGGTTTCCAGAGCTTCTTCCTGACCTTCGGGTGGATATTTGTATTTTTTCAGCAAGCGTTTTACCATTGAACGCATTTTGGCTCTGGCTGTCTCTTTTTTCTGCCAGTCAACGGTTCTATTTGAACGGAGCATTTCTGTCAGCTCTTTGGTGATTGCCACCAGCTGATCGTTGTCATAAAAATCCTTCACCGCTTGCGGTTTTGTCAGAGCATCATAAAAAGCAATTTCCTCAACGGACAATCCCAACTGATTACTGCAGTCAACGGCAGCTACGATTTCGGCAGCCATCTTTTTGAGTTCTTCGATCACTTCTTCATTGGTCAACATACCATTGAGATATGCGTTCATAGCTCTCTGGAGTTTCTCTGAAAAGAGCTCTGATTTTACGACGTTAGTGTGACGATAAACGGAAACCTGTTCTGCTATCAGTTTTTTCAGAATTTCAATAGCAACATTCTTTTCCTTCATTTTGGAAATCTCTTCCAGAAACTTCGGATCAAAAAGCGAAAATCCCTCTTTTATGTCAGCAAAGAGGTTGATGACACCATCGCTTTTGATACTCTGTTTCAGAAGCTCATTGATCCGTTCATTGATCTCCTTCAACGAAAAGTGCTTGGGATTGCTGGTGATACGGGTAAGCATGGTTCTAACGGCTTCAAAGAAAGCCGCTTCATAACGCTCGCTATGCGGAACGATACTGCGACAAAGTGAAAGAGCCTGGCGGAGCAACAGCCCTTCTTTGATAAACAACTCTTTCTTTTTCGGATCCTTGGGATCAGAAAGGAAGTTCATGCCGCCAATAATAAGCTGGGAACGCTCAAGGTCGGTTCCGTCCATAAAGTTGGCATAATCGAAGCCGTGAAAAAGATCCCGGCAGACTTCCAGTTTCTCCTGAAATTTGGGCAGTGCAGCTTTGCCAATATCGGTGTCGCCGTAGTTGCTTTGGTCGCGTTTGGAGTAGTCATTCATCGCCTGTTTCAATGCGCTGGCAATGCCGACATAATCGACCACAAGACCGCCTTCTTTATTTTTGAACACACGATTAACACGGGCAATCGCCTGCATGAGATTGTGTCCGGACATGGGCTTATAAACATACATTGTCGCCAGTGACGGAACGTCAAATCCAGTCAGCCACATATCAACGACAATGGCGATTTTCAGCGGATCGTCGTTGTCTTTGAATTTCCGGGCAAGTTCATCTTTGCGGGACTTGTTGCCGATGATACTGCGCCATTCTTCGGGATCGTCGTTGCCGGAGGTCATCACCACTGCGATTTTTTCATTCCATGCGGGACGCATTTCCAGAAGTTTCCGGTAAATATCCATTGCAATCGGTCGGGAGTATGCCACAATCATGGCTTTGCCGGTCAATTCCTGCGCCCGGTAGTTTTCGTAGTGATCCACAATATCATTACAAAGAGCTTCTATGGTTTGTGGCGCACCGAGGATACTTTCCATTTGACCCAGCTCTTTTTTGCTTTTTTCGATGGCGTGTTCTTCTGCGTTTTGTGCCAGAAGTTCATATTCTGCGTCGATCCGCTTCAGGATATTCTGGTCAAGGTTCAGATGGATCACTCTACTTTCGTAAAACACCGGGCGGGTTGCGCCATCTTCCACAGCCTGAGTCATATCGTAAATGTCGATATAGTCACCGAAAACCTCGCGGGTGTTGCGGTCTTTTTGTGAGATCGGAGTACCGGTGAAACCGATAAATGTGGCATTTGGGAGGCTGTCCCGAATGATCCGGGCGGTTCCGATGTGGATTTTACCGTCCTCATTGATTTTTTCAAAGCCGTATTGTCCCCGGTGAGCTTCATCGGCCATAACCACGATATTGCGCCGTTGAGAAAGGGCTGAACCGGATTCCTCAAACTTCTGCATGGTGGTGAAGATAATACCGTTTGCTTCCCGGTTGGTAAGAAGTTCTTTCAGGTTCTCCCGGCTTGAAGCCTGTTGCGGAATTTGCCGGAGGAACTCCTGACATTTGGAAAACTGCCCATAGAGCTGATCGTCAAGGTCGTTGCGGTCGGTCAATACAACAATGGTGGGACTGTTGAGTTCCTGTTGGAGCAAGTGAGCATAAAAGACCATTGAGAGAGATTTACCGCTGCCCTGCGTGTGCCAGAAAACGCCGCCGCGACCATCGGTTTGGGTGGCATTAACAGTGGAAACAACCGCTTTGCGGACAGCATAAAATTGGTGGTACCCGGCAAGGATCTTCGCATCATTGCCATTGTCGCGGGAGAAGCAAATGAAGTTCCGCAAAATGTCAAAGAATCGCTGTTTTTCCAACATACCTTCAAAAAGCACATTAAAATCGGCAAAGGCAGTGCTTTCGGTTTCGCCGTCAACGGTTTTCCATTGCATAAAACGATCTTCGCCGGAGGTGATCGTTCCGACACGGGTTTCCGCCATATCGCTCATAACACAGAAAGCATTGTAAACAAAGAATGACGGAATTTCCAGCATATAGTTGCGGAGCTGCCGGTATGCTTCCGAAGCATCTGTTTCTTCCCGTGACGGAGATTTCAGTTCAATAACGACCAGCGGCAGGCCGTTAACAAAGATTACCACATCGGGGCGTTTTTCGGAGTGTTCCTGAAAGGTCCACTGATTGGCAACAATAAAACTGTTACGGTCAATATGGTCATAGTCGATCAGGTGGACACGCTCATATTTCTGCTCGCCATTGTGAAAATAGGCAACTTCAATACCATTTTGCAGATAATCAGTAAAGATGATATTCCGCTGTTCCAGTTTGCCGTTTTCGATATTGCGGAGTTTGAACAAGGCTTCATTGATCGCCGCCTGCGGGGCACCCGGATTGACTGCGATAAGAGCCCCTTCCAAAACCTCCGAATACAACGGATCGGTATAGTCCCGAACAACGTCCGGCCCGTGAACATGGGTATATCCGAGCTGCTCAATCAGCTGGATCACCGCATTTTCATAATTTGCTTCTGTATATGCCATATTTTATACTCCGCTAAAAAATTCAGTTCAATTAAAAAGAGAATTGAATTCTGTTTCATCAGACATTTTTTCTATCAAAAGTTCAACCCATTTTTCTGTATAAAAATATTGTTCACAAGGTTCATCGTAAATACAATACTCTGCTTTGGTTCTTTCTGGATGTTCTGACTTTGAATCAGGTCGAACCGCATATTTTTTCCAACAACGCGTATGCGTATCAAAATTAAACTTGTCTATCAGTTTGTTATTTTTTGTCAATTTTACATTTCCAAGTGCCTCTTGAACCCTTCGAACAACAGCTCCAGGCTTTAATGTTCCCTTATTGGCAACAGAATAAGTAATATGCTTTTCTTTTACCAGAGCTGCTATACGTTGAACCTTATCTTTTTCTGCATCAGACATTTTATCAAATGGATAAAACTGAATAGGCATTGCATCCGCAGAAGAATGATTGGCAACTTGAATCAAAAAAGCCTTAAAAGCATATTCACCACTTTGTAGAATGTCTGTTGATATTGCTGATCTGTAAGTATCAATAAAATCTTTTACATTTTTTAGTTTCGCACTATTTACTACAGCGGCACGCATATTTGAGGGGGATGGAAACATCTGCAATGAAAACGATAATGATTCTCTTAAACAATATCTTTCTCCAAACTCTTTTTCTAAAATTTTATCAAAATTCAACAAAAAAGACTGACATTCGGCGAATATATCTGTATCAATTTCCGGAAATGATTTATGCTCTATTTTATTTCGTAATGGGATGAAAAATTCTATATTTTTTCTTATCGCACAATTCTCTGTTTTAAAATATTCATCAACACAAGTTTGCAACTCCCAATACCAATATTCTCCGTCAACTTTCTTGAATTTTGATGAATTTTTCTGCCGATAATATGGTTTGATTCCTTTACGGAAAAATATTGCATGAAAAAGCGATGTCCAAGCAATTGTCATTAAAACAATATATCCACCAGACTTAAATTTCGTTGCTGGTTTATTATATGTTTCAACAGCAAGTAATGCTGAATCTATTGCTTTCTCAATACTCATTTTTACCTGAAATGGTAGACCTCGTGACATATTTTTTTCTCCGCTAAATTGCTATTTAGACTTCTTTCTGGTCCGGTTCAAGTGTTGGATCGTCACTTTCGTAATAATAAGAGTAATCAATGCCCTTCATGAACATTTCACGGTCGTTGATTTTTCGAGTCAATGCCGGTTCAAGCAGTGCTTTCAAGTCTGAACTGTCAGTAACACTTTTCCGCATTGCTTCAAGATAAGCGTTTTTATTGACTTTGCTCCAGTCGATACACTTTTTGAGAGTACGTTTGAGCATCAAATCCAGCCAAATACGGGTTGATCTGCCGTTCCCCTCCATAAAAGGGTGGGCAACATTCATTTCCACATATTTATTGATGATTTCATCAAAAGTAGTCTCCGGCATATTTTCGATATTAGGCAGAATGGCATCGAAGTAAAGCGCATTGGCAAAAGTAAAGCCGCCTTTACTTATGTTTTTATCGCGGATTTGCCCGGCGAAATCATAGAGTCCGCCAAACAGATAAGCATGGATTTGCTGTAAGCACTTTACGCTGCCCGGTTCCAGACTTGCAAGCAGTCCGCCTTCAAAAAGGGCGTAAGCCTTTGTGCGGCTTTTTCCGTCAATGGTATCATCGCTGTAAGTAAACCATTTAATAAACTGAACTGCATACCGGCTGGGGATATGTTCTACAAGCACAAGAATATCCTGCTGAGTGAAACAATCTGTCAGGTAGCGTTTGCCGTCTGCCGCGGTCATTTTCAGTTGACTACAACTTGTAGTCAACTCAGAATGCGTCTTTTTAAGACGGTTTTTCAGTACACTCCAATACTTTCTGGGATTTACGCTTTCGGTCAAAACTCCGACAATATCGGCAATAGAGAATAGCCATTGATTCGTGGAATCGTCCCATGCAGCCCGAACTTCCCGATTATTAAAAAATCGAATCGAAACTTTCTGACTCATACTTCAACCTCCGATACGTCGATCTCTCCGGACATCAGCTTCGGTAATAATGAGTCCCGTAACTGAGCCAACATTTTAGACTCAATTCGATTTCGAGTGATAGCTTCATAAATCGGCCCCAACAACTTACCAATTTCGTTATATATATCAGCTGGCGGTACAAGAACTGTTGCGGATTGCAAATGTTCTCTTTTGATGTGCCCCATTGTAGTTGCTTTATCAGCAGCAATAGCGATAAATTCGTTCAAGTGATATTGTGTCCATGAATAATAGAACCATTTGTCATATTTTGTTGACGAAACCTTAAACAAATGCTGATTTAAGCCACATTCACCGCCGCACCAGAAATCAACGAGCAAACTGCCTGACCACGAAAAAATAACATCTCCATCATGAACAATATACTCCGGCTTTATATGAAAAGAGCATCTTTCGCTGTCCTTGTCGCACATTCTTTGACGCAGTTCTTTTATTTTCAGCACAGGATAACCAAAATCTCCTTCGTCCGGACGATATTTCTGCATTGCCAAACCATTTAAGTAATCGGCAATATCAGCCAAATATGAAACGCGCCATCCAACCGGACAGGTCACACCTTCATAGCTATAAAAATCCGGATTGTCTAATGCTGAAAAATCCAAGAACCATGATTTAAAAATCGCCTTTGCCTGTTCTTCCAAATTATGGTTTCCATAAGCAGGAAACAGGCACACAGCCATAAAAATTGTCACGATAACAATTTTCATGCAGCGATCCCCTCCAAATTATGGTTTATCTGAGTGTTCAGCTCAATTTTTTCGTCAAAGGCTGAAA
>ERZ779851.2945-NODE-2945-length-12069-cov-7.397120_pt1 | contig 12069 bp, 10 predicted proteins | sample MGYA00511094_ERZ779851 | MGnify/ENA primary metagenome ERZ779851 (study PRJEB29588, sample SAMEA2155512) | human gut metagenome | biome: human gut; feature: human-associated habitat; material: faeces | place: Denmark | collected 2008/2010 ...
CAGCAGTAAACAATCTTAAGGATTCAGAGGATGAAGAACTTCATCTTCTTATGGTCGATAACCACATTCCAGCAGGTGCAAAGCTTTACTAAAAATATATTATGATGATTGCCCCCATTAGATAGAGAAATCTGTCTGGTGGGGGTTTTATGATGAAGGTGATATTCAGTTAAAATTCATCTATATTTTAGAAAAAGCTGATTGCACAAAGGTGTTTGCAAAAAACGACACCTGATATTCAAAAACAGCATAATTCTTTGTAAAATCTTGAAACAGCTAATATTCAGATATATAATGTTAAGAAAATAAGTGCAATGAAGGAAGAGCATAAGATATAGGAGCGTTACGAATGAGAATATGTTATAATAAGCTTCAAAAACTTATGATTGATAATCAGATGAAAAGACAAGATTTAATGCGGGCAGCAGAGATTATATCATATGCAATAACTAAAATAAATAAGAATGAACCGGTATCTCTTGAGGTATTGATGAATATATGTCAGGTGTTCCATTGTGATATCGGAGATATATGCGAGGTTGTTTTGGACGAGTGAATGAGGAGGTCTGAAGATGGCAACAATTAGCAAGAAAAATATGTTTAATGAAGCTACCCGTGTTCAAATGCCGGCAATGGTTCATTTAACACGACTTGGTTATACTTATTTTGGAAAAATAACTGAAGAGATGGCTGGTACAGTATATGACCCTGATACGAATATCTTAATTAATGTTTTCAAGGAACAGTTTGCACGACTTAATCCAACTCATGTAGGAGAAGTGGAACAGACATTGAAAACTATTAGGCAGGAATTAGATAATGATGATATAGGGTATAGTTTTTATAAGCATTTATTGTCTGTTTCTCCTATTAGGTTGGTGGATTTTGAAAATCCAAAGAATAATACATATCATTTTACTGCCGAGTTCACTTGTAAGCGTGACCAAGATGAATTTAGACCAGATATTACATTGTTTGTGAATGGACTTCCACTTGTATTTGTTGAAGTAAAGAAGCCGAATAATTACGGCGGCATGGTTGCGGAAAGCAAAAGAATGAACCAAAAGAGATTTCCTAATAAAAAATTTAGGAGATTTTTAAACATTACGCAATTGATGATTTTTTCTAATAATATGGAATATGACACTATGGGTGGCATTGTTCCGGTTCAAGGGGCTTTCTATTGTACGACAGCAAAACAGTCTGCACCGTTCAACTGTTTTAGAGAAGAAAATCCTGCTAATTTGGACATTGCACCTTATAATGCAGATTTTCCATATATAGATATTGACCCACTTGTGGAAAAGAGAATTTTGACTGATTTTAATTGTCAGGTTATCCATACTTCTCCAGAGTATCAAACAAACTTAGATACCTATACACCGACTAATCGTGTATTGACGTCTATGTGTAGCCATGAAAGACTGCTATTCATATTGAAATATGGAATCGCCTATGTTCGTTTTCATAAAGAAATAAATGGAAGGATAGAGTTTATTGAGCAGAAACATATAATGCGTTATCAACAGATGTTTGCAGCTTTAACAGTCAGAAGTAAGATTGATGAAGGTGTTAATTCAGGCATTATATGGCATACTCAGGGTAGCGGGAAAACAGCTCTTTCTTATTATCTTACTTATGTTCTATCTGATTATTTCAGCAAGCAAAATAAAGTTGCGAAGTTTTATTTCATTGTTGACCGTCTTGATTTGCTGAAACAGGCTTCAGAAGAATTTGAAGCTCGTGGATTAGTTGTAAAAACAGCAAGTTCCCGTGCTGAACTTATGGAACAGTTCCGTAACAATCAGGCACAAGAAGGAAATACAGGAAAACCTGAAATTACGGTTGTAAATATACAACGTTTTGCTGAAGATGGGTCAAAGGTTGACCTTCCCGCTTATGCAACGAATTTACAGAGAGTGTTTATTATTGATGAAGCACATAGGGGATATAAACCAGAAGGTTCATTCTTGGCTAATCTTCTTGATGCAGATAAAAACGCGATAAAGATTGCATTGACAGGAACACCACTTTTGAAAGAAGAAAGAGAATCTTGGAGAGTTTTTGGTAATTATATTCATACATACTACTATGACAAGTCAATTTTAGATGGATATACGTTGAAAATTATCCGTGAGGATATAGAAACTCAGTATAAAGAACGACTTTCTGAAATTTACGAAAAACTTGAAACTTTGGTGGAAAAGAAGGATGTAAAGAAAAGTCAGATTGTTGAACATGATAACTATGTCAAAGAGTTACTTAGATATATTATTTCTGACCTAAAGAGATTTAGACAAATTCAGGGAGATAATACACTTGGAGGTATAGTCATTTGTGAAACAAGTGAGCAGGCAAGGAAGCTGTTTGCGTATTTTGATGAAATTCAAGCAGAACTTAATAAAGATGCTTCTATGAAAAGTCATTTGCAAGCTAGACTAATACTTCACGATAGTGATGATAAGGATACAAGAGATAAAATTATTGATGACTTCAAAAATAATATGACAGTTGACATTCTTATCGTTTTCAATATGCTTCTTACCGGATTTGATGCTCCAAGGTTGAAACGTTTGTATTTTGGAAGAAAATTGAAAGACCATAATCTGTTGCAAGCAATCACAAGAGTTAATAGACCATATAAAGAGAATCGTTATGGATATGTTATTGATTTTGCAAATATAAAAAGGAACTTTGAGGAAACAAATGAAGCATATCTCAAAGAACTGAACCGTTTTAATGACCCAAATGAAGTTGGTGAGGGAAATGAAACAGATACATTCAAACAGGTTATTGAAGACCCGGCAGAACTCATTAAACAAATGCAGGAAGTGCAGCAGGTTCTTTTTAACTATACCACAGATAATGCAGAAGAATTTAGCTCAGAAATATCCACGATTGAGGATAAGCAAGAATTGCTTAAACTTAAAAAAATTCTTATTGCTGCTCGTGATTGCTGTAATTTGGTAAGAACTTTTGGTGATGATGAGCTGAAGGAAACATTTGCGAAAATGGAATTAACAAAGTTGCCATCATTGATTTCAGAGGTGCAACATCATATTGATAACATAAATCAGAAGGAACTTTTTGCAAGTGATGAAACCACAAAGTTGCTTGTCAATGAAGCAATGGAGGATATTACTTTTAATTTCAGCAAAATCAGTGAGGAAGAATTGAGAATCGTCGGTGGCAAAGATGCAGTAACAGAAAAGTATAAAAAGACTGTTCGTGCTTTTACTCAGAATATTGACCCTGATGATCCAGAGTTTATTACTTTGCAGGAAGCATTTTTGCTTCGCTTTAAGCAACACGGTTTTGAACCTAAGAGTGTATCTGAGATTGAGGAGCAAGGAAAGGAACTGGAAGATATTCTAAAAAAACTTGACGAATTGCAGAAGAAAAATACGGTTCTGCTGAGAAAATATAATGGCGATGCGAAATTCGCAAGGGTTCATAAAAGAATCAGGGAAGAAAATCTTGCCCGAAAAGCAGAAAATAAACAACCGATTGTTTCGGAATATGATATGTCTATTATGAATGTTTTACTTTCTATTAAGTCTGATATTGATCAAAAGGTATATGACAGAAATGACATATTGAAGAAAGATGCCTATTTTGAGAGAACGGTTATGACACAAATAAAAGCAGGTATTGATAAGTTGGGAATAGCTAGTTCTCGTGAGGACAGAGTGTTTATACAGAGTAGGATTACAAAGCAGTATCTTGATCAGTATAACCATACTTATTCAGTGGCATAAAGGAGAACACAATGGAAGAAACAAAGACAATAAAGGAAAAAACCATAGAGTTGATAGATGCATTAAAAGCGACTTGTCAGACCTATGGTATGGGAAACGATGGTAATGAGTATAAAATTATTACGCAGGTTTTTCTTTATAAATTTCTCAATGATAAGTTTGGATATGAGGTAAAAAAAGTCAGTCCAATTCTTAGAAATGCTGAAAAATGGGAGTTGACGTATGCTGAAATGTCAGATGCTGATCGCTTGGATATTTTTGATAGTTTACCATCAGATATTCCATTTCTTAACCCAGAGCATCTGATTGCAAATTTATGGAATCAGCAGGCAAAAGGAGATTTTGATTTAATTTTTGACAGCACAATGACAGATATAGCGGATAAGAATATTGATATATTTTCAACTCAGACTGCTCAGAACACTAAAATACCGCTTTTTGAAAAGCTGACACAGTATGTAACTGATGATACAGCAAGAGCACCTTTTGCCCGTGCTTTGGTTGATAAGTTGGTAAACTTTTCTTTTGAAGAAGCATTTGAAAAACACTATGACTTCTTCGCAGATATATTTGAATATCTGATAAAGGACTACAATACAGCAGGCGGTGGCAAGTATGCAGAGTATTATACTCCTCACGCTATTGCAACGATTATGGCAAGATTGCTTGTTGGAAATGCAACTGATTTACATAACATTGAGTGTTATGACCCATCAGCCGGAACAGGAACACTTTTGATGGCTCTTGCCCATAAAATTGGCGAAGATAAATGTACGATTTTTGCTCAGGATATTTCACAGCGAAGCAATAAAATGTTGAAACTTAATCTTATCCTGAACAGTTTGGTATCTTCTCTTGACCACGCAATTCAGGGAGATACGTTAATTGCTCCGTATCATAAGAGTGATAATGGACAGGAATTAAGAACTTTTGATTATGTAGTTTCAAATCCGCCCTTTAAGATGGATTTCTCAGATACAAGAGAGCGTATAGCAGCGATGCCTGTTCGCTTTTGGGCGGGAGTTCCGAAAGTACCTGCAAAAAAGAAAGAGAGTATGGCAATTTATACATTGTTCATTCAACACGTTCTTAATTCATTGAAATCAACCGGAAAAGGTGCAATTGTAGTTCCTACCGGATTTGTAACTGCAAAGTCGGGGGTAGAAAAGAAGATATTACAACATATTGTAGATGAGCATATTGTTTATGGATGCATTAGTATGCCGTCAAATGTATTTGCTAATACCGGAACAAATGTATCTGTATTATTCTTCGATAATTCAAGAAAAACAGATAAGGTTGTACTGATAGATGCTTCAAAATTGGGAGAAGAGTATAAGGACGGTAATAATCAGAAACGCAGACTTCGTGATTTTGAAATTGATAAGATTGTCGATACATTCCTTAATAAAGAGGCTGTTGATGATTTTTCAGTTGCTGTTACCTATGATGAAATCAAAGAAAAGAAGTATTCGCTTGCGGCTGGACAATATTTTGATGTAAAAATCGAATATGTTGAATTGTCACAGGACGAGTTTAATGCTCGTATGAGTGCCTATGCAGAGAAGTTGCAGGAATATTTTGTAGAGGGCGACAAACTGAAAACAGAAATTATGGAACAGTTAAAGAAGGTAAAGTATGAGTAAACTTACAAAATACAAATTTAGTGATTTATATGAAATGAGTTCAGGTATATCTTCATCAAAAGAACAAGCCGGACACGGTTCCCCATTTATATCATTTAGTACCGTGTTTAATAATTATTTTCTGCCTGAAGAATTACCAGATTTGATGGATACATCTCTTAAAGAGCAAGAAATATTTTCTGTAAAAAAAGATGATGTGTTTATTACAAGAACAAGTGAAACCGTTGACGCTTTGGCAATGAGTTGTGTTGCTGTTAAAGACTATCCGAAAGCAACTTTTAGTGGTTTTGTAAAAAGACTAAGACCGAAAACAACGGGAATAGTGTACTCAAAGTATATTGCTTTCTTTTTGAGAAGTAAGTATTTTCGTAAAGTATTAGATTGCAATACGATAATGACTTTGAGGGCAAGCTTTAATGAGGATATGTTTTCATTTTTGTATTTATATCTGCCGGATTATGAAGAACAGGTAAGAATAGGCGATTTATTATATAAAATGGAAATGAAAATCCGAACAAATAATAAGATAAACGATAATTTAGAGCAACAAATAAAAACAATTTTTACATTTCAGTTTTTGCAAAATGCAAATACTGAATGGAAACAGCAATCATTAGCAGAACTTTCCGAAATGTATCAACCGAAAACAATTAGTGGAAAAGATTTAATTGCAGTCGGGAACTATTTTGTGTATGGAGCAAACGGAATTATTGGAAAATACAATCAATATAATCATTCCGAGTCTGAAATAGCTGTCGCTTGTAGAGGAGCAAGCTGCGGCTCCATTCAGATGACATTACCGTTTTCTTGGATTACTGGGAATGCAATGGTGGTAAAGCCGCATTCTAATTTCCCGTATAGAGAATATCTTTATTATTATTTGCTTGCAAAAAATCCAAACTATTTATGTTCAGGTTCGGCACAACCACAACTTACAAGAGAAAACTTAACACTATATTCCTTAAAAGTACCTTCAACAACCGAATTGAACGCTTTTGAAAATTATGCTGAAAAAGTAAGAAAGATAATTATCAAAAATCAACAGGAAAATATCGAGCTTTCAACTTTACGTGATTGGTTGTTGCCTATGCTGATGAACGGTCAGGCTATCATCAGTGATTGATGTGGTAAATTATCGTTTAACATATATCCCATAACTCTTGTGAGTGGCAGGAGTTAAAGCAGGGGACTACCGCTCCATAGTTGGTCTCTAAGTTAAATAAAAGGAGAATTGACTATGAAACAGAATTTAATTATGGATATTGTTCAGGGTATGCTGCCTTATTTGAACAATGCACAAACACAGCGATTGCAGGAGGTACTGCAACATACGCTTTTTGATTATGAAGTTGCAAAAACAGAAAGTGATGAAGGATTATCGGAGCAGAACTTGGTTGAATTGTTTCTATCGGCAAAGAGAATTGAGGGCTGTTCCGAGAAAACTTTGAAATATTACAAAGCAACTATACAGGCAATGATTGATAGTATAGGTAAAGGTATTAAATATATTGTAACTGATGATATACGCTGTTACCTTACTGAATATCAGTCAAATAAAAATTCAAGTAAAGTTACGATTGATAATATAAGACGAATACTTTCTAGCTTTTTTTCTTGGCTTGAGGACGAGGACTATATTTTGAAAAGTCCGGTTAGACGAATACATAAGGTTAAAACTGGAACGAATATTAAGGAAACTTATTCAGATGAAGCACTTGAATTGATGAGAGATAATTGCACCGAACTCAGGGATTTGGCTATGATTGATATGTTGGCATCAACAGGTATGCGAGTAGGAGAAATGGTTCTATTAAATCGAGAAGATATAGATTTTAATGAGCGTGAATGTGTTGTTTTTGGAAAGGGCGATAAGGAGAGAATTGTTTATTTTGACGCTAGAACAAAAATACATTTGCAGAATTATTTACAGAACAGAATGGATAATAATCCGGCACTGTTTGTATCATTAAAAGCTCCTTATGAACGATTGAAAATTGGTGGTATTGAAGTGCGATTACGAAATTTTGGAAAACAATTAGGTCTTAGTAAGGTGCATCCACATAAATTTAGGCGTACTCTTGCAACTATGGCAATAGATAAGGGAATGCCCATTGAACAGTTACAGCAACTTTTGGGACATAGAAAAATAGATACGACTTTGCAATATGCAATGGTCAAACAGAGTAATGTAAAATTAGCTCATAGAAGATATATAGGATAGGGTGAATCAAATGATAATCAAAGAAAATATACTAAATAATGGCTGGCATATTATAAAGTTTAGTGATTGTATAAAACAACTTAATACTGGTTTGAATCCTAGAAACAACTTTTCTCTGGGAAGTGGTAAGCTGAAATATATAACAGCAAAAAATTTAACTAAATTTGGTACGATTGATTTCTCAAAATGTGATTTTATTGATGAAGACGCAAAAAAAATTATTCACAAAAGGTCTGATATTAGAAGGGGCGATATTTTATTTTCAAGTAGAGCACCCATTGGACATTGTCATTTGATAACAGAAGATCCAGATTTTTATGATATTGGCGAATCAATATTCTCGATAAGAGTGAATCAAGATGTTGCTTTGCCTGAATATTTATGTTTGTATTTAGCGAGTGATTATTTTGTTAAAGTGGCGTCGAAACATACAACTGGAAGTATTATAATGGAAATACGAATTAGCGATTTGATGAATACAGAAATTATTATTCCACCTCGAGAGATACAGAAGAATATAGCTAAATGTTTGAATAAAATAGACCGAAAAATAGAATTGAATAAGATGGTAAACGATAATTTACCGTATCAGTCATTGATGGTAGCCTGACCGTTCATCAGCATAGGCAGCAACCAGTCACGAAGTTTAACAAGTTCTTGATTTTCACAAACGTTTTTACTTATTTGTGCATATATAGCTTGAGTAGTTTCGTGATAAGCACATAAAACTGTATCTTCAGGAATAATAATGTGAACGCCGGCTAAATCATCATTGTTTACAGCTTCTTGGGTCGCTCCGTGAGCAAGCATATCTTTATGAATTTCAAAATATGCATTTGAAACATAAGAAGCAATATATTCAAAACTGATTTCGTTGCATTGTAATCCACAAAATCCTGTTGAAAGAATAGAACTTGAAATAATAGGTTGCATTTCTTTGTTTAGGTAAAGATGTTTAATGCTATTTTTCATTTTAGCAAACCATACAGAATTTATACTTGGTTGCATATTAGCACGACTTTCTCTGCCGTCATAATCAACAATAGTTCCTGTTGAAATAGAAGTGCCTTTAACATCGGCTGTTGCTAGGTATGTTTTTGTATTAAAGATTTTAACTCCAGGTTTTATTACGGAAGATAAACAGTTTGAAATTACAGATTGGACTTTCCAGTTTTCAGGAATATTACGCCTCAAAGTATCATTCCAAACCATTTTTCCACCTGAAATCTGATAAGGATTGCCGTTGTTATCAGGAAAATCAAATTGGATAAACCAATAATCGTATAAAAGCATAAGTTGCTGCTCTAAATTATCGTTTACAGTAGAAGGAGAAACTATATGATGAGTATTTCAGATTGGATAAGTATTATTTGCGCGGGAGTTGCTTTAATAGTCACGGTTATTATTGCCGTTCTGCAAATAAGACAAAGCAACCGTATGGAGAGGTTTGAAAAAAGGCAGGACAAGCGTGATGAGCAGCGTTATCAAGAAAGCGTAAAAGCACAAGCGGTTTCATTTATTTCTAAATATTATAAGGATAGAGGGCTTATTCCATTATGTGCAATAGCCGCGATGTATAATGATTTGTTTTATTACAACAGAGAGATGTATAGGGAATTTTGCTGTTGTACTAAAGAGGTTCAAAATAGAATTTTGGAATATTGTGATTTGGATTTACGAGTTAGTGAGTACAATATTTATGAAAAGTGTTTGGCTACAATAGAAAGTGTACTAAATAAACACTTCCCTGATGATAAAAGTGTTTTTTACGAGGGAGGAAAGTATTTTGCTCGTAGCTTAGAATACTATGCTGATAAACCTGTTCCACATCAAGAGTTTGAGTATCAAAATCATATTACAGATGTTTTGGTTGATGCATTTAATAGTAATGATAAAAGTGTTATGCCTATTCAACAGTTGTCGATGGAATATAATTTTGGGAGTTGTAAAGAAATAGAAGCTTGTCAGTTGGTTACTGTTATCGCAGAGTTTGTAGCAATCTATGGGAATAAAAATAAAAACATTGATAAATCATACGGCTCTCCGGGAGGATACGATGGAGAAGTCATAGAAACAATGGAAGATTTATTCCTTTTAGCATTATTTGAAATATATACAAATTGTGTTTTATAAATATGAGGTAAGAAAAATAATTTTTCAGAGGAAATTTTAGAAAGGTCGGGCTATGGAAACAAAGCCAAGAATTTTATATTTACAAAAGATTTTACTGGAAAGAACTGATGAAGAAAATCCTCTTTCCACAACACAGTTAATCAATATATTGAATGATGAATATGGAATATCTGCACATAGAGCAACAATAACAAAAGATATTGCGGCACTTCAGGAGTTTGGAATGGATATTGTTACTATCCACTCTACTCAGAGCAAATACTTTGTAGCCAGCCGCAAGTTTGAATTGCCGGAACTGAAACTGCTGATAGACGCAGTAGAGTCATCGAAGTTCATTACAAAGAAGAAAAGCGAAATTCTAATTGAGAAGATACATACGATGACCAGTCCAGGGCAGGTGGCAAAGCTGAAGCGTAATAACTATGTGGTCAATCGAATTAAGCCGGATAATGAACAGATATATTACATCATTGACGCTATAAACGACGCCATCAATGCAGGCAAGCAGATTTCTTTTCAGTATTATGATTATACTGGATTAAAGAAAAAGGTTCTGAAGAACAAGGGCGAAGTGTATAAGCTCAGTCCGTATAAACTTCTCTGGTGTGGGGACTATTATTATGTTCTCGGATATTCAGAGAAGAAAAGCAAGGTTATCAATTTCAGGGTAGACCGTATTGCTTCCAAGCCGGAGATATTGGATAAAGATATTGTTCCTATGCCTGATGATTTTGATATTGAGAATTACACAAAGGAAGTTTTCTTTATGTTCTCAGGCGAGAAAGTTCTTGTGGATTTACGGTGTGATAACAGTCTGATGAAAACAATGGTTGACCGTTTCGGAGAAGATGTGACAACCCTTGCGTATGATATGACGTCTTTCAGGGTACAGACCGAAGTATCAGCCAGCCCTACCTTTTTCGGTTGGGTGTTTGGCTTTAATGGAAAAGTACAGATACTTGCACCGGAAAGTGTGAAAGAACAGTACAGACAGATGATTGCAAAAGCCGATGAGGATATGCAAGAGAGTGAGTAGTGATTCGTAAATGATTTAAAATTTGTGTGAAAAATCAATTATTATGAATATGAAAATGATATGTTTTTAAATTGTGCAGACGGTCTGCACAATTAGGAAGGAGTCAATATGCTTACACCGTCAAATCAATATTTGCAGGCAGTAGAAGAAATAAATAATTATGTCAATCAGGCTAAATGCAGAGCTTCTGTCAGTGTAAATAATGAGATAATGAAAACAAATATATTTATTGGAAATGTTATTATTCGCAATTCTGAGTGGGGAAATAAATTTGTGGAAAATCTGTCTAAGGATATGAAGATGAGATTTCCAAGTGCAAAAGGTTATTCTGTCAGAAATTTAAAATATATGAAGAAATTTGCACAGATTTTTACGGAAGATGATGTAGATGAGTACGGATTGGGAAGGATTACTTGGAGTCATCATCAGATATTGATGAGTAAAGTGTCAAATCGAGAAGAATATATATGGTATCTGGAAAAAACTTTGGAACATAAGTGGTCAGTTGATGATTTGACTTCCCAAGTTAAGAGTCAATTATATGAGCGACAGGCAGTTGCTAACAAAATATCAAATTTTGAAAGACGATTACCGGCTGAACAAAAGGATATGGTATTAAGCACAATGAAAGACCCATATATGTTTGATTTCATCGATTATACGGAAGAAATGTTGGAAACAGATATAGAAAATGAACTTGTAAAAAATGTTACTTCTCTACTGATGGAATTAGGCACTGGTTTTGCTTTTATGGGACAGCAGTATCATCTTGAAGTTGGCGGAAAAGATTTCTATATAGACCTTCTGTTCTATAACACAAAGCTTAGATGTTATGTAGCAATAGACCTTAAAACTGGCGAGTTTAAGCCAGAACAGGCTGGAAAGATGAATTTTTATTTATCTGCTTTAGACGATTTAGTGAAAGCTCCAGAGGATAATCCATCAGTGGGACTTATTTTGTGCAGAGATGAAAATAGAACAATTGCAGAGTATGCATTGAGAGATATGTCAAAACCGATTGGTGTCAGTGAATATCACTTATGCACGGATTTACCGTTAGATTTGAAAGATGCATTACCTGCCGTAGAAGATATTAGAAGTAGAATTGATATGAAAAAGTAATTTGTGCAGACGGTCTGCACAAATTGTAGAATAAAAGTTTATTGAACAAAAAAGCTTTTATGGGCTGTAATTTTCAATGGAAATAAAAACTTTACTTTTAACATTGACTAAGTTAAAAAGAAATAAATTGAGTTAAAAGGTACGGAGGTGTTA
>ERZ779851.2950-NODE-2950-length-12061-cov-13.767283_pt1 | contig 12061 bp, 13 predicted proteins | sample MGYA00511094_ERZ779851 | MGnify/ENA primary metagenome ERZ779851 (study PRJEB29588, sample SAMEA2155512) | human gut metagenome | biome: human gut; feature: human-associated habitat; material: faeces | place: Denmark | collected 2008/2010 ...
TGTTTTTGGTGTTGTGTTTGCTTTAGCATTTTGTGTTATATTTTATTGGTTTATGTCTAAAAAAAAGAAAAGTGAGGTGACCGTACATGCAGAGTGAAGTGAATCAGGAAGAAAATTTGCCTGCATCGGAAGATATCAAATAATTAGAACGTATGGTTAATTTATGCGCAAATCTGCCCCAAAGAGTGTATAATAGACAGAGAAAATACAAGAAGGTGCTGACATGAAATTGGAATGCAATAGCAGATCTGTCATGTCGCTTATAAGAAGTGTATTTGTGGCCGGACATACGGCGGATTAGATGGCAGCAGACTAGCCGGTAACGGAGCAGCAGGGAGGCGTTGATATGATCATAACAATAGGACGAGAATGTGGATGCGACGGAGATGAGGTTGCAATCAGACTTTCAGAGAGGTTTGGCATCCCGCATTACACAAAGAAAGAGATAATAGAACTGGCAAAGAAAAAGGGGATATACAGCAAATATCCTTTCTTCTTTGGCGAGAGAACGATAGATTCCATGATGACATCTGTGTCAGATGATTTCGTTAGCAGAAAATATACGACTCCTATGGAGGCGCTTGATGAGCTCATCGGAGGACAGGACTGCGTGATCGTTGGAAGAGCTACGGATTATGCGTATAAGGACAGACCGGATGCGGTGAGGATTTTCCTGTGCGGAGATATAGATAAGCGCATAAAGAGAATAGCTGAAAAACATGGTATATCGGATAGAAAAGCCAGAAATCTCGTGGAAGAGACGGATGCGCGCAGAAGAAATTACCACGACTATTACTCAGGCGAGAATTGGGGATATTCAGGACACTACGATCTGTGCCTGGACGAGACGAAGCTGGGTGTTGACGGAGTTGTCTGCATGGTGGCAGCGTTCGTGGAGAGAATGAAAATAAAATAATAGCAGTAATAACAGTTGCAGGCAGATGTAAAAAGTAGCTGGAGAGTTATAAGTTTTCATCTGAAGAAGGAGAAATATAACCACAGGTTTACTTTTAATCTGTAGTTTAAGTGTGCTATATTAAATACAGATTCCTGGCAGTGCAGCACATAGGTGTCGTCAAACATTTTTTATTATATATTAAGATATCATCCCTGCTATATGCATAACAGGCGTAAAAAAATAGGTGGAGGCCTGGTGTATAGTAGAAAAAAAGGGAGGTATGATCATGGCACAGACAAGTTTTCCAGTTATTGATCTCAAAGCCACAGGCGAAAGGATCAAGGAAATAAGGCAGCAGAAAGGAATCACAGTTAAGACATTGCAGACATTCCTGGGTTTCAATGAACCTGTATCGATTTACAAATGGCAGCGAGGCGAATGCCTGCCGACATTTGACAATATGTATGCAATGGCCTGCCTCTTCGGGGTGGGGATTGATGACCTCCTGGTGGGAAACCGCCAGGAGGTTATTTTTATACATATTAGACAAATAAAATTATAAACTTTGCTTTATCATAACTATGTGATAAAATTATATTTACATGTATAATAGTGTATTTTCCCATATAATGGCTCGTTATATATATGATATAGTAATAAAGACAAAATGGGGAGATTGGGCGATTGTGTTCAGAAATGATTAACAGATAATATGGCAAGGGAGATAGAGAATGGCTGGAATTATGAACATAAAACCGGGTACAAAGATGAGGGCAGCTCTGGATGTGCCTGCAAATCAGGAACCGAAATTTAATATGATGTGCACATTTAACAAGGCACTCGATGAATCTGCGTTTCTGGTATCTATCCCTATGGTTGACTCAAAAGCTTACATACCGGATGAGAATTAGAAGATTCTGTTCAGATACGGCGAGGGGGAGAATTCCCAGGTCGCAGCAGGGTATGTGGACGATGCCTATGAGCAGATATCCTATAAGGTAGAGATGACCGTCAAGAACAAGCAGAGCCTTGTGGAAAATGATACGGATAACATGAGCGTCTTCAAGAGGATCGATCGCGTGCGCCGTATGTCAAGGGTTCTGAGGCAGAGTTCATTCTGTGAGATCATGAACGGCTGTGCCAAGGTTCTCAGTCCTATCCAGAGAACAAACCTTATGATGAAGGATCCGGATTATCGTGCATGTTATAAGCTGTGGCAATTCATAGAGAGCTATGATGAAGTTGGTTTCAGTATAGAGGAACAGGATTCCGCAATGGAATTTGATGAAGAGTATCTCTTACAGATGTATATCAACATGATAACCAACTATACGGTTTTCAAGAGCCTTATTGAGTCCGATCCCCGCAAGATGAACGAGATCGCGGTGGAGAAGAAAGAGCCTGTAAAGCCTAAGTTCATAAAGGAGATCAAGGAGGAGATAGTAGACGATCCGAATATACCTGATGTTGAGATACGAAAGGTATTTGTCGAGGAGGTAACTCAGGCACAGCTGGATGCCGAGGCTGCACTCGAACAGGAAAAGCAGCACACTCAGGAGCTTGAGCAGACAGTTTCGGAGATGCAGTTCTCCATGTCTGATCTGCAGTGGCAGATAGATTCCTTAAGTGAGCAGTTACAGCAGCTCTCTGATCTGCAGGCTCAGACCGAGGAGGAGCGCAACTCTTATATGATGCAGTTTTCTGAGGAACAGAAGGCTCATCAGGAGACGAAGGATGCGGCGGAGAAGGCGGAGTCTGATGCGCTGGCAGCATTTGAGGCAGCGCAGAACGAGGCACAGATTGCCATGGAAGCAGTTCAGGCTGAGATGAAGTCCAGGGCCACACAGATTCAGGCTGAGATGAAGTCCAAGGTTGAACAGGCACAGGCTGAGAAACAGGCGGCAGTCGATGAAGCCAAGAAGAACGCAGAGGATATGGTGTCCAGGGTTAAGGCGGAAGCTGCCAGCCAGATCGCAGAGATAACACAGAAGTCAGAGACAGAGCTGGAAGTAGTCAGAAAACAGGCGGCAGAAGATATAGACAGAGCGCATAAGATTGCAGCCGAGGAGATAGCGGAAGCAAAGCTGCAGGCACAGTCAGAGATAGAGCAGATCAGGAGAAATAGTTCAGAAGAGATCGAAGTTGTCAAGGCTGAAACGGAGAAGCAGATAGCCGACTTGAAGACGCAGGCAGACAAACAGATAGCCGAGGCAGAAAAACAGATAGCTGATACAAAAACACAGGCAGATAAGCAGATAGCTGATGCAAAAGCTGAGGCGGAGAGACTTGTGTCGGACAAAAATTCTGAAACGGAGAGACTTATTGCAGACATCAAGGCAGAGGCAGAAAAGACAGTGTCAGATATCAAAGCAGAATTTGACAAGGAGGTTGCTGAAGCCGGGAAGCTCAGAGCTGAAGCTGAGAGATCAGCGGCAGATTTCGAACAGCGTATGGCGGAGGCTCAGAAACGTGCTGAGAATAGCGAGGCAGAGGCGGCAGCAGCCAGGGAGCAGGCAGCAAATGCGCAGTCTTCCAAAGATGCAGCTATTCAGGAGGCTCAGGCAGCAGTGGCAACGGCTAGAAGTGAAGCAGAAACAGAGGTTCGTACAGCCCGCAGCAATGCATCATCTGACATAGAGGCAATGAAGAAGGAAATGGCAGAGACCATTGCAAGGATCCAGAGAGAGGCCTCAGAGCAGGTGGCAGCTGCGCAGAAGAGTGCAGCAGAGCAGATTGCTGAGATGCAGCGAAAGGCAGCTGAACAGATCGAAGCAGCGCAGAAGAGAGAACAGAAGGCTTTGGCAAAGGCGGAGGCAAACAGTCTCAGCCATTACATAAGACGTTCTCTTGAGGAAAGACGAGAGCGAAAGAATTCTGCAGACGATAAGTAGTAAAAAGTTGCAACAGGATATACTTTTATGTTTAAGAAGATATTATATACAATTATAAATGTACTATCAGTCATTATCATCATTGCGGCGGTATTTGTATTGCTTATAGTGGTGATGACCAAACCGGGTAAGACTCCGAACATAGTCGGTTACATGGCACTTCGGGTAACCACAGGGAGTATGGCACCAACCTACGATGTGGATTCACTGATAATTGTTAAGCAGACAGATCCATCAGCCATAAAGGAGAATGATGTGATATCATTTTATTCATCGGATCCGGCTCTTTCTGGTGCGGTAAATACACATAGAGTTGTCTCGATAGAGGCGGATGGTAATAATTACAGGTATGTTACAAAAGGCGATGCAAATAATGTGGTGGACCGTTATGATGTGGATTCAAGAGATCTGCTTGGCAAGGTGGTGTGGTCATCACTCATACTTGGCAAGATAGTGAGACTTGTGTCCAACCCTCTTATATTTGTACCCATAATTCTTGTTCCACTTGCCATTATACTCATAACCAATCTCGTAAAGACTGTATCTTATGCAAGAAAGATAGCAAAGGATGAGGAGGAGGCAGCTGTAAAAGAGGCGATCCAGTATATACGGGAGAAGAATCTCAGAGAAACAGAAGACACAACAGAAGACAGTGAGACTTCAGAGAGAAAGTTGGAATAGTGTTCCTATAGAAAAAAGGACAGAACTTTTCAGCGAAATAAAGCTGGTGGGTTCTGTCCTTTAATAATTGCTCACTTTATAATCCTGCTTTTTAAGCTGAGCCATGAGTTCAGCGATCAAAGCGTCCTTCTCAGGGACTCTTGGCGTTCATTCCGTGGCAAATGTCATAAATGTTGGAGAAACCGTGTCTGATATCAAGGATGGAATCTCAGTGGGAGTTGTAACCGTTGGTGTGATTGAGGGAATATTTGGTAATCATCCTGTTCTGGAAACTTATATTAGTGGCTCAATTATGTGGACACAGTTATAAAGCGCCAATATTTATCACTTTTTGTGGAAAAAACGAATAAAAGCACACAAGAATTTGTTATCTTGTGTGCTTTTGTCGATATTTGCAAAGAAAAGCGAAAATTTTGTACTCCAATTCTGAAAAACAGTGCAAGAAGCGAAAATGTTCCATTCTTCGCAGGTAAAAGCTGCTGAAGCAAGTCCTGGTATGTGTCAATAATCAAAAATTACAGCGAATTCACCCTGCCCATGAACAGGATCATTCCTGTGCTCTGATCTTCAATCACATACACAAATGGCTTGTCCACAATAAAGTTATATGTTTCTTCACTTGGCATCATTGCTGTTTCCTTGACCATGATGTCTGTCTCTGCTGCGGCCTTGGTTCCGTTCTCATCCACGATAACCTTTGCCCTGTGATTTACAGATGAGACTGCGATTCCGTCGGCAATCTTGGAGAAGTCTGCGCTGTCTGAATATGCAGATCTTATTCCCATGTTCTGAAGAATTTCATCGAGACCGTCAATGCTCTGCTCATCTGTGAATTTTGGGAGCTGGAGTGTATCGATCTCTACGTTGTTGGCATTATCCAGAGAGTCGATGAGCTTCTGTTTTTCTTCGTTGCTTAGTTTGTCAAAGAGTTCATTTATGTCTCCGTCATCGGCGGTTGGCATGAACACCTTCATGACAACATTGTCGCCGTCGTATGGAAGAGTGATTCCTTTGATCTCACCGTTGTCCATGTATGTGAAGTGCTCACCGTAGAGATGCATCATATCAACAACGCTTTCCTTGTCGGTTCCGTAGAAGCTGCTCTGAAAAGTTTTATCCTCGGTAAAAGGAGTATCCCATTTCCCCTCGAAGTAAACTGCGTTTATGAGCATCATTACGGTTCCACCAGGAATCTCCTTTAAGATTTCAGGGATCATCTTGTTAGTGTTTGTGCTGACCCAATTGTTGACATTCTGTACAACTTTGTCCGGCTGACCGTTGAAGTCTGCTTCATACACCTCACCTGAGTAGTAATCTTTGGCAGGTGTAAGGAAATCCTTTTCTATGTCAGCTGACCAGGATGTTCCCTTGTTCATCCATACTGAATTTGCGGTATTGACAAATGTATTCTGAGACCAGTCTTTTGACAGATATGCCTTCATCTCATCGTTCCACTTATCAAGATCTGTTATGCCGAGGGCGTTTTCAAGCTCATTTTTTGTTGTACCGCCGGCACCTACATCCAGCATGGACAGTGCACTTGCAATGCTGTAAGGCGAGTAAAATATGTTCTTGTCAGCTGGAAGTGCAGAATACATATTCATAGAGAATTCATTGATTCCGTCCTTTAACTGGTCAAAAGATGTTATATTCGTTTTGACCGGAGTCACAGAGATGTTGTCAGTGAGTGAAGTGACTGACGAATCAGGTTTGGTGTGTTCCGGATCGTTATTCGGTGTATGTGTACCGCAGCCGGCAAGTCCGGCACACATACAGGCGCTGAGTAGAAATGCTGTTATTTTTTTTCTCATATGAATTCCTCCTTTTAAACATCAGCCCGCTGAGAAACGCACTTGGCGGAGCTGATCTTGCATGTCATGTAATGATTATCAGGTTGAACCTGATGGTTTATTGGACTTTTGTCTGAATGATTCTCAATATATATACGTGCGGTGAACAATTTTTTATGGCGATTATTTAGAAATTAAAATAAAAGTTTTTGTGTTCATAGATTATCAAGCGATATCATGTCATTTTAAATCTGAAAAATTGATTTTGGAAAGTTAGGAATCCATTTTAAGAATCCATTAAAAATATTATAGATAAAATTCGACAAGAAGACAATTAAAAAAGCAGAATATACATTTGTTTCCAAAACGAAATCAGAATATGTTTAAATATAGTAGAGCTTATATGATTGCAGGATTATGTAAGCCGCATAATGCGGGAAGGAGAAACGAAAGATGAGAAAAAAATATTATGCAGTTATAGGAATGCTTACACTCGGTATGGCACTTACCGGTTGTGGTTCCGGAAATGGGGATAAGACAGGGCAGACAGGCAGCTCAAGTCAGACACAGAGTGCCGACCAGGAAGCGGTGCAGGATGGCGATCAGGCAGAGAACAGCGAACAGGCAGAAGATGAGAAAAGTTTTGAGTACGAAGTTCGTGATCTGGCGGATCCGATGTACAGGAGTGCTGCGCAGGATTTCTCTGGCGGAGATGGAAGTGAGGAGTCGCCATACCAGATAGGCACGGCGGAGGAGCTTCAGCTGCTGTCCGATATGCTGGCAGATGAAGATAAAAAGTATGATTATAAAAGCAAAAATTTTGTGCTCACGGCAGATATAGATCTGAACGACATGACAGATTTTGACAATTGGAGTACGTCAAGACCGCAGTATGACTGGAGGCCTATCGGAGAGACTTATGCCTTCAGCGGTGTATTTGACGGAGATGGCCATACGATCAGAGGAATGTATATCAACACAAACGTAGATGATGATCTGTATCCAGACAGAGGCTTGTTTGGAGAACTGAACGGTACTGTGAAGAACGTCGATATGGAAGATGCCTATGTCGAAGTATCGGGAAAATCTTCATATACAGGAATTGTGGCAGGGGCGGCATTTAAGGCTGTGATTGAGAACTGCAATGTGTCAGGAAATATCACAGGTTATGATGGAGAATATGGCGGAATAGTTGGAAATGCAGGTGTTTCGACAGTAAAGGACTGCGTATTTTCGGGAAAGATCAGTGCAGCCAAGGACAAATCAGCTTTTAGAGCCGGTGGTATCGCAGCTTACAACACAGGTTATATGGTTATTGAAGATGACGATGTGGACAAATTCGATGGCATTGTGAACTGCGACAGCAAGGGAGAGATAAGCAATACAAGCAGCGACTCTATTTCGTTCAATGTAGGAGGAATTGCCGGAACAAACAGTGGCAAAGTCAGCGGATGTGTAAGTGAGATGAATATCAAGGTTGTGAATGAAGAAAATGCCAAAATTGGCGGAATAGCTGGCAATATTGTGGATTGGAACATGATGTCGGATTGCAGGAACAATGGATCGGTATCATCCGATAAAGGCCTTGTCGGAGGAATAGCAGGAGATGTACTCTCACAGGATTCAAGATATAAGGTGGTCATAGACAAATGTGTGAACAGTGCGAATGTGTCCTGTACTTCTAGTTTTGCCGGAATTGCAGGGGGAGTAACAGTAAATACTGGCGATGTCACTATATCAGGCTGCGTAAATGAGCAGGATCTGGAGGGTGATGAGTGCGCCGGAATAATATATAATCTCACAATGATGTCGGCCACCATCTCTATAAATGACAATACGAACAAAGGTCGTATAAAGACTTCCGGACTGTACGGAGCTGGTGTGCTCGGCTATGTGTCAAATATGGGGGATAACTGGACTGTAAATGTTGAAGGCTGTACAAATACAGGAGATATTGATGCGAAGAGCAATGCCGGGGGAATTGTATGTTTCACATATTTCCCAAGCGAGAAAAATGCTGAAGGCGGTGATGCCCAGACATCATTTGACATAAAGAACTGCAAGAACAGTGGAAACATTACTTCTAAATCAATAAACGGATATATCGGCGGAATCATGGCTGTCGATGGTCTCATGGGAACAAAAGTTGTGGTCAGTGGCTGCGACAACACAGGGGATCTGTCATTTACGGATGGATGGTCGGTGGACAAGGATGAGATATCCAATTATGTAAATGACGATGGAGAGATCAGCAATGGATTTACACTCTCAGTTATGGCAGGAGGTATAATAGGAAGGATCGGCCAGTCAGTATTTCTTTCAACGGATGCGGACACTCCTGATGCCTCGAAGATAAACGCAGAAAATGCACTTGTTCAGATAAATGACTGCAGTAGCACTGGAAAACTCAGCTATGCCCAGCCGGCTAAGGGTGACGATGTGACTGATGAGCAGTACAATAAAATAATGGAGAACTACAGGAAGGTGAGTCTGGGCGGTATACTTGGTGACTGTTCTTGTAAAGGCTCTTATAGTGTAAGCTTCAGCAACTGTACCCATAATGCAGAGCGCGGAGTGGGAAATACAGATCTTCCAGATATAAAATAATAGTATATTTAGGGTTAGACTGTAATATATAGTGTAATTTTGATCCTAAGGTTTGGTGAAGAGCTGGATATACAGCAGATAGAAGTGCTATTATATATTGGAACATATTGGTACAGGAGGATAAGATCATGGCACTTATAAAAGGAATACATCACGTGGCACTCAAATGCTCGGATGCAGAGGAATATAGGAAAGTTGCAGAGTTTTACAGAGACATACTTGGACTTTCTGTTGCGAGAAGCTGGGATGGCGGAATCATGTTTGATACCGGAGACGGAATAATCGAGGTGTTTGACGCTGGAGAGTCACCTCTTCCGCAGGGAAATATAAGACATTTTGCATTTGCTACGGATGACGTGGATGCCTGCGTCCTGGCAGTTAGAGATGCTGGATATGAGGTGTTCATAGAGCCGAATGACATAGAGATCCAGTCGAATCCAAAGTTCCCTGCAAGGATCGCATTCTGCCGTGGCCCGCTTGGCGAGGAGATAGAATTCTTCTGCGAGAAGTGATGAAGTGCTGTGGAGATTTTCTGCTATAAATTTATATGGAGATGATATGGTTGACAAAGGAAGAGTGGTATACCCAGCTTTTTGAGCGCCTGGGGAGGTCGAAGTTCCGCAGTGGATTTCATTTGACACAGAAAGATATCGACTATATACATGAAAAGGGGCTGGATACCATAAGACAGCATGCACGGGATTTCATAGCACAGAGGGAAGCTCCTGCATTTATACCAAATGATGGCAAACAGACGCCCATGCGTGGACATCCGGTGTTTGTGGCACAGCATGCAACGGCTGCATGCTGCCGTGAATGTATACGTAAGTGGCACACATTTGCACCGGGAGTGGAGCTTGGGCCAAGGCAGCAGGAGTATCTGGTGGATGTCATCATGACCTGGATAGAGAGGGAGCTGGCTGCCGCGGATGAGAAGATACAGTGACATCGCAGACCAGAAAAGTGATGGCAGATGAGATAAAACCGCGATAAAAATGTATATTTTCTACCACAGGTGTAATGACAAATCATCATACATGTGGTAGAGTGAATCTAAGGTGGTCAAATAAAATAAAAAACATGACACCAATAAAAAATGACTTAAACAGGAGAACCCGGAAGGGATAGTCAGGAAAGGAAGAAATCATGCAGAGTATAGTTTTCGCCAGACATATAGAACGAGATTATAATTTTGATGTGGCAGATCAGATGATGAACAGCGATGATCTGCGCCAGACATACATGTACTCATATGGTACAGGGCGGAAGCTTATCAGACATGGTTTTTCAGACGTGCTGACCAGATGGCCTTAGTGAACACACTGGGCCGGAACCGGAGCTGGAGCGTTTATAGATTTGAATCATGATGTACGTAGAGCGTCCATTCATATGAGTATTGCCGGATATTCATGTGGATGGGCGTTTTTTTGTGTGTTTGGGGAAGTAAATTGTTTTTAGAAAAAATTATTTGAGGTGAATGAGAAGGTGATGGCGGCGGCTTTTGGTGGCTGGCGCATTGATATCAGGAGGGAAATATTATGTGTGGTATACCAACAATAGATATGGCGGGAACCGGTAGAAATATTGTAAAACTCAGGGAAAGTGCAGGCATGTCGGTTAGAGACCTGCAGGAGATATTTGGATTTGCCACTCCGAATGCGATATACAAGTGGCAGAAAGGCCTGGCTATGCCGACGGTTGACAATCTTATCATACTGGCAGCGATATTTGGTGTGTCTGTGGATGAGATCATTGCAGTGAATGTATGCACCGCAGCCAGGATAAGTGCATGATTGTGCGAGGCTGAAATCTGAGGTATTATATGAGAATAAGATATGTACCGGGGATATGTGATGATAATGATAAAAATAAATTATTATATGATCCTAATCAAAGAGAACAAAGACGATTAGGTGCTTTTTCTAGTGTACAAAACTATGATGAAAATGAAATTGATGATGTAAGAGATGAAGAATTAGAAAAAGCAGTAACAAGAATCAAACAGGCAATACAAAACCGATAAAAATAATCATCGGTTTTTTATATTGTAGTATTTGGATTTCTGTATTGTCCGTGTTTGTTTGTTTTACCATTTCCATACTGTATCGCAAACATAGGACAGCGATGCAGACACCCAAGACACATTTCACATTCGTTTTCTATCCAAACCGGATAGCCATCTTTCATAACAATCGCCTGTACTGGACATTTTTTAGCACATAAACCACACCCAATACAAACATCCTTGCTAACAGATAAATGTTTTATCTTTCTTTCTGTATGGTACATGTAAAAAGATGGCAGTACACAGATGCATACTGGCAGTTTTCCTTTCACAAAATCTCCATTTGTTTTTGTCTGTATTTTTGTGATGATATGCTGCAGCTGATTCTCACCTTCAGAAAGTTTTGCATCAACTTTCTTTTGATTTGTCAGATCAAACATTGGTGTCCAGGTATCCGGCATCATTACACTATAGTAAGCATCAAACATATGATTGTTTTTTTGCATCAGTTTCTTTGTGAAATGAGTAACGGAACCAGTAGTTGTACCATAACTGAACACACAAAATGTATATGCACAGTTTATCATCTGGATATTTTCTAGAAACATCGCAACGATTCTAGGTAGTCTCCAAAAATACGTTGGTGATACGATAACTAGCACTTTTTCATTTTCAAAGCAGTAGCGATTCTCCCTGATACATGAAACAATGGACATGCATTCATCATTCATGCTCTTTGCAATTGTTTCCGCAATATATTTACTGTTCCCTGTCGCACTGAAATATAAAATCATTTCTAAAACCTTTCTCTTATTCTACATAAAATTATACCTGTTACTTTAAACAAAAAGGAGAATTGCTTCTCCTATTGCTTTCTAGCCCGCTTTTTTATGAATGTTCGTAATTGAGTCAATTACTCCGCCCCTAAAGGGACGAAGCTTGTAACTCACTCATATGGTCCTAGCGTCACTATATTATATAGTGCTCCCATATTAGACATTTAGTCTCCCTCGGTACAGAGGATTGTGGCTACATCGTCGGGTGATTGACGGGCACCCGTATTGGAATCTGTTAATTTGTTAGTGCTAATGGTTTTTCTTGCTCAGAAAGCTTAAACTTTGGATTTTCATTGCCGGATATCCATAATGTTCCTAACAGCTGAATGTTCATGGCACCTACCTGATCATCG
>ERZ779851.2952-NODE-2952-length-12056-cov-53.500542_pt1 | contig 12056 bp, 10 predicted proteins | sample MGYA00511094_ERZ779851 | MGnify/ENA primary metagenome ERZ779851 (study PRJEB29588, sample SAMEA2155512) | human gut metagenome | biome: human gut; feature: human-associated habitat; material: faeces | place: Denmark | collected 2008/2010 ...
TCTTAGATACGCCCACCATTGAGAAGATGATCTTCTTGTCGTCAACTGTTGCCATGTATATAAATAAATGTGTATTTGTGAATAAATTGCCGAAATTGGCACTAACAGTTGCAAAGATACATTATTTTTTTGAAATTCTCGCCTTTCTTTCAAAGAAAAGTTGTATATTTGCATTGATAACATCAAATAGAGGCATTTTGTGATGCTTCTTTCATCTTTTAAAAAGAAAGGATATTTATGGATGCAACCTATATAGACCTGACTGTTCGCCTGTCTCTGGCTCTCATTTTAGGAGGAGCGATAGGCATCGAAAGAGAATACCGTGCCAAGGAGGCGGGGTTCCGAACTCACTTCCTGGTAGCCCTGGGTAGTGCACTTTTCTGTGTTGTTTCACAGTATGGATTTGGCTTTGATCTGAAAGATTCCTCGCGTGTGGCTGCCCAAGTGGTTTCGGGTATCGGATTCCTGGGCGCCGGTACCATCATCTTCCAGAAGAATGTGGTAAGGGGGTTGACTACGGCTGCTGGTTTGTGGGTGACGGCAGCTATCGGATTGGCTTGCGGAACGGGTATGTATGTGGCTGCAGCTATTACTACGATGATGGTGTTGATGGGACTGGAGGTGCTGAATTATCTGATACCGCAGTTGGGAACCTCTACCATCGAACTGAATTTCTCTGCTCCATCAAGGGACAGCGTGAAGGAATTCATCAGTAAAATCAAACAGAAAGGCATGGAAGTTCATTCTTACGAACTGAAAGAACGGAGATTTTCTAAGGAAGAATTTGTGGAGGCGAGCATTGAAATAAAAGCCAAACGGGGGTTCCATACGCTGGAGATTCTGGATTATATGAATGATTTCTCGGACGTCACGATTTCGACGATTAAATAGAAAGAAAAGATAAAAAGGAGTTAAGACCATCATCTTAACTCCTTTTATCTTTATATGCTTAGAAAATCCTAGCCAGATAGTCGTAGTGTTCGCCTTCTGCCACGAGTTCGCCATGCAGACCGCAGCTTTCGGCAATGGATTTGAGCAATGGGAAATCTACGTAGAGCCAGTCGAAACAGTCTCCCTTAATGTCTTTGTAAATCATCTGATAATCCACTTCACCATAGTAGGCACCATTCAGATTGATGTCGAAACTTCCGTCTTCATTCTCGTAGATATATTTGAGGTCGGAGGAATCGATAAGAATCTGTCCGCCCTTGTTGAGCAAAGCCTTGAGACGGTTGAAGAGGGTAGGGAGATTTTCTATTTTTCCGGCAATACCCGTTCCGTTCATCAGGAGGAGGATGGTATCGAACCCTGTTTCCAGATGTTCATCGAAAAGATTGATGCATTCCGCATCCTTTACTCCTCTCAGTTCCATCGCTTTGCAGCTCAGAGGAGAAATATCAATGGCTTTTACCTCCAAGCCCTTCTCCTGCAGGGCGAGCGTATGGCAGCCGCTGCCGGCTCCGATATCCAGTACACGCCCTTTTGTGAGTTGCAAGGCCTTCTGCTCCAGCATCGGCATCTCCTCAACTTTTCTGAAGAGATGTTTCACCGGCATTTCGTCCTCTTCGAACATAGAAGAGAGCACACGTAATCTTCCTGCTCTTCCCGATTTCTGATAATCAAGGATAGCGGCGCCCATCGGGTCTTTGTCTTTTGATAATATCTTTGTATTCATTTATTTTGCAATTTTTGTATCGAGTAACCATTTCCATACAGGTATTACTTCGATATTCAATCCTTTTAGTTCTATATTTTCTTCTAATTCATATGTAAGAATGATAAGTCTTTTGCAATCAAGTACTTTTGATAGTTTGATAAGTGCAGTTGATTCTCTTTCCCAAGTTTCATCAGACTTTTTGGGGTTGTAGCTTACCTGTATGGCAGTTGCGGCATCTGGTATGTAAAAATCTACTTCCACGTTCTTGTTGTAAAAGAACACTTGCTCTTCCAGTCCATATCTTCGAAGTAGCTCCATCGCAACCATATTCTCCAATAATGATGTGTCAACATCCAGGGCAAGGATACTGATGATGCCGTTGTCCACAAAATAGTATTTGGGATTGGTCTCACGTTGAGTGAGATTGTCGGCAATATTCTTGATGGGATAAACCAAGAATGCATCTTTAGAGTACTCAAGATAGTTAATGAGTGTAGGTTTGCTTAGTTTTGCACCTGTAGATGCTATTATATTTGTGAGACGTGTAAAAGAAATCGGTTGCTTTACACTTTCTGCCAATTTTCTGAATAGAACTCGAAGAGAAAATTGATTTTCAATTTTGTTACGAGAAGCAATGTCTCCTAGGTAAATCTTTTGATATACACTATTGATATAATCTCTTTTTGATGCTAGTCTTGCTCCTTCTGGGAAACCGCCAAAACGGAAATAATTAGTGAAATGTCGTTGTACTTCAGCTCTTCCAAAGGTGGTTGCGAGAGTATTTGAATCATAAGACACTTCATTGGCTTGGAGAAATTCGGGAAAACTATATGGCATGATGTGTTTGGTGATATAGCGTCCTCCTAAAGTTGTTGCTACATCACTGCCAAGCATCTTTGCATTGCTGCCTGTAATATAGACTCTGTATTTGTTGTCTGCCAATCGGCGTGCGAATTTTTCCCAACCGTTGATGTTTTGTATTTCATCAAGAAATAGAATAGGACGTTCTTTTGACATCATACCATGAACTTCAAGGATAAGATTAAGTTCTTGTGCAGTCATCCCCATCAGACGTTCATCCTCAAAATTGATGTAGAGCATGGAGTCCCAGGTGATTCCCCGTTTCAGGTTTTGTTGAATCTGCTGATAGAGCATGAAAGATTTGCCAGCTCGTCTGACGCCAATCAGAACATAGTTGGCAAAATCTTCCATCTGGAAGTTTCTTGGAACGACATGTTGTAATTCTACTTCTTTTCTGTTCTCCAAGAGTATTTCTCTGATTACTTCTTTTTGTATCATAACTCAATATTGTTTAATTGACTTTGCAAAAATACGATTATTTTGTTAAATCGACTAAACAATATGTATAATTTAACATAAAATGTCTCTTTATATCATAGATGATATCATTTTTTAAAGATACCAGATAATTATCTGCTGCTTCTTAATATTTCTCCTACCTTTTGCTTTTCGCTTTCAAAACTGAATTGCTGATAGATGATAATGGCATTCTGCAAATCTATGATATGGGGAGCCATCAGTCTGAGGGCTTTCATCTTGCTGTCGCCAAAAGTGAATATATTCATCATACTGACGGTTTGGGCACAGGAATAATAACAGCCGAGGCTAGCCACTTCTATCAGGTCGAACTTGTTGTCATCAAAGCTTGCCTTCTTCACCTTATTATATAGTTTGGAGAAGGAAGCATCGTCGAGACAATAGCCGTAATCCATTCTGCCATCTGGATCACATCTTCCATCGTAGATGGGTGGAGTAGGATGTTGTGGTTGCTGTACATTCGACGTCTGGCTGTTGGGTTCTATGATTCTTGTATCGTACTGCACAACCTTTCCGTTTCTGTCGAAGAAGACCGTGATGTACTTGGAATCTCCAAACAGATTATTATATTTGGCATATTCCCATTTGTCCCCAAACATGTCGAAACTGGTGAGCTTAGGTTCTCCAAGAATGGCTATTACTTCCTGTTTGGTCATTCCCCGCTCTACGTTTCTTTTTCCTTTAGCCGAAGCCGAAAGGCATACGGCAAACATCAATATGGTTGTGGCGATGAGCGCCATCACTTCATTTCTTTTCATAAGCGATACTGTTTTTATAAGTTATTATATTGTTTTATGGTTGCAAAAGTACAGCTTTCTTTTGAAATAAAAAGAGAAGAATTCCCTAAAGTAGAAGGGAAAATCCCTATTTCCGATTTTGGTTATTTGTTTCACTTTTCGGGAATGGCTGTGATTATAAAAAGAGATTGTTATTTACTGCTAAAGCCTAATATGACTGAATAAACGCACCGAGACGACTGGGTAAGTAATGAAAGGCGTTTAATCAGATTCAATGAACTAATATATTAAGTATACGAAGCCTGTTTCTAGAAGATTCCGACTGCAGTCAGCAGCTCTGCTGAGCCTAGTCAGCAGGTCTGCTGACTGCAGTCGGAAGTTCTGCCGAGCCTAGTGGCAACCCTCTTTAGTTTACGACTATACATCTTTTGGTTGTACGACTATATATCCTTTTAGCTGTACAACTATATACCCTTTAGTTGTACGACTATACATCTTTTAGTTGTACGACTATACATCTTTTGGGTGTACGACTATATACCTTTTAGCTGTACAACTGTATACCCATTGGTCGTATGACTTTTCTATACTCCGACAAAAAAAGAATGGGCTTAGTCCCACCACGTTTGTGCATAGTAAGCAAGCAACTTATGGTATAAGTACCATGCTTTCAACTGGTATAGTTCATGAGGATGCTCTATATACCAATCTTTAGCTTTTTGGTTATGTGATAATTTCAGATAGCGGTCAAGGTTTCTCATATTTACCTTTACCAAGTAACGATACTTCACATTGTCATCTTTCAATTTATAGAACTTTCCATCATCTATTGGCACAAACTCCATCTCTCCTTCATAGTCGAAAAGATCAACATTATTGTCAAGCATAATATCATGGAGTTTGACCGCCATTTTTATCCAACGTACTATTGGCTCGTAAGTTTCTGCTGTAGCGAAATATCCATGTTTATAATGTGCTATTAACTCTTCCATGTATGTTTTCTGCAAATCATAAAAATATTCATAAGAGAATGGATATGTATGGACGGCTGCTTGTTTTACGAGCTTCCAACGTCTTTTGTTACAGCATATTCTGAACCAGCAACATACAGAGCGGTATTTGTCTGTTACATGGCAATACCACCAGATATCTATGTCTTCCCATAGTTTGGCAAGTCCTTTTTTCTCCTCCCTATTAATTAATTTTAAACTCATATCTTTGTCCTCCAATTAAAACGCCACAAAGATACTAATTATATCTGAAAATGAGAGGGATAAAGCGAAAAAATCCATCTTTTGTTTGTAAGTTTGTAATTTTTTGATTAACTTTACCGCCGAATAGGCAAAGAGGATGACAAATGACGTCTCCTTACCTAAATATAATTAAGAAAATGAGAACAGCGAAGGAATTATTTGCAGAGCTAAATAGCTTTGATGAAAATAGGAGAATAGAAGCCAAGTCGGCATCAGCTGTTGGCAAGAGCATGATGGAAACGGTTTGTGCTTTTGCCAATGAGCCAGGTCTGTGCGGTGGTTATCTGCTTTTAGGTGCCAAACGTACCGGAATGGCTGAAGACGGCAGACCTGTCTATGAGCCTGAGAATATCGAGAACACAGACAAGATTCAATCTGATTTTGTTGCTATGTGTAACTCTATGTTCAATGTCCGTATTCGCCCGATTATTAATGTGGAGGAATATTTGGGTAAGACTGTTATTGTTGTCAAAATCGAAGAGTTGCCTGAGAGTCAGAAACCAGCGTATTTTGCCAAGCGTGGTTTGCCTGAGGGGGCGTTTCGTCGTATTGGTCCTTCTGATGAAAAATGCTCAGAAGAGGATATGTATCTTTTCTATCAATCTGCTGATACCTATGATAGTTGCATTGTAGATGATGCAGACCTTGATGATATAGATGAGAATGCACTCAATTTCTATCGTAAACTTCGCAAGGAAGTGAATCCTGATGCGGAAGAACTGACGCTGAATGATGTAGATTTGTTGAGGGCATTAGGAGCTATTAAGAAGAATAAGCAAGGTGGATATGATTTGACTTATACAGGTCTTTTAGTCTTTGGCAAACAGATGTCGCTTCGTCGTTTGGTTCCTTCTTTCAGAGTTGATTACATTAGAATTTCTGGCAATCAATGGTTAGCTGATGGCGATAATCGCTTTGAACAAACCATCGATATGCGCGGACCATTAATCCTCATGGTGAACAAGGCATGTAGTGCTGTGATGGATGACCTGCCAAAGGGCTTTGAACTGAAGAAAGATTCCATGCAGGCATCTACACCAGCGATTCTTCCAAACAAGGTATTACGTGAGGCGATAGTCAATTCGTATATTCATCGTTCTAATCGAGTAAATCAACCGATTCAGATTATCCGCTATTCCAATCGTATTGAGATTCACAATCCAGGCTATTCTCTGAAACCTCAGGATGATTGGGGAGAGCCAGGTTCTATGCTTCGCAATCCAAGAATCAGCGAGATTTTCCATGATACGAACCTAGCCGAGACTAAGGGTACTGGTATTGGTGCGATGCGCAGATTGATGAAGGAGGCTGGTTTGATGCCGCCGACTTTTGAGTCGAACCATGAAGCGAATAAGTTTACGGCAAGACTTCTGCTCCATCATTTCCTCAGCAAGGAGAATATGGAATGGTTGGCTCAATATGCCGAGTTTGGTTTGGTGAATGAGCAAAAGTTGGCTCTAGTTTTCGTGAGAGAAGTGGGTGCGATAGATAATGCTACTTATCGCCAGCTGGATTCTTCGATAACTCATGCCCGTGCACGCTTGGAGCTTCATAAGCTCTGCGATCTTGGATTTATCGAGAAGAATGCAAGGTCGTAACACTTACTATATAAGAACCTCCAAGGTGGTATCCTTAGGCGAAAGGTTACGACCTCAGCATGGTACATTGGGAGAAAAGATACCACCTCAGCATGGTACATTAGGCGAAAAGATACCACCTCAGCATGGTACATTAGGCGAAAAGATACCACCGCAAGGCAAAATGTACCATGGTAAGCATGGTACATTAGGCGAAAGATACCAAGGTGAGAACGAAAGGTACCAAGCTTTTGAAGAAAGGTACCAAGGTGAGGTTGGTACCTTTGGAGAAAGGTACCAAGGTGTAAATCGGGAAGAATTGTTGCTTCTGTTGCCTGATGATATAAAAAAGAGAATTGATGAGGTCGGGAAAAGGGTTCCTAAAGATGTTCTTAATAAGCTGGTGGTTGATATGTGTTCTATTGTTCCTTTAAGTCTGGATGACCTTTCTGTATTGCTACATAGAAATTCAAAGTCATTCAAAAATAAGAATATTAAGGTTCTGTTGGAAAACAATCAGCTCTTCTATTGGATTCCGGAGATGATTAATCATCCACGGCAAAAAATATGTTGCTGACCCTTCGATGGCGAGAAGTAATAGCAAGAAAAAATAATAGCAATCTCCCCTTGGGCTGCCAAAGGCAATCCAAGGGGAATTTTGAAATGACGTTGTTGAGGCGTTTGGTTGGTTTATGGGCTCACCATTACACCTCTGTCTTTATTGTTAGCAGCCTTTTGCTCCCAAAAATTAGCCTTAGCGAGGTTTATGGGAAGTCCTACCAGTCCTTTGCGGTACCCCTCAGCTAGCAGCTTTTGAGCTGGGTAACAACCGAGATTTGCTGATTTTTCAAACAGCCTACCAGCTTCTTTAACATCTCTCATTAAGCCTCCCAACCCTTGGTCATAAAAGCAACCTAAGTTGAAAAGTGCCATAGCATCATCTTTGTTAGCTGCCATTTCATACCAAAGGCGGGCTTGTGTTACATCTTTATTTACATGGATGCCATTTTCGTAGTAGATACCTAAAAAATTCTGCGCCTCTGCAAATCCTAATTCTGCCGCTTTCTTGAAGTATGTGAAAGCCTCTGCTTGATTTTTCTCCACAACTAATCCCGAATGATAAAACTTTCCAACTTGGCATATTGCATCTGGGATTCCTGCATCTGCAGCTTTTTTGAACCAACTGAAGCCCTCGTTATAATTCTGTTGTGTGCCTATGCCGTTAAAATACATACTGCCTAGACAGTATTGCGCCTCGGCTTGCCCTTGTTGTGCTGCTTTATATGCCCAATTATAAGCTTCGACCATATCTTTTTCGCATCCCTCTCCATTGAGGTAGCATTTTGCTAGTTTATACTGTGCTTCGTCATAACCTTGTTCTGCAGATTTCTTATACCAAGTGAAAGCTTCAGCTAGGCTTTTCTCGCAGCCTAAACCATTTTCATACAATCCTGCTAAACAGAATTGTGCAAACATATTCCTCTGTTCTGCTGCTTTCTTTGTCCAAATAAAGGCTTCTTTTATATTTTCTGTGCATCCTTTTCCTTTGGCATAGCATACGGCGAGTTTCCATTGTGCTCCAGCATCTCCTTGCTCTGCGGCTTTCTTATACCACCTAAAAGCTTGCTCTTGATTTATCTCGCATCCTTCTCCTTTGTCATAACATTCGGCTAAACAATATTGTGAGTAAATGTAGCCTGCATCTGCTAGTTTCTTATACAACGTGAAAGCCTTCTCTATGTTCTTTTCGCATCCATATCCGTTCATATAGCATTCTGCAAGACACGATAATGCTGTGCCATCATTTTCGTCCTCGCCTTTGCTAAGCCATGTGAATGCTTTTTTGTAGTTTCCGTTTGCGTAACAACTTGCTCCTAAAATAGAACAAGGTTTTGTGCATCCATTCTCAAAAGCTTTGGTTAACCACGTTTCTGCCTCTTTGTAATCTTGTTTTACTCCTGTACCTTGGTAATAATACCAACCAACTGCATATTGAGAATCGGCAAATCCCTGTTCTGCTGCTTTCTTGAACCATTTGAATGCTTCACAATAATCTTGTTCAATTCCCAATCCCTGCTCATAGGCTACTCCAACATTATGTTGCGCTGTTGGTACTCCTTGTTGGGCAGCCTTCATATACCAATTTGTACTCTGTATGCTATCTTTTTGAAATCCATTGGCTCCCGATAAATAGCTATCACCCATTATGCAGATTGCAGTTGTGTCTCCTTGTTCGGCAGCTTCTTTCAAAAGTGTTTGAAACTTTAAGGTATCTTTCTGTACACCTGTTCCTTCAAGATAACAATAAGCTAAATTGATTTTGGAAGCAAGGTACCCTTTTTTAATAGCTTTGCTAATCCATTTTACTCCTTCTTTTTCATCTTTCTCCACACCTATTCCATTCAAATAGCATAGACCGACATTACGAATGGCTCTTGCATAGTCTTGCTTGGCAGCTTTCTTGTACCACTTTATTGCTTCCTTATAGTCTTGCCGGATGCCAATGCCATTTCTATAGCACCAGCCTAGATTAAGCTGTGCTTCGGCATCTCCGTCCTTAGCCTTTTGGAGGAGTTCTGGAGAATACGTTATTTGTGCCAATGCCATTTGAATGACACTGAGACAGAAGATAATTATCGGTATAACTCGTTTCATCATATTTATGCGTTTTGATTAATCATTTGGGTCGTTTACTTTGCCTTGAACTTGAATGTGATAGTTCGTACCATTTATTGTAAGGTAAGCTTTCTTCATGGTGTAATAGTCTTCTACTATCCAAACCTCAGCATCATCTACAGATTCTTTGTATTTATATTTTAGAATAGGGTTTTGAAGCCCTTGGCTGCTAAAATATAAAAACATAAAATAATTAACCTCATCTTTCTCCAAGTTTGTTCCAAGTTTTTCATTGATGTATTCTGCCATATCCTCGCTGGTTGTCCAATTACGTCGACGTTCATCTAAATCGTCACGAACTTCTTGTGAGACATCAGACAAGGTTGGAGCATGACCAGCCATTCTTACCTTTCTGATAACTCCACTCAACATCTTTATTTGATTAGACCAGGTAGACTTTTGATTTGCGATAAAAAAGTCCTCGCAGAATTCCTTTGCAGGTTGGTCTGGCTCACTCCATCCACTAAAAATATCGGTTGTCGTTAGAAATCTCACGCCATAGATGCCACCTATCAATATGGCAATGGTTATTACGATATCTCTGGTGGAAATATTGTAATGCGGAAGAACCTTCTTGAAAAGGAAATAAATAAAAGCTCCGATGGCTATTAGTAATATGAAACTCATGGTTTGCTATTGTTTGAAGAAACAAAGGCTCCATTGTCTTCCTTTAAGTATTCGTTTATTAAGTTGATACATACGAAAAAAGCGTAGAGCCATTCTGTTGCTCGCTTCACGATTCAAAGGCTCTCGCATTGCCCGACAAGTCTGAAACGAACAACGCTGAAAGCCCCTACGCCGATGTAAGTATATAGTATACCCTCCCTACCAACGAATGTTTTTGGCATCCGAAGACAATGAGGGCTGTATATAATACATCCCTTGGGGCGTTCCCGTTGCTTTGTTCTTGACTTGTCGATGAATTTGCGAGATTCTTGAATCGCCAAAACCAAAGCGTCCAAAAACGCCTTTTATCGATATGTATGTCTGCCCAACCTTTGCCCATCAAGGGCTTTCAGCCGAGCTAGACATTGCAAATATAGTCATTTCTTTGCTAATAGCTTCATTTTTGCAAAGAAATCTTTCTTTTAGGCTTGTTTTTTAACGATTGTTTGAACTTTTGCTTGTAAAATGAATATAAAAAGTCCGTGACAAAAAATTGTTCACGGACTTTCCTTAGATGAATGGTACCATATAAAAAGGTACCAACAATGTGTTTCCATCTTTTTGTAAATCCTTATTGTAGACCAAATAGCGTTGTGCTATGACCTTCGAATATTTCTCGCAGAAATTATCGAGCGAGGCATGAGTCTTGTAACCAGAGGACTTTACTTCGATTGGACATAGCTTATTGCCATGTGAAATGAGGAAATCTATCTCAAAGTAATGCTTTTCGTCCATTTTCCATGTATGGTAAAAGAGCCTGTTTCCAGAAGCAGCAAGCATTTGAGCGGCAAGATTCTCATATACGTACCCTAAGTTGGCTGCCAACTTGTCGTTTAGAAGTTTGGTGTAGATGATGTTCTCTGTAAATGACTTGTCCCAGAATGCAAGAGTTACAAACAAACCAGTATCAGCTACAAACATTTTGAACTTATCAAAGTTTGTGCTCAACGGCATCCCAACATTTGGATCGTCTACGTGGTACGCCATGTTGATAATCTTACTGTCTTCCAATGTCTTGAGCAGTTCTATCATTTTTCCTTCGTTTGTTTTGCCGATTACAGAAGAAGGAACATAACGTGAAGCGTTGCGAGAAAGCGCAGCTGGTATGGATAGAAACATTTTGGATGCTCGCCCAGATGGGTCTATCTTTAGCAAATCATCCTCGTAGAGTTTGATAATTTTACGTTTCTTCTCATCGACCTTGCTCAAGTTATTGGTGTCAAGATAGATGTTGATGGCTTGTGGCATACCACCTACTAGCATATAGAGACGCAAGTTTCTGATAGCTTCCCGATGTGCTGCACCCAAAGGTGTCTTTTTCTCCCAAAACTTAGCAAGAATACTCATGGATGTAGGGTCGCCGACAGCCCATCTGAATTCCTCGTAATCCAGGGGATACATTTCTATTCTGTCTTCTTCACTTGGAATGGTAATGCCTTGTGTATTCTTTTTTACGCTAATTAGCGATCCTGTTTCAATATAGTCGTAGCGACCATCTTGCACAAGATATTTGATGGCTTGGCGGGCAAAGGGACATTGCTGTACCTCGTCGAAAACGATGACAGATTTTCTGTCAATCAATTCTACGTGATACATTTGCTGTAATTTCAGAAATAGCAAGTCCATGTCCATCAAGTCTTCAAAAAGCTCTTTCACTTCTTTTCTTGCTTTATTGAAGTCGATGATGATGCATGACTGGTATTCCTTGTGGGCAAATTCTTCTACGATCGTCGATTTCCCCACACGACGAGCACCTTCTATCAAAAGGGCAGTCTTACCATGATTCTCTTCTTTCCATTTGAGAATCTTATCGTATATTTTGCGTTTAAATATTCTTTGTTCCATATTCCTTTCTTTTATTTTGCTGCAAAGATACGAAAAATAACTGAAAATGAGATGGATATATGAGAAAAGTTCAATTCCCGGAAATTTTTTAAGCAAAAATATTCCGTTCCCCCGATTTTTTTTAAGTAAAAATGTTCTATTCCCCCGTAATTTGTTGTATTCTAGAGATTGCTAAACTATATTGATATAAAATACAAAAAGGTCCGTGAACATTCATTTGTCCACGGACTTTTTTGTTTTATCATAATTTAATCTTATGCCTTGAAGCTCTCCAAGTCTTCTGCCTTGAAGTTCTGGATGTATGCTG
>ERZ779851.2958-NODE-2958-length-12031-cov-3.801102_pt1 | contig 12031 bp, 5 predicted proteins | sample MGYA00511094_ERZ779851 | MGnify/ENA primary metagenome ERZ779851 (study PRJEB29588, sample SAMEA2155512) | human gut metagenome | biome: human gut; feature: human-associated habitat; material: faeces | place: Denmark | collected 2008/2010 ...
AAAACGTACAACACATAAAGAAACAAAATAGCTTTGTAAGGGGGATTAAAAATGCCAAAGGATAATAAGGTAAAAAAAGAGAAAAAGCATTTTTTTAGAGATTTCAAAGCGGAATTAAAAAGAGTAATTTGGCCTACACCAAAGCAACTTATAAATAATACCATTGCAGTAATAACAATAGTACTAATTACTGCAGCTGTTGTATTTGCTTTAGATTTTGTTTTTGAAAATATGAACAAATATGGAATTAACAAAATAAAAGAAACTGTTGAAAGCCATAAACAAGAAGAAAACACAGAAGGAGAAAATGCAAACGAAGAAAATGCAGAAAACTCTGAAAATAACGGCGAAACAGAAAATGGAACAGAAGACAATACAGCAAAAGCAGAAAATAAAGAAGTAGAGTAATAAAGGAGGCTAAATTATGTCTCAAGAAAATGAATTAATACCAAAATGGTATGTTGTTCATACATATTCAGGCTATGAAAATAAAGTTAAAACAGATTTGGAAAAAACAATAAAAAATAGAGAATTAGAAGATTATTTTTTTGATATAATTGTTCCAATGGAAGAACAAATAGAAATTAAAGAAGGAAAAAGAAAAACTAATTTAAGAAAAGTATTTCCAAGTTATGTATTGGTTAAAATGATAGTTACTGAGAAGACATGGTATATTGTTAGAAATACAAGAGGAGTTACTGGATTTGTAGGTTCAGGAACAGACCCAATACCATTAACAGAAGAAGAAATAAGAAAAATGGGATTTGAAGTGAAGGAAGTTAATGTAGACTATTCTGTAAATGACTCTGTAAAAATATTAGATGGTGCATTAAGGGATTTCGTAGGGACAGTAACAGAAATAAACAAAGAAAAACACAAAGTAAAAGTTTTGGTGTCTATGTTTGGTAGAGAAACACCAGTAGAACTAGAATTCTCGCAAGTAGAAAAAATATAAAGTTTATAATCTATTTATTAGGTTAATATACATATTTTACATTTTAAAGGAGGTGCAAAAAAATGGCAGAAAAAGAAATTGGTAGTGTTATAAAATTACAAATACCTGCCGGAAAGGCAAGTCCAGCTCCACCAGTAGGTCCAGCATTAGGTGGTACAGGTGTAAATATCATGCAATTCGTAAAAGAATTTAATGATAGAACAGCAAATTTAGGTGGTGTTAAAATTCCAGTTGTTTTAACTGTATATAAAGATAAAACATTTGAATTCATAACAAAAGAACCACCAATGGCAGTGTTAATAAAAAAAGCAGCTAAAATCGAAAAAGCTTCAGGAAAACCAAATAGAGAAAAAGTTGCAACAATAACAAAAGCACAAGTAGAAGAAATAGCTAAACAAAAAATGCCAGACTTAAATGCAGCATCATTAGAAGCAGCAATGAGTATGGTAAAAGGAACAGCTCGTTCTATGGGTGTAGTTGTAGCAGACTAGTTAGAATTTAAAATTCTAAAATAAAAAATTGGGAGAGCAAATTGCTCGAAATTACCAAAAGGAGGATTAAAATGGCACAAGGAAAAAGATACGCAGAAAGTGCAAAATTAGTAGATAAAACAAAACTTTATTCTGCAAAAGAAGCACTAGAACTTATTGAAAAAATGCCAAAAGCAAAATTTGACGAAACAGTTGAATTACACGTTAAATTAGGTGTTGACTCAAAACATGCTGACCAACAAGTTAGAGGTACAACAGTACTTCCAAATGGAACAGGTAAAACACAAAAAGTTTTAGTATTCGCAAAAGGACCAAAAGCTGACGAAGCAACAAAAGCAGGAGCAGACTTTGTAGGTGCAGAAGAATTAATACCAAAAATCGAAAAAGAAAATTGGTTTGACTATGATGTTATAGTTGCTACACCAGACATGATGGGTGTTGTTGGTAGATTAGGTAAAGTATTAGGACCAAAAGGATTAATGCCAAACCCTAAATCAGGAACAGTTACAATGGATGTAGAAAAAGCTATAAAAGAAAATATAGATTATACAAAACAACAAGTTCAAAAATTTAAAAAATTAGTAGTACAATTAAACAATACTGTTAAAGAAATATCTTTAACAGAACCAAAAACAGTTATTGATGTAGAAATAAGCAAACCAGATTTAACAACAGTAGTTGAAAATGAAAATGTTGAAATTAGAGCAATATTAGATACATCAGATATAAATAATGCTTTATATAACAATACAGCATTAAAAATTAAACTACCTCCATACATATCAAGATTCAAATTAAATAGTTATGATATTTTGATGTCAAATGGACTAAAAATTAAAAGTGTAAAACCAGTAAATGAAAATGGTCAAGCAGTAGTTTATGTTGAGCTAGAAGGCGAACAAACAGAGTATACAATAGATGCAAAATATAAAGGTACAATAATTGTACTTAATACAAATATAACAGTAAAACCATTAACACCAAATAGTGAAAGCAAACTTACAATGGAATATTCAAATAGCAATACTATAGCTAAAAATGCAAAAGGTACAGTTGAAACTAATATTAACTTTACAGCACCACAAGGTATAGTTACTGCAAATGGAGTTTCAGACTATGCTAAAGGTAAAGAAGATATATTTGTTATATCAGATGAAAAAGCAACTGGAACAATAAGTGCATATTCAGAAAAAACAACAGCAACAATAAATCAAAAAATTGTTAATAACTATAGTAACAAAATCAAAAATATTGTTATATTAGGTAAATTACCTGTAAAAGGAAATAAAACAATAGACACAAATCAAGATTTATCTTCAACATTTAGTACAACATTAAATGGAAATGTTACATTAAATGAAATAGATAGTTCTTTATACACTGTTTATTATTCAACAAATGCAAATGCAACTAAAGATTTAAATAGTCAAGAAAATGGATGGAGTACAGAACCAACAAATAATGCACAAGCATATTTAATAGTATTAAATAATTATGAGTTAGAAGCCGGAAAATCACTAGAAGTTACATATAAAGTAGAAATTCCTGCAAACTTAACATATAACAATACTACAAGCCAAATGTATAAAGTATATTATACAAACTCTTCATCAATTGGTGAATTATCAGAATCAAAAGAATCACCTATAGTTAAATTAACAACTGGTGAGGGACCAAGCTTATCAATAGAATTAAAACCAACTGTTGAAACTATAAGAGAAGGCCAAATTGTTAAAATGAAGGCTGTAATTAAAAACACAGGAAGTTTAGTTGCAACAGATGCTAAAGCAAGAATACCATTACCTGAATATACAAAATTTATTAACTATATTTCAGGCACAGCATTTGAAGTAGATGACGCAAAAACTAAGAATATTAATATAGGTACAATTGAACCAGGAAAATCTAAAGAAATTTCTTACTATATAAAAACAAGTAAAGTTTCTGACCTTTCAATAGTAGAAGGCGGAGAAAATGTACCAACATACCCTAAAACAATTACAAATAAATTATATGTATCTGTAAGTGGTGTAGAAGGTGAAGTACCATCTAATGAATGTGTAATGAACTTACAAGAAGGTAAAATTTCACTTAACATGGTTGGAGATGTTGGAGAAAACTACGTTATAAAAAATGGAACAAATATTAGATACCATATTAATTTAACTAATATATCTAAAAAAGGTGATTTACAAAATACAGTAGTTACAATACCACTAGCTAAAGGTTTTAAATATAAAAGTGCAGTTATAAAAGAAAGCTGGTCAGCTAAAGAAGAAACAACAGAAGGAATAAGCTATGACCAAAATTCAAATACTGTAACAGCAAACTTAGGAACATTAAGTATATCTAAACTTATAGAACTTAATGTAGAAGTAGAAAAATTTGAAGGAAATATTTCAATAATAGCAACAGCAAAAGCAGATGGTGTAGAAGAATGTTTTTCTAATATTTCAGAATATGAAGCAGAAATAGTAAAATTAACAATTTCAGATTTAACATCAACACCAAGATATGTTAAAGAAAATGAAGAAATTACATATAAATTTACAATTACTAATGGTGGAAAAACAACTGCAAACAATATTGTAATAGAAGATGTTTTACCAGAAGGATTAAAACTAAAAAAGACTATATACAAATATGCAGGTAAAGAACAAACTGTTAATAGCAATGATGGTCAAAAAGTAAAAATATCAATTTTAGTTTTAAAATCAGGAGAAACTGCTGAAATTACACTTATTGCAAAAGCAAACTTATTATCAGATAAAGAAGATAAAACAGTAACAAATAAAATTAGTGTTACAGCAAATGGATTTGATAAAATTGAAACAAATTCTGTTACAAATACTATAGAATATGATGAAGATGCTCATAAACCAGGTCAGCCATCAGACCCAAGTAACCCTACTAACCCAACAGATCCAAGCAAACCTAATAGAAAAACATATAAAATTACAGGTACAGCATGGATTGATAGTAACAAAAATGGTATGAGAGATGAAGATGAAGAATTCTTACCAAATATAAATGTATATTTATTCTATAAAAATACGAGTCAAATTGTAAAAGATACTGATACAAATACAGAAAAAATAACAAAAACAAATGATAAAGGAAAATACGAATTTACTAATTTATTATCAGGAGAATATTTTGTAATATTTGACTATGGTAATGGTAAATACAGTCTTACTGAATACAGAAAACCAGGTGTTAATGAAGATGTTAACTCAGATGCAATTGATTTTAATATAACCTTAAATGGTATAAAAACAATTGTTGGTTTATCTGATGGAATAAAAATATCAGATAGCAATGTAAGAGATATTGACATAGGTGTATATGTTGCAGAAAAATTTGACTTAAAATTAGACAAGTATATAACAAAAATTACAAGAACAACACCTACATCAGGTACAGAAGTATTTAGTTATAATAATGAAAAAAATACTAAGATTGAGGTATTAAAACAAAACTTAGGTAAAAGCAGTGTAGTTATAGAATACAAAATAGTTGTTACAAACGAAGGTGGAGTAGCAGGCTATGCTAAAAAATTAGTTGACTATTTACCAAAAGGAGTAGTATTTAATACAGAACTAAATAAAGATTGGTATTTAGCTAAAGATGGAAATGTATATAACACAAGTTTAGAAAATACACTTATTAAACCAGGAGAATCTAAAGAAGTTACATTAGTTTTACTAAAACAAATAACTTCAGACAGTATAGGAATACTAAATAACAATGCAGAAATATATGAAAGCTATAATGAACAAGGCTTAAGTGATATTGATTCAGTAGCAGGAAACAAAAAAGAAGATGAAGACGATATGTCAAAAGCTGATATTGTACTAGGAATTGTAACAGGTGCTAAAATTGCAGGTTATACAGTTCTTGCATTATCAGTAGTAGCAATAATTGTATTTGGTATAATTGAAATTAAGAAAAGAGTTTTAACAAAAAAATAGAAGAAAGGAGGAAACCTATAAATGAAAAATAAGTATTTAAAAATATGCTTTATAGTACTAATGACAAGTTTAATAACTATTGGATTATTTTACTTTATGAAAAACAATGTACAAGCAGAAGGTAAAGAAGGAACAGTAACTGAAAAAGAAATAGCTAGTAAAGATTCACCTGTAAAAGATACTGATACAGGAACTTGGGAAGCATTACCAGAAGATAAAAACTCATTTGACATCCCAATGCTTGACGGTTTTGAAATATATTGTATACAACCTAATAGTGCATTAAGATATGGGTATGACATTAGATATGATGAGAGATATAATGGAAATTATAGTGCAAAAGAATATGAAGCACATGTACCAGGCGGTGGAATAAAACCATATATAAGTGCTCACTATCATGCAAGTAAAATAGGTGAAGGATTTAAAACACCACCTGTATATGAAGTTGAATCAGAAGGAAAATTATCACCTGCAGCAGCATATATAATGTCTGCAGATCCAATGGGAGAATGGACTGAAGAAAAACAAAAAGCATTATGGAACTTAAGAAAAAATGGACTTGACGATGGACTAATAGTGGGTGATGGTATATCAATACATGATGGACCTTCAATATATGATGAAAATGCTGCAAAATATGCAGAATATTATGAAAAAATAATGCAAAATAGAGATGCAGGTAAACCAGCACTTGACCCAAAAAATAATACAGATACAAACGATGTATATATGAAAGTTGATACTGGCTCAGGAACATATACGGTCGGACCTGCAAATGTAAGTTATACAAAAGCAAGTTATGATGGGATTACATTTGGTGGAATTACAGAAATATATGTAATAGGTTATAACAAAGATGGAGAAATAGCACCTGGAAAAGAAAAAATTCCAATAAAAAGTTTTTCAACACCAGGAGGGGAAGAAAAAACGCCAAGATATTTTACACCTACTCTTGATTCAAATGGAGATGGTACAGGTGAAGATACAGGATTATATATTGATAAAGGTGAACAAATATACCCAGAACCAGATGAAGACTTTGATATAACATTTGAAGATCCTAATAAAGATTTGGACCCTACAGATAAAGATTATGACAAAAAATATGTTACAAAAATTAAAGTTAAAATTACATTCCAATATATGCTTGCAGAAGGTGAATATGCATTATTAAAAGGAACAAAATATACAGTACAATATACAGATAGTGATGGTGTAGCCGATCACGAATGCCCAGCAAGAGACGAGTATGGAAATCCTATATATGATGCAAATGGTGACTTTTTGATGGTTCCATGTGGACCTTGTCAAACAACTTGTTCATTAGGTGAAACACCACAACAATATCAAATTTCTGTTAAAGCAGGTAGAAAATTGTATGAAGCAGAACTTGAATTTGAATGGGATAAAGGCTTATCAATGCAATTAGCAGGTTACGTATGGGTTGATGGAAGCCTAAATAACAAGGAAAGCACTCCATATAATGGCGTAAGCGGAGATGCAAATGATGTTGCATTACCAAATATTAAAGTTATATTATATACAGCTTCTGGAGACAAAGTTGCAGAAAAAACAACTGACTCAGAGGGAACATATATATTTAGTGGATTAAACTCTATGGCAAAATATTTTGTAGCATTTGAATATAATGGACAATTATATGTACCAACAACTTATAAAAAGCCAGAATATAATTCTGATGAATGGTTCAAAACATCAAAGGCAACAGAAAAAGATTCTGAAAGAACAGCTTTAAATGATAAGTTTGCTACAATTAATGCATATCCACAAAACTATAGTGGCGGAAAAGTTTATTCAATGAAACAACTTGTTGAAGCGGGAGTAATTGATAGTTTCTTTGAAGTACAGGATGGAATTATAACTGAAATTGATCAATTAAAGCAAGCTACAAGTAGCCCTGATAGTGAACAACAAAGCTTTATAAATGATTGTCAAATTAAGGCATATACAAAAGCAAGAGAGATAGAAGATATTGGAAGTTATGATTTATACCCTGTTTATGATAAATTTATTATAAACTCAAATGGAGATTTCGCTACAGGTTCAGAAGCAAGAAAAGCTTCACTTACACAAGGAGATTACACAACTGGTGGAAAAACATTTAATGCGCTTTACCCAGGTCAATTCTTTATTGATTTAGGTTTAGTTAGAAGAAGAACTAATGACTTAGCATTAAGAAAAGACGTTTATAGAGCGGTTACAAAAATAAATGGAAAAACAGAAATGTATAAATATAGTGGTAGACCAGATGATGATGCTGATTTCTGGGATATAAGTGTAAGATTAAAAGATAGTGATTACTATGGAAATGTTTATAACAGAGAAATATTTGAATCTGATTATAATTACCAACCAACAGCAGATCACCCAGGTGCAGCACTTCAAATATATGTTACATATAAAATTACTCTTAGAAATCAATCACAAAGTATATTAAATACAATTAATGATGTAGCAGATCATTTTGATAAGGAATATGAATACAAAGAAAATTTATCTTGGGTAACCTATGATGACAATGGATTTGACGATAACAGCTACTTTAAAGCAATGCATGCAGAAGATATTAAACAAATAAAAAATGCAAAAAATGTAGATAGTACTGTAGAAGGAAATGTCGTTCATGTCCATGGATTAAAAGACAAAAAATTAGCAACAGGTGAAAAAGCATATATTTATTTAACATTTGAGGTTAAAAAAGAAGGCGACAAATTAATATTAGATAACAGTGATGAAGAAGCTAAATACAATGTTGCAGAAATTGATAGTCACACATCATTCTACTCAGACGATACATCATTACCAAATGGAGTTACAAAAGGTTCAGGTGATCATGCTGGATTGATTGATATTGATTCAGTACCTGGAAATGTTGATAAAGCTAACTTAACAGATCAAACAAAATATGAAGATGATACAGATAGAGCTAAGGGCTTAAGAGTAAAATTCTATGATAATGCAACAAGAAAAATAAATGGTGTTGTTTGGGATGACTCAAGAAATGAAACTGTTGGAACAGCTATAATCGGTAACGGAATTAGAGATGAAAGCAATGGAATTTCAGGCATAAAAGTAGAGTTAGTTGAAAAACTAGCAAATGGTAAAGATTATGTTTGGAAAACAATGACAACAGGTGGAAGTGGAGATTATTTATTCCAAGATTATATACCAGGTGACTATATAGTAAGGTTTACATATGGTGGAGAATATAATCCAAAATATAATGGACAAGATTATAAATCAACAACATATCAAAAGAATATAACTCAAAAAGATAGAACAAATTTTGAAAATGCTCCACAAGAAATACTTGACTTATTACAAAGTATGGGCCAAAAATTCTATAAAGGTTATACAGATGTTGAAAATCAAAATGAATCAGGAACATATGGATATAGCATAATTGAATCTGAAAAAGCTTTAGCATCTGATGCAAAAGATATTTGGTCTAGAAGAGCTGCAGTAAATGATTATAGTAGTAACAGCAACAAAGGAGTAACAAATGGATTAGCACAAACATTAGCAACAGCTAGTATTGCAAACCCAAATACTCAAATGGTTGCAGAAACTGGCGTAATCACAGTCGAAGTAGAATATAACAGAATAGTTACAGAAAAAGAAGGAAATGATTATCACATTAAAGATGTTGACTTAGGATTAACAGAAAGGCCAAAAGCACAATTAGAATTAGACAAACATGTTGCAAAAGTAAAAGTTACATTAGCAAATGGAAGTACATTATATGATGCAGTTAGTGCTATACCAAACTTATCATGGACAAGTGGCCAGGATTACGATTTAATAAAGAATGGTAAATATCGTGACAATAGTGAATATAAATATACTGTTGGACAAAGTGATGTTGATGGATTAGTTGGTTCACTATATAATGGAGGCAAAAATGGACTAATTCAAGCAATCGTTGATTCTGAGTTAATGCATGGAGCAACAATTAGAATTGAGTATACTGTAACAGTAAAAAATGCTGGTGAAACAGATTACACAGGTAAGAAATTCTACTATTTAGGATCTCAAGATGGAGCTGTTGTAACAACATCAGCAGACAAAGTAGTAGACTATATAAGCAATAACATGCAATTTAGAACAGATGACAATTCTAGCGGAACATGGAGTATTATACCTAAAGAGAGCTTAGCTATAGACAATGCTATAAAGAATGGAATTAATAATATTACAAACATTAATGCTGCTGATACTGCAATTGCAAGTATTAATTTACTATTATTAAATATTCCTGTTTTAAATATTGATTTTTTATTATTTCTAACATTAAATACATGAACCAACTCAGAAAGTGCAAGTACTGTAAACGCCATAGTTTGACCAATTTCTACTTTTACTTCTTCATTTGATAGTCTAACACCTTCATTATTATATACTTCTGGTAAACTGCTTTCTGGTGTTGCAAGACCTATACAAAAAGCCGCAAGTGTTAATAATCCTATCATAATACCTTGGTACACAATTCTCCATGTCATTCCTTTTGTAAATATTCCTTTCCCTGGTTTTAAAGGCTTTCTTGTCATTACATCTTTTTCTGCAGGATCTACAGCTAGAGCTAATGCTGGTAAAGAATCTGTTACCAAGTTTACCCATAAAATATGAATTGGAAGTAGTGGCTCTATTAGTTTTATATCTATTCCAAAAGCTTTACTTAATAATGGTGTTATTAAAATAGCAACAAATAATACTATTATCTCTCCAACATTACTTGAAAGTAAAAATTGAATTGCTTTTAATATATTGTCATAAATACGTCTTCCTTCTTCTACTGCTGAAACTACTGTTGCAAAATTATCATCTGTTAATATTACATCTGCTGCTTCTTTTGCAACATCTGTTCCTACCATTCCCATAGCACAGCCAATGTCTGCTTTTTTTAAAGCTGGAGCATCATTTACTCCATCACCAGTCATTGCTACAATTTCTCCATTTTTTTGCCATGCTCTAACTATTCTTACTTTATGTTCAGGTGATACTCTTGCATAAACAGAATATTTTCTTATATTTTTTGCTAAGTCTTCATCAGACATTTCTTCTAGTTCTGCTCCTGTAATTGCTTCCGATTCATTTTCTAATATTCCTAGAGATTTTGCTATTGCTGTTGCTGTTATTTTATGGTCTCCTGTTATCATTACAGTTTTAATCCCAGCAGTTTTACATTTTTCTACAGCTACTTTTGCTTCTTCTCTTGGTGGATCTATCATCCCAACCATACCTACATATATTAAATCTGATTCAATATTTTTCACTTCTTCATCAGAAGGCATATGATCTAATTCTTTATATCCCATTGCTAAAACTCTTAATGCTTCTTTTGCCATTTTTTCATTTATGTTTTGAATACTATTTTTAAAGTTATTCAAATCATTTTTTATTTCATTATTTAATATATATTTGTTACATCTTTTTAATAGCTCATCTACTCCACCTTTGGTATATACTAAATACTTATCTTCATATTTATGAATTGTTGTCATTAATTTTCTATTTGAATCAAAAGGTATTTCTCCAACTCTTGGTAACATTTCAAATAATTCTGGTTTAAAATCTAAAACAAATCCCATATCTACTAAAGCTGTTTCTGTTGGATCACCTGTTAGTTCATTATCTCTTCCAACTTTTGTGTCATTACATAGCATACTAACATACACTAATTTTTCTAAATCATCTTTTATTTCATTTTGTTCTATTTTATCTATATCCACTAGTTTGTTATCATAGAAAATTTTCTTAACAGTCATTTTATTTTGAGTTAGTGTTCCTGTTTTATCTGAGCAGATAACTGTTGCACTACCTAAAGTTTCTACTGCTGGAAGTTTTTTTACAATAGCATGTTTCTTAACCATTCTTTGTACACCTATTGCCAAAACTATTGTAGAAACAGCTGCAAGCCCTTCCGGAATCGCTGCAACAGCTAAGCTAACAGCTGTCATAAACATATCTAGTGGCTCTTTTCCATATATTAGCCCAATTATAAATATAAATGCACAAATAGCAAGTGCTACTAGTCCTAATGTTTTTCCTAATTTATTTAATTTTATTTGCAGTGGTGTTTCTGCTTTTTCAGTATCATTAATAATTCCTGCTATTTTTCCTACTTCTGTATTCATACCAGTTTCTACAACAATACCTTTTCCTCTTCCATAGGTAATAAGACTTGAAGAAAATAGCATATTTACTCTATCTCCAATTCCTACTTTTTCATCTTTTATTACTTCTGAATATTTTTCTACTGGTACAGATTCGCCTGTTAATGATGATTCTTGTGATTTTAAGTTTGCAGCTTCTATAATTCTTAAATCTGCTGGTACAAAATCTCCTGTATCTAATATCACAATATCTCCTGGAACAAGCTCTTTAGATGGAACTACTGTTAATATTCCATTTCTCATAACTTTAGCAGAGTGACTACTTAATTTTTGAAGAGCTTCTAATGACTTTTCAGCTTTTGCTTCTTGTGCCACACCAATAATTGCATTTACTATAACAACTATTAATATAATAATTGAATCTGTTATTCCTTCTCCTTGCATATAACCAACAACACCTGATATTATTGCTGCAAT
>ERZ779851.2960-NODE-2960-length-12023-cov-2.306735_pt1 | contig 12023 bp, 13 predicted proteins | sample MGYA00511094_ERZ779851 | MGnify/ENA primary metagenome ERZ779851 (study PRJEB29588, sample SAMEA2155512) | human gut metagenome | biome: human gut; feature: human-associated habitat; material: faeces | place: Denmark | collected 2008/2010 ...
TGGCAGTTCACCGGGAAGACCAAATCTGTTTTTTGCTGTGCAAGCCGGACCGCCAATAGTTTTGATATAGCGCTCTCCACCTTCCGCACCGATGGCAGATGCAATTCCACGCTCGGTATTGAATCCGGAAGTTTCTTTGGTCACCCGCAATTTTTTGCTGGCAAAGAAGACTCCATCGCACCACTCCACGATGAGAGCTGCGGCATTGGCAAGCAACCTCGGAGTGTAGCGGTCATAAGATGTATTTTCCGGATCTCGGAAAGTTTCCACCTTGGCATGAGCGACCAGGATCGGCATTATGCCACGTTTATCGCGGAGTTCCTGAAGCAGGTCAAGAACCTCTCCCCAGCGTGCCGTGACATAAGTATTGCCGGTTCCAAATTTTCCGGGAACACGGTCAATGGTCTTGACGCAGTATTCACGGCAGATATCTTCACAGATCAATTTTTCAAGCCAGTCAGCAGAGTCGATGACTACGGTTTGAAAATCGTGCGGTTCATCGCGGAGAGCTGTGAGTTCTGCCAAAACCTCATCATAGGTTTTAGCAAGCGGGAACTTTTTGCAGTTAATCTCGCCCAGACCATCTTCGGTCTGAATAAAGATTGGATTGGGGGCGGCAGCAGCGAAAGTTGATTTTCCGATTCCCTCCTGACCGTAAATCATCAGACGGGGCGGTTTGCTTTCTTTGCCGGACTGGATAGTCTCAAGAATAGACATATTTTTTCCTTTATATTATATAGGTTAAATGGAGTCGATAACACGGATCTCTTCATAGCCGGTGGGCCAGACAGAGTTTTTACGGCATTCATGCAGCCGTTCAATGGCGGCAATGTTTTCCACTTCTGCAAAGTCCAGAGCTTCGGCTGAAATCTTCCAAACGCCGCAACGATAGGGTTCGCGTTTTTCCACGGCGATGACATGGCAGGGGACATTTTTGCCAAGGCGTACTCGGAGGATTGCCCGGTAGAATGCCAGTTGATAACCGTAGCCATAGCGTTTGAAGTCAGATTCAAACCATTTCAGATCATCGCAGGTCTTCAGGTCAATGATGCCGTAGCGGTCATTGTAGAAGTCCATTCTGATCTGGCACGGCTCTTTTGCATATTCAGCTCTGACCGTACCTTCGGCAAATCCGGAGGAGAGCAGTTCTGCTGCGAAGGGATGACTCAAAACTGATTTTTGCAGTTTGGAGATAAATCCGAAATCATCGCCGGAGATGACATCACGGTCAAGACCGCTTGCCCATTCCGCATACGCCTTGGTGCTGCGACCATAGGCATTTCCGGTTTTCGGATTTACCGGACCTTCGGAAACCAGGAATTCCTGGTCAAACTCCTGCTTGCCTTGCAGGATCAGAGCGTGAGCTGCTCTGCCGATGGTGAATGCCGAAGATTCGGACTCTTTGACTTCCCCCTGCATCTTTTTGAAGTAGAGCTGGGGGCAGGAGCGGAAATCGCCAAGCAGATGACTGCTGAGAAATTTCCCGGCTTTTGACGCGGCATGATATTCATTTGCCGGAACGTCGAGAATGATGTTTTTGATGTTTTCCATTGTGTACCTCTTAAGGTTCAAATTTGTCTCTGCCCAGTTTCTTTCCCGGAGAGGCTCATTTACTCCCACCGTTTTTGAAAAAAAATGGATTTTTTTTGAAAGTTTCCCTGATTTTGGCAAAATGCCGGAAGTAGGTTGTTTCGGGGAGTTGAAGCATCTTCCGGATTTCATGATGGGGGTATCCTTGCATTATCAGAATACAGATCTTTTGCTGAACACCTGTAAATCCGGAAACAGTCTGCCGGACCTCGGCAAGGACTTCTTCACGCCGAGCTTCACTTTCGGAAAGCTGATTGCAATACACATCAAAAATGGTAATGTCTCCATCTTCATCACTTTTGATTTTCTCGTCCAGCGATAACATCGGAACATCTAATTCATGACGCATCCGGTAACGGAATATCCGGTTACGGGTATTTTTAATAACAGCCTGGGCATAGGTGTAATAGCTGCAGATTTCCGGATTGTAACCGGAGATAGCCTTTAATACTGCCATAGAGATTTCCTGGCAGATATCCTGAAAATCATCTTGAGTCAGATTGCCATGTCCAATCATAGCGCTGGCGGTGGCTTCAATGTGCTTGCGGACTTCTTCCGGGATCGGGTCAGCGATGACGGAAACAACTTTTTGTTTTTCTTGCATAGGACAACTCCTGGTTCGTGTTTCCCGGAACCTCGCACCGTGCGCTGTTCCGGCACAAACCGGCAGTTGTTTCCACAAATCAGCAGAAGAATATTAAAAAAAGTTGTATCTCATTGAATATCAGTGTTAAAAATTTTTATGTTTCCTTTTGTTTCGTTTCCGTTTTCCGGCAGAATGGAAACTTGCCCCGGAAACAAGGGCAAAAAAAATCCCCCGGGTGATGAGCCCGGGGGCAAGGAAAAAGGCCTGATCGTCAGACCATAGGATAGCCGAACATTTTTTCTTGATCCTCCCATGATGCGGGGAGCGGTTGTATCAATTTTGTCAGAGACAGTCCAGATGGCGCAGTGCCGTTGATAAAACTCCGCACGATGCGGGGTGAGACATTATTGAGCCGGATGGTTCTGGCGATGTAGGAGCTATCCATGCCGAGGTGTTTAGCCAACTCCAAGGTGCTGGAAAAAACTCCTTCATCGATCCATTGTTGCCACCGCCGAGCCTTGGCGAATGCGGCAACCGTCCGGATATCAATTTTTTTCTCTTGGGCGTCAAAGATTCTGGTCCGCCCGGACTGCCGTGTCAGTTTTACCTTCAGCGTAATTTTGATGTTACCATTCTTCATCAGGCTGTACTTGCTCATTTTCAAATTCCTCATATATTGATTGGATTCCGGCGGTCTTGACTTCTATCTCAAGGCTCTCGCCGTATACAGTTACCTTATCGATCATCAGATGGAGCAGTTTCTGCCGCTCGGCTGGATACAACGCATTCCAGAAATTACCCATATCGGAAAACTGCTCATCAAGCACTCCGGCGGCAATACCTTGCTGGCAGATAAGCTGCCGGAAGGTTTCAGACCGGAAAATCTTGCCAAGCTCATCCATTACAAGTTTTTCGATGTCAGAGCCGGGGATGCGGTGGACGGGGCAGTCTGCTTTGCCGCGTTTGGAATCTTTTTGACATATATAATAGTAGTATTTCCGCCCATCGCTTTTTCTGGCATAATGCGGCATCATTGCACAACCGCAGTGTCCGCAACGCAGTATTCCCTTCAGCGGAGCATTTACCGATTCGCGGGTCTTGCCCCCCTTGGGGGTGGCGGCATTGATTTTCAGCAACCGCTGAACCTCATTCCATGTTTCCATCGGAATTATGGCTTCATGCTCCCCGTCATAAATCTGCCCTTTATATTCTACCTTGCCGATGCAGGCATAGGAGTTTAACTGGCGGTAGATGTGGGAAGTGTTCCACTCGCGCCCGGTTCTTATTCGTAACCCATTGCTGTTCAATTCTATAGCAATCTGCTTTGGAGACTGTATTTCAAGGTAACGCTGGAATATGCGTTTCAGTACCTCTGCTTCATCCTGGCGGACAACCATTTTCTTGTTTTCTGATTTGTAACCGTATGGTAATGTGCCACCTGCGAATTTTCCCTGCTTCCGTGTCGCAGCCATTTTGTCGCGGATACGATCTGCGATGATCTCCCGTTCATATTGTGCGAAGGTCATCAGAATATTGAGCATCATTCTGCCGGTGGAGCCGCTCGTGTCAATTTGCTGAGTAACGCTGACAAAACTTACTCCATGTTTTTCAAATCTGCTTTGCAGTTCGGCAAAATCCACCAGGGAGCGTGACAGACGGTCAATTTTGTATATGACCACCACATCAACATTTCCTGCTTCAATGTCAGCCAGCAGCTCCTTGAGTGCCGGACGTTCCAGCGTACCGCCGGAGAACCCTCCGTCATCATACCGCTTGGGCATCAGCTCCCAGCCATTGAACTGCTGACTTTGTATGTAACTTTCACAAGCCTGACGCTGGGCATCCAAGCTGTTAAACGCCTGGTCCAAACCCTCTTCGTGGCTTTTGCGGGTGTACACTATGCATCGTTTTTTCTCTTGCTCCATAAATTATACTCCGAAAAATCTTTTACCGTTCCAGTGGGTTCCTGTTATTTTTTCCGCTATGGCAGAGAGGGAACTGTATGTGTCGCCGCCATAGATAAAAGTACCGGCTTCGCCGACCGTGACTTCGTGGTTATGCCCTTTGTATTGCCGGACGAGCCGTGTCCCGGGCAAAAATGCTTTCAGTGCTTTACCTGATTTCCGCTCATTGCGTTCTTCCTCATCCGCTATCCGGTCAAGGGTGGCAATCTCTTCATCTGTAAGACCGCCACAGATGTTTTCCTGCACTCTGTACTGCAGTCTCCGTTTGATGGTCTCTGCATTGCTGATTTGGATGTCAAAGCCGAACTCCTGCCGGAACATCTCCTTGAGTTCCGAGATGTCTGCGGCATCAATCAGTGCCAATTCTGTCTGAATATTAGTCTTTTTCATACAAATAGTTTCCTTCGCTGTCCACATAATTAAGCGTGCTTTCGTCCTGATATCCAGTCTGTTTTCCGCTATTACGCCTTATAACTGCGATAATTAAACGCACCGCCAAAGTGATGTTTTCCGGGATGTCTCTTTTATGAGTCATAATTTTCTCCTGTGTTGATGTCTCTAACAAGTTTCTTTCCCGGAGATGGCGGTTTACTGCCACTTTTTTTATTTTTTTTCTTGATTTTTTCAAAATGTGTAGTATTTTATCAATATTACAGCAATAAAATGCATACAGACACAGAATTAAACAAAGGATAGATATATGGCAGGTGGCAGCAAAGCATTGGGCGATAAAATTCGCACCTTGAGAGAAGAGAAGCGGGCAACAGATCCCGGCAATTTCTCTGGACGGCAGTTTGCCATTGCCTTGGGAATCAGTCCCACGTATCTTTCCAAAATAGAAACTGGGGAACTCCCGGCAAGTGCCGAACTGCTCAAATCAATGGCTCTGAAATTGGGGACCAATGTTGATGAATTACTTGCTCTCGGAAATAAAATCGATCCGGAGCTGGACACCATTATCAAAGAGCAACCCAAAGTCATGGCGGATTTTCTCCGTACTGCAAGCGGTCTTTCCAAGGAGCAACTTGATAAGGTTCGGACATTTATGAATTTTGTTCAGGCTGAAAATGCACCGGCAGAAAAGAAAGGCAATGAGTGACGCATGGCCTATATTGCCGATAACATTATAGAAGAAGACACTCTTTCTCTTTTGGCAGAGTTCGCGGAAAAATATGGACAACCGTTGACCGCACCCGTGCCGATTGAGGATCTGTTGGAGTTTGTCTACGGCATCTGCCCGGAAACGGCAGAGTTCCCGGATGATGACATTCTTGCTCATTCTTCAGTGGATAAAAATGAAAAAATTACGATGCAGGTCAATCCTTGCATCTATCCGTATCCACCGTACAATAACCACAAGCAAGCGGGACGTTTCCATTTCTCCCTTGCTCACGAGGTCGGACATATACGGCTTCATCTGCCGGAAATCCTTGCTGCTTACAAGATGGATGATTTGTTTGATGGTGATGCTCCCAAGGAGTATTCTGTCTACCGGAAAAGTGAAGAGCATCCGCGGAAACGCAAGGAACAGAAAGAAATCCAGGCAGATATTTATGCCAAGTACCTCCTTATGCCGCAGTCACTTATATTGCAGGAGTGGGAGAAGATGTTCGGACCGGACAGCGGACCGCAGAACGTTTTCAAGGAGATGGAAGAGTTGCGCCAGAACTCCCTTTACCCGGACAGCGTCCGCCCCAAAGTCGCCAAAGACCTGGCAGCGATTTTCGAGGTTTCAGCAGAGACAATGCAGTACCGTTTGGAAAAATTGCACCTCATTGAGACCCAAGAGCAGTTGCAGGGATCCCTTTTTTAAGAGGAATACCCACTCTTTTTTTTGAGTTGGGTGTTGATGTTTATATCAATATCAATACAGGAGAACAGAAGAAATGGCTGAATTTGACATCCAGAAAGTGTTCAGGCAAGTCGACAATGAGTTGAAGAAAGCGTATTTTCAGTCCCGCGTTCCGGATATGAAGATCGATTGGAAAACCGTAGGCAAAAATAATATCAACCCATTGTTCGAAGCATTCAAAAACCTGCCTACGGAGCAGAGAGAAAAAGTGAGCCAGGAGATGAACGATGTTTTTGACATCTCCATAAACAAGGCAAGCGGTCCGGTGATCCATAATCTTGTAAAGCTCTTTGAGCTGCAGACCCCGGCAGATTTTGAAGATTGGACCTTGCCCAACAAGAGTATGTGGATACTGATCAATGGCAGTGATGAAGTGAAGAAGCGTATTTTCCGCTATACGGAAGTAGACTCTATTTCCGAACGGTTCTGGCTGAAGGTGTCATTGCAGGGGGAGTGCAGCGGAAAAATTACTTATACCGGAGAGCAGATGTCGGCATTGCGGGAAACGATAAGTGCATTTGTTTTCCGGCATACCGGACATGGCAAGCAGTGCATCATTGACCATGTTGAGCGAGACGATATGGGGGAAGAATGTTTCTTTGTGTATTATGACAAACCCCATCGTATTATACCCCAATGGAATGAAAACGGCTTTTCCTGGGATGTCGATCATGCCAGTTCAGAAATGGTTTTTGTTTTTGACTATGTCCGTAATGAGCTGCGTATCCGGGCAAAAGCGTTTGACCGAGCCAAGAGAACTCTGCTTTGCCAGACCTGGGCAGATATTATGCGTGGCGTATCTTTGGATCAGTCCAGTTTCCGGAGCAAGCTTTACGATATAGATGATTTCATATACAGGGAAAAATCGCACTTGCCGTTGGAGTTGGTCAATGTTTTTTCCACTTTTGAAGTATCATTTATTGATGTCGATTTGGATGGCAGTGGCAAGGAACGGCTCACCTATAACCATAAAGACGGCGATGTCTATGACCGGCTTGATACGCTTTACAGTAACCAGGCGTTGGTCAGGGGACTGGCAGAAGTTCGCAAAATTAAATTCCGTGTCAGGCTGAATCCCCGGTTCAAATTCAACCGTGATATGGTCATCTATTTTTCCGGAGACCATACCGATCTCTATTCCAAGAATGAAGCGGTCCGGCAGACTTTGGCTGATGCTTTTGAAACGCTTGGTGTTATACAGTCTCCGGTAATGGATGTAATCAATGGTGCTGCCGATGAGCGAAATAAAGTTGCTGTCTGAATGGCTGAATCATGATCGCCCGGAAATCCCCTGGCAGACCATTGATAAACTCTCGGCATACTGGCAGCAAAAGAGGATGGTATATCCGGTAGGCAGGGAACGGACAACCGCCCGCTGTCATTGTGATATGGATCATGAGGAAGAAGTTTTTTATCCGCAAGGAAAACCGGTAATTCTCTGTTCCTACACCGGATGTACCCGGGAAGTTTCTACAACAGAGTTGCGGGACTGGCGTTTTGATAGCTCTGTATTTGTCCGGCATCTTGGTGAACTGTTCCAATGCAAAGGGTCTCCGGAAGAGATTATCGGCGGCAACCTGTGGTCACTGGGAATGACTGCTCACCGCATTGGCGGTATTCCCCGTGATGTTTACTTTGCTCTGAATCTCGGCAAAGACAGTTTTTCCATATATGACAGGTTGCCAAAGGATGGAACGCAGGCGATACTTATTTCCGGTTCTTCCCAGATGCAGTATTCAGATCATTTCAAAGCAGACCATGTATTCAGCATCAGTGACATCCTGTCATTTGCCGAAGACCGCCTGGAGCTGAATATTGATGCGATGAACGCACGGCTGGGTGTGCCGGTAGAGAAAAAGAAAAAGCCGAAGAATACCACCGGGAGCAGAGCCAATAATGTAAAAAAGATGCTTGCGGAAATAATCAAAGAAATAAGCGGAGCATATAGCCATTACTGCAATCAGAATTACCGGGATAACGGATCGCAGGAACTTTACCCACGGTTGACCTTTGAGCAGTTGGGAGAGCGTGTCGGAATCTCCAAAGGTACGGTTTCAAAAATATTCAGCGAAGAAGATGAGAACGGAAATCCGGCATACAAAGAATTGCACATCATGTGGGAAGTTCTCGGTTCAAAAGAGCAGATACTCAAATACGGCATGAAGCATCTGCAAAATAAACAAAAGGGCAGATAAGGACAAGGACTTGGCAAATTAAAAGACGGAGCAGGAGTGGCGAAAAACCAACTTTTGCACCGTCTATTTGATACACCAAGTCCTTGCGTTGCCGTTTTTTGTAAATCGTTGATAATAAATAATAATACTCCAAGGACTTGCGTCCTTGCGTTTCAGAGACTTTTGCCGTAAAAGTGGTGCAAAATGCCATTGCTGGTATGGTTCAGCGTTGAGAACAGCAGTCTCTTGCTCTCCGCAGAAAAGCCGTAAGTGCCTGCAACTGTAAGCACTATAAAAAGAAAATTGCCAGGGACTTTATTTGTAAGTCCTTGGCAATCAATAAGTTCTGGTGGAGGTGGCGGGAGTCGAACCCGCGTCCTGTGATGGCATTACGCCAGCATCTACATGTTTGTTCTGTCTTTTCTGCTTATCGTCGCGCAACCTTGCCGGCAGACAGGCGGCTTTGCGACTAGTTCATTTGAAATCTCATCCGGAGTCAATGAAAAAAGCCTACGGACCAGGGCGCTGTCGTCGCCACCTTCCCCCAGCACCCGTCAGGGAGGTGACGTCGCCGCATCAGGCAGCGAGTGCGTACTCTTCGTTCGCAGTTATTGGTTTGATCGAATTTTTACGAGGCCAACGATCATCCTCGACATGCCGCTAACGCTAAGCGCGTCCAGTCGAAACCATGACACCCCCAACGAGATACGTTGCAATTCTTATTACAATAGCATCATTTTGTCCAATTTCAAGCGGAAACAGAATATTCCATCCGCTCCCGCTCAAAAAAACAGTATCATGCGCCATGCTTGAACCGGGCTGTCACCGTCGCAATCCGCTCACCGTAACGCTCCGCCGTCGCAATATCTCCGGCAGGGGGAGCATCCGGAACATGGACATTGAAACTCGACGCCATCGGTCCGAGACTCGCACTGTTCCTGTTCAGACACGCGGAAGAAGGTCCGTCAACCGTTTTTTCCGCATCCGGATCATTTTCTCCCGGCAGAGTGTTCAGACCAACCCAGATCATGCCAAGCTGCATACAGGTAATCATCATCCCCTGCAATGTATTGAGTTTATCGCCGGAAAAATTGCTGGAGTTGGTAAAACCGCCCGCAATCTTGTCCGACCATGCCCGGGAAACCCAGCGGCCGACTGTCGCTTCCAGAAAGACTTTCATTTCTGAAGCCATATTTCCCATGTAAGTCGGAGAACCGAGCACAATCGCATCAGCGGCATCCACCGTCGTGTAGAGCTTGACATCCGCCAGTTTTCCGGCACCCCGTCCAACCGCCTCCGCGACAGCGCGCGTATGACCGTAACGGGAACAGTAGACAATCGCAATTTCAATCCGTTCCATCGTTCATCCCCCCTTGATTTATGGATTCCGGGAAAAGAAAATCCCTCTTCCCCCTTTTCTCAAAAATAGCACAGTTTTTCTGAAAATGCAAGAGAATGATAAAAAAACATACCGTTTTTTCAGATTTTTTACTCTTCCGCCAAGAGCCGCAGACAAAACGGCTTGACACTTTCCCGGAAATGCTGTACAGTACTCCTATTATGGCTACACAGCATTTAAACAACTCAAGAATCCGTCTTGTCCGCCTTGATTTGCAGGACACTCCGCGTATGTTCCGCTTTCCCCTGCCCGTGATGAACCTCGGGACCGTCACAGAAGGACCAAGCCGTTTCATCGGGCGGCACGAAAACCAGATCGAATTCTGCATCCGGATGAATTCGGAAGACGATGTCGCCGTAGATACCGTCGGAGGAACCGTATACGCCAACCATTTTCCGCATGTGTTCGTCAAACACGAGGGACCGCTGCATGAATATCATTATCCCGGCGTGCGTGAGGCTTTTTTCTTCATTTATCATGTTTCCCTGCACAACAAACTGGAGGAAATGGGAGTCGATCTGAACAGGAACTGCTGGGAAATCACACTTTCTCCAACAATCATGGAACTGATCCGCGAACTGGTCAGTCTCTTCCCCGTATCACAGGAATCCGGCGTTGCCGACCGGATCGATACACTCTGCTGGCGGCTGCTTCAGGAAATCATCATCTGCCGACGAAGCACAGAACATCCAGAAACCGAACAGGAACGCAAAATCCGGCAGATCGCCTCCTATATCCAGTATCATTACAAGGACCCGTTCGACATGGATCAACTCATCGCTGAAAACGGCATGTCGCGCAGGTCCTTCTTCCGTTACTGGAAGCAGTTTTATTCCAAAACTCCAGCTCAGCAGATCCAAGACTTGAAAATGAAAGAAGCGCGCCGTCTGCTCGGACAGGATCAGCTGTCCATTGCCGACATTGCCGCCGAACTGGGATTCATCGACAGCGCGTATTTCATCTGCACCTACCGCAAGTATTACGGCATCACTCCCCTGCAGTTCCGCAAGAAACTGCGAAACTGATTTCTCACCAGTCGCTGACCGCACCGTCTTCACGGAACAATCGCGGAATGCGGATACGGATCTTCGGATGTTTCCGGCAAAGCTCTTCGTTCAACTCGATCCCCCATCCCGGTTTATCAGGAAGCTCAAGAAATCCGTCATGAACTTGAAGCGGCTCCAGAATCACATCGTTGCGCCAATCGTTCAGATGCAAACGTTCCTGTATCAGAAAATTCGGAGCAACTGCGTCAAGATGGGCAGAGATCACTGTCAGGACCGGACTCATCGGACAATGTGGCGCAACAAATGCAGAAAAGCAATCCGCCAGAACCGCAACCTTATACCCTTCGAGAAAACCGTTGCAATGCGCAAGATCCGGCTGAACCACCCGCACAGCATCCAGCTCCAGCAGCTTACGGTATTCCCAACGTGACTCCAGACGTTCTCCCGCCGCAATCGGAATGCGGACATTGCGTGCGACGCGCGCCATTGCCTGTTCATCCACCTGTGAAACAGGCTCCTCGAAAAATGTCAGATCATACGGTTCCAATGCCCGCCCGATGGCGATTGCCGACTCCGTGTCATAGCGTCCGTGACCGTCAAACATCAGCAGATCATCCGGCTCCAGCTCCCCGCGGATCGTCTCCGCCGCCTTTGCGATCGTGCGCGTCACAGCAGGATCATACAGCGGCCACGACGGTTTGGAAATACTGAACTTGAACGCGGAATATCCCCACTGCTTCACCTCCGCAAGCCGTTCCCGAATCACAACGGGATCAGTCGAACCGCCGGTCCAGCCGTTCGCATAAACCCGGATCCTGGTACGGTAAGGTCCGCCAAACAGTTTGTAGACAGGCAAACCACGGCTTTTGCCGAGAATATCCCACAGAGCAAGCTCGATTCCGGCAACAGCCGATCCCTTGACCACTCCGCCGCGCCAGAATTTCTGTCGCTGCATCACCTGACAAAGATACTCGATCCGGGTCGGGTCCTCGCCCAGCAGAAGGTCCTCCAAATCACCGAGCAGCGCAAGAACTGTATTCGTATAACCACCGAGCGACGCTTCTCCAAGTCCGGTAATTCCCTCATCGGTATGCACTTTGACAAAAATATAATTCTTATTCGACAACTGTCCTGTACCGGGTGTAGGAGCTCCGACAACAACCGGTTCAATCTTCGTAATTTTCATGCGTCCATAAACTCCTTTGCAAATTGATACAGTTCCTCCGGACTCATTTCCGGCCGGTAGATGCCGATACCAACGCCAAGTCCGTCAGCAGAAGCCAGAAGCTCATGCTTGTTCCGCACCGTCACCCCGCCGACGGCAAACACGGGCAGCGGAATCACCGATTTCAACACGGCGACCGTTTCCGGCATGCCGCAGGGAAACAGTTTCAACAGATCCGCACCGGCATTCACCGCAACGAAAGCCTCGGTCGGCGTCGCAAATCCCG
>ERZ779851.2967-NODE-2967-length-12000-cov-9.694935_pt1 | contig 12000 bp, 6 predicted proteins | sample MGYA00511094_ERZ779851 | MGnify/ENA primary metagenome ERZ779851 (study PRJEB29588, sample SAMEA2155512) | human gut metagenome | biome: human gut; feature: human-associated habitat; material: faeces | place: Denmark | collected 2008/2010 ...
CGGATCTCGTCCATGGGCCGCATGGCAAAGTGCTTGTCGTCGTACATATCACAGAAGGCGCACCTGTTGTGGCTGCACCCGTAGGTCACCTGCACGATCAGGCTGTACGCCTCGCTGGGCGGTCGGTATACCTTTCCCTTATAACGCATGGTCATCACTCCTTTGCTGTATTATGCCATACTTTGAACGCTTTGAAAAGGGGGCATATTCCCGCCCCGCCCCACATAGGCTGTGACATCTCAACAAACGAGGTGTACTATGGAGCTGAATTACAACCGCGTGGAGCTGCGGGGCGTGGCCGAGGACGCGCCGTTGCTGTCCCATGTGAACCACGGCTGTGCGTTCTACCGCTTTACCCTGTCCGTCCTGCGCCTGTCCGGTCAGGCGGACAAGCTGCCCGTCATCGTCCCCCGGCCGCTTCTGCTGCTGACGCCGGTGTCCCCCGGCGACGGCGTACATATCACCGGCCAGCTGCGTTCCTTCAACAACAAAAGCGGCCAGGGCAGCCGTCTGGTCATCTCCACCTTCGCCCAGACGCTGACCCATGACGCCGGCGAACCGCTGAACCGCATTTTCCTCAGCGGCGTGCTGTGCAAGCAGCCCGCCCTCCGCCGCACGCCCCTTGGCCGGGAGATCTGCGACGTGATGCTGGCGGTGCGTCCGCCGCTGCTTTACCGGCACATCCGCCGCGGGGACATTGTGCTGTGCCGCTATCCGGGGCGGTACTGGCGGAATCTCCGCTTCGTGCCGCAGACGTTCGTCAAGCGCGTGGTTGGTCTGCCGGGGGAGACGATTGAAATCGCGGACGGTGTCGTACTGATTGACGGCGAACCGCTTTCTGAGCCCTACCTCGACCCGGCGCACTGCCGCTTCCGCCGGAGTATGCCGCCGCGGACGCTCGGCGCAGATGACTATTTCGTCATGGGCGACAACCGCGATAATTCCAACGACAGCCGAAGCGTCGGCGCACTCAAGCGCACCGCCATTCACGCCCGCGTCGCCAAAGTGCTGTTCCGTCTGCCCTCGCGCAAGCGGAAAAAGCGGCGCTGAATGGGACAAGAACGCCCACATTGTTACAAAATGTGCCTTGTGTGCGCCTGAAAAGTATGGTATAATGAACCCGAACGAGTATTTCCAACGAAGGCTGGTGATTTCTGATGCGGAAACTGTTTCCGATGCTGCTCTTCACGCTCCTGCTGGCGCTGCTGATGGCATTCCCCGCGCTGGCGGCTGATTTTACCTACGATGATTTTTCCGCGACCCTGACCGTCCCCGACAGCTACACGATGCTCACAACATCGAACCTGGCTGACCACGAGGATCTGCTGGCGAAGCAGGGACTGACCGTCGAGGCGGCGCAGGCGGATTGGGCGGCGCGCGGCGTGCGCTTTCAGGCGTGGAACGCGGCGGGCGATATGTGCATCGAGCTGTCCGCCGTGCAGGATGATTTCGCCATGCAGTACTGGGATGTGAACGAAATCACCAGCGACGAGCGCGCCACCTACCGTCTGGGGCATACGTCGGACAAAAACGGCTATTACCGCAATCTTGGCTACGACTACACCTCCGCGCAGTGGAAGAACGGCAAGAACTACGCCCGCTTCCTCGTGCTGGAGTACACGCGCAGCCATAACGGCGTGTCCTACGCGGGTTATGGGCGCAAGTCCATCCGCAACGGCTACTCCATCTATCTGGAGTGCCAAGTCTACGGTCGCAGCCCGAAGAAGGCGGACAACAACGCCCTGCAGGCCATTCTGGACACGCTGAAGTTCAACGAAATCTTCCCGCGTCCGTCCAGTGCCGTGCAGCGCGTCACGTTTGACGAAGTACCGCCGACGGAAACGAACTCCGGCAAATTCACTGTCTCCGGCACGGGCACGAGCGGGCAGTATGTCATTCTCTGCCTGATGCGCCTGTCCGGCGGCGAGCCTATCAATTATGAAACGCAGATTCCCAAGAACGGCAAGTTTTCCTTCACCATTCAGCTGCCGCAGGAAGGCGTCTGGCTGATGACCTACACCATCACCGACGCGGGCAAAGAGGTGCTGCAGGAGGACAAGTTCAGCCTGACGACCTACAAAAAGACGCTGCTGATTGTCAACCTTGATGCTGACCTGCCCGAAGCCATCGTCGGCGACACCCTCACCATTTCCGGTACGACGATGCGGCAGACGCAGGTGCAGTGCATCATCGACGGCCGCTATCAAAAGACCATCACGACGAACAACTCCGGCAAGTTTTCCTTCAAGATTGACACCAGCGCAGAGGGAACGTATGACATTGTGCTGACATTCCAGAAGAAGGGTTACACAACGCGCCGCATCACCAGCACGGCGACCCGCGCCCTGACCGAAGCCGACAAGCAGGAGGACATTCGCGCACAGGCAGACAAGCCCGCGTACTCCACCTTGACCCGACTGCTGGACGGCTACGAAGGCCGCTACATGGTCTACACGCTTTTCATCGACCGCGTTGAGCAGGTCGGCGACGAGTGGTACACCTTCGCTGCCATGCGCAAGACCAACTCCGGCGGCCTGCGCGACGAAGTGGTTGTCCGCACAACGACCCAGCCGACGTGGCAGCCCGCCGACCAAGTGCGCATGTACCTGCAATGTACCGGCGGCTATGAGATTCAGGGCGATGCCACAACAAAGCTGCCTTGCTTTGATTATCTCTTTACGGACTAATTCCTCTATCCCTTCCCGCACAATGGGAAGGGATATTTTTTTGCGCCACCAATCCCCCGATTGACAGCCCTGCTTCCCCATGCTATAATGACGCAAAATTGCCCTTCGGAGGACAAATTCAATGACAGAGCAAGTGAACCTCGGCGGCGCGTGGCGGATGCGCGAAGCAGACAACGAAACGTGGCATTCGGCGCATGTGCCGGGCAGCGTGTATGCGGATTTGATGGCGGATGGCACGATGCCTAACCCGTTCTGGCGCGAAAATGAGCTGGATGCCTTCGAGCGCATGAAGAAAGATTATGTGTATCAGCGCACATTCACCGTGAGCGAAGCACAGCTGGCACATGCGCATGTGGAGCTGGTCTGCGAGGGGCTGGATACGCTGGCGCATGTGTCGCTCAACGGGCGCGAAATCGCCTTCGCGGACAACATGCACATCACCTGGGTGTGGGACGTGAAGGAGCAGCTGCACGCGGGCGAAAACACGCTGGAAATCCGATTTGATTCCCCCATTCTCTACTGCGCGAAGAAGGCAGAGGAAGCGCCCGGCTGGGAATCCTCCGACGCGACACCCGGCTTCCGCCACCTGCGCAAGGCACACTGCATGTTCGGCTGGGACTGGGGGCCCCGTCTGCCGGACGCGGGCATCTGGCGGCCGATTTTCCTGCGGACGTGGGATACGGTGCGGCTGGAAAACGCGCTGATGCTGCAAGCGCACCATGACGGCGTGGTGGACGTGACCATCCGCCCGGAAATTGCGGGTGAAAGCGCGTGGTCGGCGGAAATCACCGCGCCGGATGGCGAAGTGTTGACCCTCCCCGAAACGACGGCGGCAGAGCAGGTCATCACGATTGAGCATCCGCAGCTGTGGTGGCCGAACGGGCTGGGCAAACAGCCGCTGTACCGCGTGACGGTTCGTCTGGCGGCGGGCGATACGCGTACATGGCGCATTGGTCTGCGCACGATGACCGTCAGCCGTGAAAAGGACGAATGGGGCGAGGAATTCTGCCACGTCGTCAACGGCATGAAGGTATTTGCGATGGGCGCGGACTACATTCCGGAGGACAACATTCTGGCGCGCGTGACGCCGGAGAGGACGCGCCGTCTCTTGGAGGACTGCAAGGCGGCGAATTTCAACGCCATCCGCGTCTGGGGCGGCGGGTATTACCCGGATGACGCGTTCTATGACATCTGTGACGAGCTGGGGTTGATGGTCTGGCAGGACTTGATGTATGCCTGCGCCTTCTATGACCTCACGCCTGATTTTGAGCGTTCCATTCGTGTGGAGACGCATCAAAATGTCGCGCGCCTGCGCCATCATGCGTCGCTGGCGCTGATTTGCGGCAACAACGAGATGGAGATGTTCATGGCGGGCGCAAACAGTGCGCTCATCAACCATCGGACGTGGGAGTTCGTGCCGACGTATCCGCACCACATCACCGACTATGTGAAGATGTTCGAGTACATTCTGCCCGCAATTGTGAAGGAAACCGCGCCGCAGACGTACTGGTGGCCCGCGTCGCCGTCCTCCGGCGGCAATTTCGACGCCCCGAACGACGAAAACCGCGGCGACAACCACTATTGGGACGTCTGGCACGGTGAAAAGCCCTTCACGGAGTACCGCAAGTTCTTCTTCCGCTATGCGTCGGAATTCGGCTTTCAGTCCTTCCCGTGCCTGAAATCGGTCGAGCAGTTCACCCTGCCGGATGACCGCAACATCTTCAGCCGCGTAATGGAGCGCCATCAGCGCAATCAGGCGGCGAACGGCAAGATTCTCTCCTACCTCTCGCAGACGTTCCGCTATCCGAACAGCTTCGATGACCTGCTGTATGCCTCCCAGCTGATGCAGGCGGAGGCAATTCGCTACGGCGTGGAGCACTGGCGGCGCAACCGTGGACGCTGCATGGGCGCGATTATCTGGCAGCTGAACGACATCTGGCCGGTTGCGTCGTGGGCGAGCATCGACTACTACGGCCGCTGGAAGGCGCTGCACTACGCGGCGAAGCGCTTCTTTGCCCCAGTGATGATTTCCGCCGAGGAGGAGGGCGAGCTGAGCCAAAATCCGAAAATCAACGAATATCACCCTGCGCCGCTGGAAAAGAGCTTCCGCCTGAACGTCTGCAACGAGACGCTGCGGGACGTGACGGGCGAAGTCGTTTGGGCGCTGCGCACGCCGGACGGCGCAATCGTGCGGCAGAATCAGCAAACGCTGACCATCCCCGCGATGAGCGCGAAGTGGCTGGACAAGGTGGACTGCGCGGATGCGTCGCTGACAGGGCATTATGTCAGCTTTGCGTTCGTGGTGGATGATGTCGCATTGTCCGAAGGGACGTGCATCTTCTGCGCGCCGAAGCACTTCGAGTTCGTCAATCCGCGCCTGACGGTAGAGAAGCGCGGCGACACGCTGGTCGTCACGTCGCACGCCTACGCCAAGCAGGTCTGGCTGGAATCCGAAGACGCGGACTTGCTGCTGGACGACAACGCGTTCGACATGAACCCCGGCACGAAGGTCGTGCGCGTGGTGCGGGGGTCGGCGGAGAAGGTCAGGGGCAGAAGCGTGTGGGACTTGGGGCGGTAAGCGGGTGCAGTACACCGTCTGCCGTTTCGTGACGAAACCCTGAAAATCCGGGGAAAGGGCTTGCTCTTTCCCTTTTTTCATGGCATAATGGAAAATGGCTGTTTGTCTGCGCGCCCAGTGCGGAAAGCAGTATAGAATAGTATTACCGTGCATTGCAGATTGTAAAATCTTCACATCTGCCGCGCCATGGCTTGACATCAATTCCCACCCATGTTAGACTGGAATCAGTTCATTGCAGGCGCAGCGCATTCGCGGGCATCCCCCGCTTGAAAAGGATGGACAACATGGACATTAACTGGTATCCCGGACATATGGCGAAAGCAAAGCGGCTGCTGGCGGATCAGCTCAGCCGCGTGGATGTGGTGGTGGAGCTGTGCGACGCGCGGCTGCCCTACTCCAGCCGCAATCCCGATTTGGACAAGCTGCTGGCGGGCAAAAAGCGCGTGCTGCTGCTCAACAAGGCGGATTTGGCTGATCCCGCGGCAACCAGCGCGTGGCTGAACTACTTCCGCGCACAGGGCATCGATGCCGCGCCGTACAGTGCCTCCACCGGCAAAGCGAAGGACGCACTGGCGGTCATTGACCGCGCCGCGAAGGAAGCCGTCGAGCGCGCGGCGCAGAAGGGCATCCGCAAGACCGTCAAGGCAATGGTCGTCGGCGTTCCGAACGTGGGCAAAAGCACCTTCACCAACAAGCTGCACGGCGGCAATATCGCCAAAACCGGCGACCGTCCCGGCGTCACCCGCGCGAATCAGTGGGTGCGCATCACGCCCTACCTCGATTTGCTGGATACGCCCGGTCTGCTCTGGCCTCGGCTGGATGACCAGCTTGCCGCGCGCCGCCTGTGCTACATCGGCACAGTGAAAGACGACGTGGTGGATTTGGCAATGCTGACAATTCACCTGCTGCAGGACATGCTGAAGGTGCAGCCGCAGGCGGTGATGACGCGTTTCCGCTTCGACAACCCGGATCTGCGCGGCGAAGAACTGCTGGAAGCGGTCTGCAAGGGGCGCGGCTTCCTGATGAAAGGCGGCGTATGCGATTACGACCGCTGCTGCGCGGTGGTTCTGGATGAATTCCGCGCGGGCAAGCTGGGCAGAATGACGCTGGAAATGCCCGTCAAGAAGGCTCGGCTGACCATTCCCGGCGCGAAGAAGGATGACGAGAGCAAGCCGCAGGAGGAAAATTCCGATGGCGAAGATTGACCGCGCGGCGAAAGTGCAGCTGCTGGCGGATTTCGACGCGCAGTACGCCGCCTTCGTTACGGCGGGCATGGACGAAGCCGGACGCGGCCCGCTGGTGGGCAATGTCGTTGCGGCGTGCGTCGTGATGCCCAAGGAACCGCTGATTCTCTGGGTGGATGATAGCAAGAAGCTATCCGAGAAGCGCCGTGAAAGCGTCTATGCCGAAATCATGGAGCGGGCGCTGTATGTCGGCATCGGTCAGGCGACGCCGGAGGAAATCGACCGCATGAACATCCTCGAAGCGACAAAGAAGGCGATGCGCGAAGCCGCCAGCCAGGTGCCCGCCGAGGTGTTTCTCATCGACGCGGTGAAGAATCTGGGGCTGAACGGGCGCGAAATCCCGATGGTGAAGGGCGACGCAACGTCCTACGCCATTGCCGCGAGCAGCATCGTCGCGAAGGTGACGCGTGACCGGCAAATGCTGGAGCTGGACAAGCAGTACCCGCAATACGGCTTTGCGCGCAACAAGGGCTACGGCACGCCGGAGCATATCGCCGCCTTGCAGAAATATGGCGCAACGCCGCTGCACCGCCGGACGTTCATCGGCCATTTTGTGCCGGTGGAGGAGAAATGAAGCGCTACGATGCCGGGATTCAGGGCGAACAGGAAGCGGAAAACGCGCTGACCCGGCAGGGCATGACGCTGCGGACGCGGCGGTATCGCGCGGAGGACGGCGAAATCGACCTCGTGATGCAGGACGGCGAAACGATTGTATTTGTCGAGGTGAAAGCGCGCCCGCAGAGCCGCGCCGGGCAGGGGATGCTGGCGGTCACACCCGCGAAGCAGCGGCGAATCTGTCACGCGGCGATGCACTACCTGCTGGAAAACGACTGCATGGATGTTCCCGCGCGCTTCGACGTGGTGGAAATCACCCGCGACGGGCTGATTCATGTAAAAAATGCGTTTATGGCAAGCATGTAAAACAAAAACCCAATTCCGAACGTCCAATATCGGGGGTGACACGATGAAGAGAAACAGACTGGCTCGGCGGCCGCTGCTGCTTCTGCTGTCTCTGCTGATGCTGCTGGGGATATTCAGCACCGCCTCGGCGGAGGAAAGCACGAATCTGCTGCAAAATCCGGGCTTTGAGGAAATCGGCGCGGACGGGCTGCCCGTCGGCTGGAAAACGGATGCGTACCTGAACTTGGAGGGCGTGACCTTCTATACCGTATCCGACAACGCCATGTCGGGCGCGCACAGCGTTCAGATTGAGAATCTGGACTACAACGACGCGCGCTTCTGCCAGACAGTCGCGGTAGAGCCGAGCAGCTTCTACCGCCTGTCCGGCTATGTCAAAGCATGGGATACACTCGATGAGGGTTTGGGCGGCAACCTGTCCATCAAAGATGTGTATGTTTTCTCAGAAAGCGTATACGATTCGCCGGACGAATGGCAGTACGTTGAACTCTACGGCGTGACGGACACGGATCAGCACGAAGTGACCGTGTATGCGCGTCTGGGCGGATACAGCGGCGAGAGCTTCGGCACAGCCATGTTCGATGATTTGTCGCTGGTGAAGGTCGATGCGCCGCCGGAGGGCATTGTAGCGAGCCGCTGGTATCAGCCGACAGCCGCGGTGCAGGACGACCCATCCGACGACTTGGCGGATACTGCTGCTGCCTCCCCCGCGTGGCCGTGGATGACGGCAGTCGGCATTGCGTATGTGGCGCTGGGCGTGTATCTGCTGCGCTTCCTGCAAAAGAAGAACGCCGTTCCGCTGGATGCAAAGAAGCGCGAAGCCATGCCGCTCTTTGCCATCATCGGGCTTGTTGTCGCGGCAGCGGCGCGGCTGATTGTCGCAAACAGCGTCAGCGGCTATCAGGTGGATGTAAACTGCTTCCTCGCGTGGGGCAACACGCTGCTCAGCGTCGGCCCGGCGAATTTCTACCAAACGACAAACTTCTGCGATTATCCGCCCGCGTATGTCTACATCATGGGCTTGAACGCAGCGCTGATGCGGGTTCTGCCCCTGTCCGCGGCTGCGGTGCACAAGCTCATCCCGATGGCGTGCGATTTGGTGGCGGCGGTGCTTACCTACCGCATTGCGCGCAAGAAGAACGCAAGCGCCAATCAGGCGGGCATTTTGATGCTGCTGATGGCGTTCAACCCCGCCATTTTCCTCAACAGCGCGGGCTGGTGCCAGATTGACAGCGTGCTGAGCCTGCTGCTGATGCTGGTGGCGTATTTCGCCGTCTGCGGCAACTGGATGGCGGTTATGCCGATTTACATGCTCGCCGTGCTGGTGAAGCCGCAGGCGCTGATGCTGGGCTTCCTCGGTCTGGCGGCGATTGTGATGGCGCTCATCCGCGACCGCAAGTGCTGGAAACCGATGCTCATCGGCGTGGGATTGGCGGTTGTGACGGCGGTGATTGTCGTTCTGCCGTTCAGCGTGAATCAAGGCGGCATCTCGTGGCTGATTGACAAGTACGCGCAGACGCTTTCGTCCTACCCGTACGCGACGGTCAACACCGCGAACTTCTACTATCTCTTCGGCTGCAACTGGACGTCCATCGTCATGGAAGCGCCCCGTGCGGTTCCGCTGCTGCTGATGGCGCTGTCGCTCGTCTGGACGGGCTGGCTGATTTACCGCGCGCAAAAAAGCGGCTGGCAGCCCGACGTGCTGACGGGGCTGATGACGATTCTGCTGATTATCGGCGGCTTCGGGCTGGGCGGCTTCTTCGCGACGCAGAGCGGCTGGACGCGCACGATGATTTTCCATCTGGGCGGCAGCATGGTGCTTTCCCGCACAGCGCTGCTGGTCGTGGGACTGCTGGGGCTGGCGGGCGCAATTGCGCTTGGCGTGATGCTCTTCAAACGCAAGAGGGCGGACTGGAATTCGGCGGAAATCGCCGCTGGGCTGACCTTCGCGCTGATTTTCCTCGGCTTGGCGACCTTCAATGCCAGCTTCACAATGGTGGGGCTTGTTGCCATGGCGCTGCCGTTCGTGATGGTGCTGCCCATGTTCATCCGCAGCGGCAAGCTGGAGAACCTCGCCCTGTGCGGCGGCGTGCTGTTTGTGCTGCTGTATGTGTTCGGCATCAAGATGCACGAGCGGTATCTGTTCCCGGCGCTGTTCCTGCTGTGGATGGTGTACGCGGGCAAGCGCGACCGCCGGACGCTGGTGCTCCTGCTGGGTCTCAGCGCGACGGCATTCATCAACGAAGGCATTGTGCTGGATAACAGCCTGCGCCTCGGTTCGTCGCTGGGGCACTTGAACAATGATACGGTCGTGCTGGCGATGCTGCTGTCCGCGGCGAATGTGGCGCTGGCGTTCCTCGGCGTGTGGACGTGCCGCGACGTGTGTCTGCCGGTATCCGCCGCGGACGAAACGCTGGAGCACCCGGCGTATCTGCCCGCGAAGCTGCTGGACAAAAAGCCGGGCGACCCGCGCACCTTCCAGCAGGACGTCTCCCTGCACTGGCGCAAGCGCGACTGGCTGCTGATGCTGGGCGTGACGCTGGTGTACGCCGTCGTGGCGCTGACGAACCTCGGCTCCATGAAAGCGCCGCAGAACCCTTGGGTCTCCTCGACGCGGAATGAGCAGGTCATCATCGACCTCGGCGAACATCACGACGATGTGACGATGCTCTACTTCTGTCAGGTGAGCTACTCCAATTTCTCCGTCGCCGTATCCGAGGACGGCGAAAGCTGGTCGGACGATTACATTGCGGATATGGCGGAAGGCGAGTGTTTCCAGTGGAAGTACCTCACCCCCAGCTATATGGGCAAAGATAAATACGGCAACGACAAGCGCTTCTTCTACTCGCAGCCCATCAAATTCTCTGCGCGGTATGTCCGCATCACGTCGCAGCAAATCGGGCTGAAGATGAATGAAGTCATCTTCCAGGACGCAAACGGCGACCGCATTCCGGCGACGGTCATTGCGCAGCTGAACGTGATGGAAGAATCCACCCTGTACAGCGACGCAAACAATATTTTCGACGAGCAGGATACGCTGGAAGGTCTGCCGAGCTGGTGGAACAGCACCTATTTCGACGAGATTTACCACGCCCGCACGGCTTATGAGCACCTGCACGGCACTGCGCCGTATGAAACGAGCCATCCGCCGCTTGGCAAGGTCATCATGAGCCTTGGCATTGCGATTTTCGGCATGGTGCCGTTCGGCTGGCGCGTGATGGGCGCACTGGCGGGCATCCTGATGCTGCCGGCGATGTACCTGCTGGGCAAGCAGCTGACGAAAAAATCCAGCTTTGCATTCGCCGCCGCGCTGATGCTCGCGCTGGACTGCCAGCACTTCACGCAGACGCGCATTGCCACCATCGACTCCTACCCCGTGCTGTTCATCCTCTTCAGCTGGCTGTTCATGCTCCGCTTCATGCAGCGCGACATTGTGCGCCTGCCGGTGAAGAAGCTCCTGCCGGATTTGGCGCTGTCCGGGCTGTTCATGGGGCTTGGCATTGCCAGCAAGTGGATTGGCGTGTACTCCGGCGCGGGGCTGGCAGTGGCGTTCTTCTGGACGATTTTCCGCCACATGCGCATGGCGGCAACCTCCGCGCATCTGCTCAAGACGGACAAGAGCCTGTCGGACGAGGACAGGAAAATCCTCACCCTGCGCGACCAGACAACCATGAAGCGCGTGCTGGTGATTTGCCTGTGGTGTCTGCTGTTCTTCGTTGCCATCCCGCTGGCGATTTACCTGCTGGCATACATTCCGTACTTCGCCTATGCGCACTTTGACAACCTGAAGGATTACCTGACGGCGGTCTGGAATGCGCAGCTGAGCATGTTCAGCTATCATTCCAAGCCCGGTTTGGGCATGGATCACCCGTTCTACTCGCCGTGGTACGAGTGGCTTTTCAACCAGCGCCCGATGTACTATGCTTCGCCGACGTATGTGAATACCCCCGGCTGGAGCTATGCAATCTGGTGCTTCGGCAACCCGGCGATTTGGTCGGCAGCACTTGTCGGCTTTGCGTATACGGTGTTCATGTGGGCAAAGCGCCACCGCTACACCCTGCGCAAGGATGGCGAAACGCTGCACTGGACAGCCGCCGACTGGGATGTGACGATGCCGTTCCTGCTCTTGAGCGCGCTTTCGCAGTTCCTGCCGTGGGTGCTTGTGCCGCGCGGAACGTACATTTACCACTACTTCGCCACAACGCCGTTCCTGATGCTGTCCATCACAGTGCTGTTCCGGGATATCACGCGCCGCTTCCCGAAAACGGGCAAGTGGCTGCTGGGGATTTTCCTTGGCGTGTGCTTGGTGATGTTCGTGGCATACTTCCCGTATGCCAGCGGCACATTGACCCCGACGTGGTGGCTGGATTTCATGGAACAGTTCTTGCGGATTTACTACTAAGAAAAAGCGGCTGGCAGCCCTCGACATTGCGTCGGGCTGTCAGCCGTTGTTTTATGTGGATACGAGGGTTTCCTATGGATAAACACGCGGACACTGTATGCAAGTGCGCTCAACCCAATCGCGCGAAAGGGTCAAGGGACGAAGTCCCTTGCAGGGTGCAGGGACAGCGTC
>ERZ779851.2968-NODE-2968-length-12000-cov-7.185433_pt1 | contig 12000 bp, 8 predicted proteins | sample MGYA00511094_ERZ779851 | MGnify/ENA primary metagenome ERZ779851 (study PRJEB29588, sample SAMEA2155512) | human gut metagenome | biome: human gut; feature: human-associated habitat; material: faeces | place: Denmark | collected 2008/2010 ...
CTCGCGGAGCGTTTTTTACTTTACAGGAAAGCAATTTCCTGTAAAGTAAAAAAGGCACTTACCGATTGGTAAGCGCCTTCGCTTTTGTTTGTCTATTATTTTGAACAGTTATACAATATCACGTCTTTTTTGCTCTGTCAATATTTTTTTACAAGAAGTTGTATTTTCCTGTTTTTTCTGCTTTTTTCAGTCTATTCGCGAGAATTAATAGAATATATTGTATGTTTTTGTGTATTATATTGTACATTTGTATTATCCATTCGTACACTATAATATCGTTTTATCTTTATACACTCTCCGCTCCGATATATGCTTCGATTCTATCCCGCTGTAAATGCTCTCCGATTACAATAATAACTTCCTGGCCTTCCTGAATCGGTTCCATCCGCACTCCGTTGTGGGTAGCATTGAGTTGTATCCAGGAATTATCTGCTGCCTTTATAAATCCCTTAATTCGGAATACTGCTCCGCAGGAACTGTCTTTTAAGATTTCTTTTGTGACTTTCTGCATTTTTTCTGCCGTCATAGGTACATTCATAAAATACTGGGACTCGAAACCGGAGTGTTCCTCCAGATCCATTTTCTCATAATTTTCCATCACATAGTCACTGCTCATAATCCGATGCAAATCTTCCGAAGTAAGCTGCGGTGTACTCTTACGCAGAATCTCTTTTCCCAGTCTTCTCTTACAGTGAATCTTCTCCAAGGCTTCGTTGATGTGTGCAACCGTTGCATCCATTTCTTCTGCTGTAGCTTCATCAGCATGGCTTAATAGAATGCAGCCTGCATCTGCCACCTCTGATGCCAGAATGAAATCTGCCTCATCAGACAGCTCTTTTTCCAGCTTGGCATCTACGATTGCAATTACATTTCCAATCTCATACCACTGATCCAGCGGTTCTTCCCGCAATGCATCAAAGAATTCGTCCACATCAAAAATTCCGGATGGCTCCACCAGCACCCTGTCATATCCGCACATGCCCATGGCGATTAGCTTTGTCTTAAAACGTCTTCTGTGGCAGTCCTTATCACAGCCTCCGGCTACCATTTCCAGCTCACAGTTATCTCCCATCAAATCCTGCAGCAGCATCATGTCCACATTTACTGCGCCATAATCGTTCTCTAAAATTCCAATATTCATGCCCTGATTCATCAGATACTGGGCATATTTTCTTATAAATGTTGTTTTACCGGAACCTAAAAAGCCGGTAATTAAGTCGATTTTTACCATGTTTGTCTTCCTCCTTCTCAGATATCCCGCTCCAGCCGCCGTAAGAGCTCCTGGTATGCCTCCATTACTTTATCATGATGGCTTCGGATATAATCCGTATCCGGAATGTCATGATTCTTGATGGCATACTCTAATCCCTTAAACTGCCCAGACAACTCCATGGCTCCGATATTCGCAGACATATTTTTCAGTCCATGCACATGAATCTGATACTGCGCCCAGTCCCCTGCCTCATAATCCTGCTGCAGAGTATCCACCATCTCATCTTTCAGATAGACTTTTAATATCTTAAAATAAAACGCTTCATCTCCCATGCATACGGACATTCCCTGCTTCGTATCAAGATACGGAAAACGCTCCTGCAATGATTTCTTATTTTCATCTGCTCCACCGTCAGAATTTTTCTTTTCCACTGCCTCTGTCTGCTTGTCCACCAGAAAACGTTCCAGTATCTTCCACATCTTCTCTTCAAAAATCGGTTTGGAAATATAATCGGCAAATCCATGCTGCAGATACATTTCCTTTGCTCCTTTTACCGCATTGGCTGTCATGGCAATTACCGGTGTAGTTTTATTCTGATGATTCATTCGCTTCATTTCCTCAAAGGTGGCAATGCCATCCATATCCGGCATCATCTGATCCATGAAAATAAGATCATAGTGCTGTTCTTTCATCAGAGTCAGTCCTTCTTCCCCACTGCCTGCCACATCCACGATTGCACCAGTCTGCAGCAGCATCTCTTTTGCCACAATGCGGTTCATTTCCATATCATCCACCACAAGGATATGCACGCCGGCAAACTGGGGTACCGGCATCATAGCACCGACAGAAAGCTCATAGTTTTCGAAAATCTGCTTCATATCACCAATGCCATCTTCGCAGATGACCTTCTGCGGTATAATTGCCGTAAATGTTGAGCCTTCACCATACCGGCTTTCTACCAGCACTTCTCCATGCATCATATCTACCAGACGTTTCGTCAGGCTCAGTCCCAGTCCGGTTCCCTCGATATTGCGGTTTTTATGCTCTTCTAATCTTGTGAAATTCTGGAAAAGGTTCTCCATATCCTTCTTCTGGATTCCAATTCCGCTGTCCTTTACATCGATACGCAGGTTGATATTTTCCTCGTCTATCCTGCTATAAGAAATTTTTAAAATTACATGACCACGCTTGGTATATTTTACCGCATTGGACAGGAAATTATTTACTATCTGGCGGATACGGACATCATCCCCATATAAAATGGATGGAAGATTCTCATCAATTTCCATATACAGATCCAGATTCTTTTTCTTGCAGTTAGAGGCAACTATCGTATAGCAGTCATTGATGAGGGATGCCAGCTCATAACCCTCGCAAAGCAGCTCCATCTTTCCGGATTCAATTTTGGAAATGTCCAAAATGTCATTTACAATGGCAAGCAGAGTCCTGCTGGCCCGCTGCATATTTCCTGCATACTCTGCAATCTTCTCTCTTGGCAGTGTATCAATCTGCCGGAGCAGGAGGCTGTTCATTCCCATAATACCGTTGATTGGCGTACGGATTTCATGGGACATATTCGTAAGGAAATCGGTCTTCGCCCGGTCTGACACCCGGAGCCGCTCTAAAAGTTCTTCTTCGTAAGTAATATCCACCAGCGTTACGATAGTATTCTGCATCTCGCCATATTCATCGCAGACCATCGAAGACGTTACCGATAAAATCTGATTGCCCTGCAGGCATTTCACCTTACAGTGCTCTAATTTTCCCTGATAAAGCTGTTCTGCAAATTCTTCCTTATTGCCCTCACAGGTTACCAGTTCTTCAAAAGGCTGTTCCACATCTGCACCAAACAACACTTCTGCATTTGTATTATGTAAAATATGTGTTCTCTGATAATCATATACCATCACACCATAGTCAATCTGATTAAACAGATAATCTGAAACTGTTAATTTTGATATTCCAAAAGTATCATACCGGATACTAAAAAATACAGTCATTAAAAATGAAACTGTTACACCATAAACCGAACTGGGATAAGATTTAATTCCATAAAATGGTAACACCGTATCCGGAATTGCCGAAAGAAGCATAATTGTATTTCCCAGAATGATATATGCCACATATTTTCTCTGACTTTTACGCATAATTTTCTTCGACCAATATAGTACAATATAGATGCAGCACAAAAAGCAAAGCATAATATACATCCAGTGATAAAACACGCTGCCATGAAATTCTGTGGTAAAGCAGGTTCTTCCATTGACCCTGTAAAAATGGCGGATCCGCATACTTCCAAAAGAAACACCATCCACCAGAGATGTCAGTATTCCTAATCCAACCATCAGGCCATACCCCTTTATTTTTACACCAGTCAGACACGCCACATAAATTACAATCGCAATGACATATAAATTAAAGCCCACAATTGTCATGCAAAAGAAATCCTGTGCCAATCTGTCATCCGTACAATTTCCATACAATGCTGAACCCAGTGCCCAGATTCCTCCTCCTATTCCCAGAAGCAGGATACAAATCCGCCCCTTGTTTTTCGTATTATTAATAAAAAAATAAAAGATACCAACGCCAATACATATAGTTGCACATGCTACCAAAAGCACTGTTGTAATCATTCCTGCTTCCATCAATTTTTCTCCCGAGTTGTTTTACTTCATTATATATAAAATCCAGTTTATTCGCAATAAAACAATCCCTGTAGAAGCTGCCACCAGCATTTTCTTATTGCCGCAAAAAAGCAGGAGCTCCGTTCCAGTTTCGGTGTTCCTGCTTTTTTCTGTCTTTTTCTAATTTTCAAACTCTGTTCCTACTTTGAACTTTTATTTTGAACTTTTATTTCAAACTTTTTACTTCAAACTCTTATCCCAAACTCTTATTTTAATTCTCCTGCCGGATGTATCATATCCGGTGTAATCAGCTCTTTGATAATCAGGTACTGCTCAATGGTTTTTACACAGTTCTGCACGCCAACCCGCTCACTGTTTAATGTCATGTCATAATTGACCGGGTTTGTCCAGTAATTTCCATGGGTGTAATATTCATAATAATCTGCCCGGAATTTATCCGTCCGCTCTATGGTTGCATTAGCAACCTCTTCGGTCACGCCCATATTTTCCATGGTACGGTTCACGCAGAATGCTCTCGGTGCCTCAATATAGATGCTCACCACATTTGGTTTGCCCTTCAGTACATAATCGGCACATTTTCCGACGATGACGCAGGACTCTTTTTCTGCCAGATCTTTGATAATTTCACTCTGATATTCAAACAGCTTGTCATCCGATACGAATTTTTCATTTCTGGAAATGTAACGTCTTGACCGTGGCAGCCCTCTTAAAAAGCTGGAAAATCCACTGGTCTCCCTCATTTTTTCATTTACTTCCTGAAAAATATTCTCATCCAGTCCACTGAGCTGGCTCGCCAGCGTTAAGATTCGGTTTTCATAACAGTGAATACCTAACTCCTTTGCCAGCTGGGAAGCAATCGCCTTTCCGCCTGTTCCGAATCCTCTTGCAAAGGTTATTACAAAATTCTCCATATTTTCTGTCCTCCTTTAACCTGCTAAATAACGACTTAAGAATTCCCGTGTTCTCGGATTCTTCGGATTGGTAAACAATTCGGATGGAGCTGCATCCTCTGCCACATAGCCGGAATCCATGAAAATGGTTCTGGTGGACACATCCCTTGCAAATGCCATCTCATGAGTAACAATAATCATGGTAAGTCCCGTCTTGGCAAGCTCTTTCATAACATTTAATACTTCTCCTACCATTTCCGGGTCCAGTGCAGAAGTCGGCTCATCGAAAAGAAGTACTTCCGGATTCATGCAAAGAGACCTTGCAATGGCAACCCTCTGTTTCTGTCCTCCGGAAAGCTGTGATGGTTTTGCATTGATATAAGGAGCCATTCCTACATCCTTTAAATGTGTGATTGCCCGGTTAAATGCCTCTTCTTTGGAAATATGAAGCACCTTTCTGGTGCAGAGCATGCAGTTCTGCAATACAGTCATATTGTTAAATAGGTTAAAGGACTGAAATACCATTCCCACCCTGGAGCGGTATTCATTGATGTCCTTCTGTACATTCCGGACTTCCTTATCATGGTAAAGGATTTTACCAGAGGTCTGCCGCTCCAGTTTATTGATACACCGCAGCAGCGTTGACTTTCCGGAACCGGAAGAACCAACTATACAGATAATTTCTCCTGCCTCTATATCAATATCTATTTTTCTTAAAACCTCATGATTCCCAAATGATTTGCTCAAACCCTTGATTGAAATTACTGTCTCTCCCATATCCGTTCCTCCTACTGATTATCCATATACTCAATTGCCAGTGCGTAATCTGTCTTGCCCTGCATTTTCTTTTCAATGAATTTGAAAATTTTATCAAAGACAAAGCACAATACAAAATAAATCACTGCAATTACCAGGTATGACTCGAAGTATTTGTAATAATTTCCTCCGACTGTTTTTGCAGCCATGAAAAGTTCCTGTACTGCAATTACATTTAATACGGATGTCATCTTCAGGTTTGTCAGGAATGTATTTGCCATCTCCGGGATAATATTTTTAAATGCCTGTGGCAATACCACATACAACATTGTCTTAAATGGCGACATTCCCATTGCCCATGCGCCTTCACGCTGGCCCATATCAATGGAGCCGATTCCGGCACGTACTGTCTCACCCATGTAAGCTCCGGTATTTAATACCGTTACCACAATACCTGCAAATACCGGTGTCATTTCTATTCCCAGCATTTTTATTCCATAGTATACAATCATTGCCTGAACAATCATTGGAGTGTCACGGAAGATTTCCACATATACGGTAAAAATGATTTTCAAAAGCCGCATCAGAAGCTTCTTGAAAACATTATCACCCTCGCTGATTTTTGCATCATTTACAAGTCCGACAATATAGCCTAACACAAAACCAACCAGCGTTCCGATTACAGCAATTTCCAGCGTAAGCCAGGTTCCTTTGATAAACATACTTGCATATTTCTGGGCTAAAAATATCATCCACTCTAACGAATTACTCGGATTTTCTACTAACATATTTCTCTACCTCACTTTATCTGTTACTCAGCTCACGCTGGAAATATTTCTAGTTTGCTGCCGGCTGCTGTGTCAGAACAGTATCCATCAGCTCATCCATTTTGGCTTTATCATTCCAGCCAATGGCATCCATAGCATCCTGGATTTTATCTCTTAATGCGGTATCATCTTTTCTGGTAGCGATACATACATTTACCATTTCATCATCACCGGTGAAAGAATCATCTGCATCTAACTGAATAATCACAAGATCATCATTGGTAAGTGCTGCTGACTGTGCAGTCGGCAAATCTACGACACATACATCTGCAACACCATTGGATATTGCCATGAAACATTCGGATGTTGTCTCATAATTCCCTGACTGCTCTGCACCTTCAATCTGATCCAAAAGAGGTACCCAGCCGGTTCCTAACTGTGTTGTTACTTTACAGCCGGTTCCTGCCAGATCAGAAAGTCCTTTTACATTTTCATAAGCACTTCCCTTTTTTACTACGATACAGTTATCTCTGTAATAATATGGTTCTGTAAATGAATAAGAAGCTTCTCTTTCTGCTGTTTTTCCCATTCCTGCAATGATTACATCATAATCTCCTGCATCTAATGAGATTCCAATGGAAGACCATTCTACTTTATGAACCTCTAAATCCATTCCCATCTCATCAGCAAGCTTCTGGGCTACTGCCACATCATATCCATATGCATAATAGTCAGATCCATAAATCGGAACCGCCTTGCTTCCATCCGGTGTTGTATCACTGTCCTGTGTCCAGTTAAATGGAGCATATGCACATTCCATTCCAACTCTTAATACATTCTTATCAGATGTCTCTGCTGTCTCTGAGGTTTTCACATCTGTATCGGATGTTTTTGTATCTGATGAACCACATCCTGCCAATGTAGATATTGCCATAACTCCTGTCAGTACCAATGCTAATAATTTTCTTTTATTCATAATATGTTCCTCCTTAAATGCAAATGTGAAGCCGACTTTTTGTTTCTCTAGAGTATCAAAAAAGACGCTTGAGATTTCTTTCTCTCAAAGCGTCTTTGCTGATAGACAGTATAGTATACTTTCTTTTTCTTCTTTTCAACTTTCAAATTGCACAATTTGATTGTGCATTTTGCACAGCATCTTAATTAAACATCAATCTTTTTACCAGAATACAGTTTACAATATCGAGATATTCCATGGAATCTTCCAGGTCAACCTCCAATATTTCTTCTATCTTCTTCAGGCGGTACTGCAGGGAATTCCGATGGATATACAAAGCCTCTGCTGTCTTTCCCACATTAAATCCACTCATATAATATGTCAGCAGTGTCTCCACCAGAAATGCCCCATTGGTCTGGTCATACATCTCAAGCTTCTTTAATTTGTCATTACAGTAGTCCAGTATTTCCTGCTGATTTCCGTTGTTAAACATATATTTATAAATGCCCATGGAACTGGCACTAAGCACTTTTTTATTAGTAGGATTCGGCAGATAATCTTTCTTTGGAATCAGATTTTTTGCTTCCTGATAGCTCTTGCCAAATTCAGACGGATCCATATAAGCTGCGCCTAAAATACAGGTACTGTGTATCAGCCCAGCGAACTGTGGGCGGCTGTCCAGTTTCTTTAGCAATTGTTCAATCTGCCGTTCTGTCTCCTTATCCTCCGTTGCCTCAAACAGCAACACAAATTTATTTAAGAATCGCATATACATCGGACGATTTTCCATATGCATTACTTCCCGGTTCAGACAGTCCGTATAATAGAGATAAGTATGCTCATCCTGCTCCAGGTTAATTCCATATTTCCGGTCAATTACAATGATTCCAACACGGTATGCCCGGTCAAAAGCCAGTCCAAACTGGCTGGATATTTTTTCAATATATTTATCATTTACTTCATATCCAAACAGTAGATTATATAAATAGTCCCCGGTACGCTTATTTGTAATATTGGTTTCCAGTATCAGCTGCCCGATACTCTGTGCAATATCCACGAAGGTTGCGCCTTCCCAGCGGACATAGAACAGTGGCAATTTCAATTCAACCGCCTTGTCTATCATTTTCTGTGGAATCTTCTCCTGGTCATCCACAATCGATATTGCAAGCCCGGAAATTCCCAGTGCATTCAGTTCTACCATTGTTTCAAAGGTCTTCTCAATGTCAAACCGCAGATAATCCACTACAATCAGTGCGAAGTTGCCAGGATTCATATGATCTTCATATGGCTTCGTCTGCACAAAATATGTCCAGGACACCACTCTGTCCAGTCCTACTTCCCCTGTCAGCAATTCTACTCCATCCAGATTCAAATTATTGACGTCTCTACAAGTAACCATAATGTCTCCCTCTGTTGGTTGTGTGCAAGTTGCAAAAAACCCGGAGAAGTGCGAACACTCTCCGGGTTAATTTTACTTATTTTAGCAATTCATTGCAAGAGCAAAGATTACTCGATAACTGTAGCAACACGTCCTGAACCTACAGTACGTCCACCTTCACGGATAGCGAAAGTAAGACCCTGCTCCATAGCTACTGGATGGATCAGTTCGATAGTCATTTCTACGTTATCACCAGGCATACACATCTCTGTACCTGCTGGTAATTCACAAACACCAGTTACGTCAGTTGTTCTGAAGTAGAACTGTGGTCTGTAGTTATTGAAGAAAGGTGTATGACGTCCACCTTCATCTTTTGTTAAAACGTAAACCTGAGCTGTAAATTTTCTGTGGCAAGTAACAGTACCTGGTTTAGCAAGAACCTGTCCACGAACGATCTGGTCACGGTTAACACCACGAAGAAGTGCACCGATGTTATCACCAGCCTGAGCCTCGTCTAACTGTTTACGGAACATCTCGATACCAGTTACAACTGTCTTCTGAACATCTTCCTTAACACCAAGGATTTCAAGTTCGTCATTCAGATGTAATGTTCCTCTTTCTACTCTACCTGTTGCAACAGTACCACGACCTGTGATTGTGAATACGTCCTCAACTGGCATTAAGAAAGGTTTATCTGTATCACGCTGTGGATCTGGGATATAGCTATCTACAGTATCCATTAATTCCATGATCTTATCGCCCCATGGTCCGTTAGGATCTTCAAGAGCTTTAAGAGCAGAACCCTGGATGATTGGGCAGCCTTCAAAACCATATTCCTCTAACTGCTCTGTAACTTCCATTTCTACTAACTCGATTAACTCTGGGTCGTCTACCATATCACATTTGTTTAAGAAAACAACGATGTAAGGTACACCTACCTGACGAGACAGAAGGATGTGCTCCTTTGTCTGAGCCATAACACCATCAGTTGCAGCAACAACAAGGATAGCGCCGTCCATCTGAGCTGCTCCGGTAATCATGTTCTTTACGTAGTCAGCATGTCCAGGACAGTCAACGTGTGCGTAATGTCTCTTCTCTGTTTCATACTCAACGTGAGCTGTAGAGATAGTGATACCTCTCTCTCTCTCTTCTGGAGCTTTATCGATGTTAGCGAAATCTGTAGCTGTATTACCAGCAACTCTTGCTGCTAAAACTGCTGTAATAGCTGCTGTTAAAGTTGTTTTACCATGGTCTACGTGACCAATGGTTCCGATATTACAATGTGGTTTGGTTCTTTCAAACTTAGCTTTTGCCATTTTAAAACGTCCTCCTTAATTTTATGCCCTTTCTGGGCGCTTATTTTTACATTTTAATAAGTCACTCGGCTATTTCTGATTATATAAAAAACTTGCGAGTTTTTCAAGCATTTTTATTATTTTGCTTTAGATGCAACAATCTTGTCCTGTACAGACTTCGGAACCTGCTCATATTTCTCGAAGAACATTGAGTAGTTACCACGTCCCTGAGTTCTGGAACGTAAGTCTGTTGAGTATCCAAACATCTCAGCAAGTGGAACATATGCTTTAACCATTTTTCCACCACCGATGTCATCCATACCTTCGATACGTCCACGACGAGAGTTAATGTCACCAATAACATCTCCCATGTACTCTTCCGGCATAGTAACTTCGACTTTCATGATTGGCTCAAGAATTACAGGAGCTGCTTTTGCCATAGCCTCTTTGAAAGCCATGGATCCGGCAATGTGGAATGCCATCTCAGATGAATCGACCTCATGGTAAGATCCATCATATACGGTAGCATGAACACCTACTACTGGGAATCCTGCAAGGATACCAGCTTTGGTAGCTTCTTCGATACCTTCGCCTACTGCAGGGATGTATTCCTTAGGAATAGCACCACCAACAACTGCAGAATCAAACTTGAAGAGTTCATCTCCGTTGGCATCCATCGGCTCGAATTTAACTTTACAGTGTCCGTACTGTCCACGTCCACCAGACTGTTTTGCATATTTGTATTCCTGATCAACTGGCTTTGTAAATGTCTCTTTGTAAGCAACCTGTGGAGCACCTACGTTTGCTTCTACGTGGAATTCACGAAGCAGACGGTCAACGATGATTTCCAGATGGAGCTCACCCATACCAGCGATGATGGTCTGTCCTGTTTCTGTATTTGTATGAGCACGGAAAGTAGGATCTTCTTCTGCAAGTTTTGCAAGAGCTTCACCCATCTTACCCTGTCCAGCTTTTGTCTTAGGCTCGATAGCAAGCTCGATAACTGGCTCTGGGAATTCCATGGACTCTAAGATAACCGGATGCTGTTCATCACAGATGGTATCACCAGTAGTTGTAAACTTAAATCCAACGGCTGCTGCAATATCTCCAGAGTAAACTTTTTCAAGCTCTGCTCTCTTGTTTGCATGCATCTGAAGGATACGGCCTACACGTTCTTTTTTATCTTTTGTTGCATTCAGTACGTAAGATCCGGAGTTCATTACACCAGAATAAACACGGAAGAATGCAAGTTTTCCTACGAATGGGTCAGTCATAATCTTGAATGCAAGAGCAGAGAATGGTTCATCATCAGATGAATGTCTCTCTACTTCATTTCCTTCAAGGTCAACACCCTTAATAGCCGGGATGTCTGTTGGAGCTGGCATATATTCTACGATAGCATCCAATAATTTCTGAACACCCTTGTTACGGTAAGCAGAACCACAACATACCGGAACTGCTGTACACTCGCAGGTACCTTTTCTGAGGGCAGCCTTCATATCTTCAACAGATGGCTCTTCTCCCTCTAAATACTGCATCATAAGGTCATCATCTAACTCGCAGATTTTCTCAACCAGTTCGGTATGATATAATTCTGCGTCGTCTTTCATATCATCCGGGATGTCTGTTACAGAGATATCATCTCCCTTATCATCATTGTAGATGTAAGCTTTCATCTCAAACAAATCAATAATTCCCTTAAAATCATCTTCCTTACCAATTGGTAACTGAAGAACAATCGCATTTTTACCTAATCTTGTACGAATCTGATCAACAGCTCCGTAGAAGTTTGCACCTAAGATATCCATTTTGTTAATGAATGCCATTCTAGGTACGTTGTATGTGTCAGCCTGACGCCATACATTTTCTGACTGAGGCTCTACTCCACCTTTTGCACAGAACACGCCGACAGCGCCGTCCAGTACACGAAGTGAACGCTCAACCTCAACCGTAAAGTCTACGTGTCCAGGAGTATCAATGATATTGATACGATGCTCTAAAGCACCTTTCTTTGGTTTTGTGAACTCTTCCAAAGTCCAGTGGCATGTAGTAGCGGCTGATGTAATTGTGATACCTCTTTCCTGCTCCTGTTCCATCCAGT
>ERZ779851.2970-NODE-2970-length-11999-cov-2.627428_pt1 | contig 11999 bp, 11 predicted proteins | sample MGYA00511094_ERZ779851 | MGnify/ENA primary metagenome ERZ779851 (study PRJEB29588, sample SAMEA2155512) | human gut metagenome | biome: human gut; feature: human-associated habitat; material: faeces | place: Denmark | collected 2008/2010 ...
TTTAGCCACTTTATCGGCAGTCTAAGACAGTGTAGAAAAACTTGATTTTCTACACTGTCTTTTGTTATATATCATCTATATTTATTATATCCTTTTTCCAAGTTGCAACAGGGTGGTTGCAATTAAAGTTTTCCAGCTTTAAATTTTGGGTATGCCTGCTCCAAAGTGCATATGACGGAAGATTTCTAAACCGCCAGCCTTCAGGATATGTTTTAGCATATTCAGGGATAAATCTGCGTTTATCCACAGTTTCTTCACAAGCATAATAATCAAGGAAAATATTTTTAAGCGTTACATTTTTAACTCTTTTGGTTATGCAAAACTGCTTATATCCGGCAATGATAACCGGAAGTTCAACTCTCGTTGCAGTAATATTGGAAATATTTATATCCCTTATTTCACTGAGCATATTGAACCTAAACACATTTGAATCCGCACCGCCTTTACCTTTTTTGCCGAATTCAATTGCATTTGCGCTTTGGCTGTTAACTTCGGCCGCCCTGTTTCTGTTTGCAAGGCGGATAAATATAGGGCAGGTGCAACGATCCATAGTGATATTATCAATATTTACATTGCTAAGCACAGTTCCGTCACACGCTTCGAGCGAAATGCCCGACACGCTGCCCGGATATAAATCCGTCATAAATAATTTGCAATCATTTATATAAATATCGGATATATCATATGTGGTTTCCGTGCCGACTTTTATTGCATTTGTTCTGCTGATAATTTCACAATCGGAAATTTTAATATTCTTCATAACACCGGTATTACCGAGCCAGCTTGCATTTTTAATTACTATGCCGTCATCCGCTGTTGAAATAAAGCAATGCGAAATATTAACATTACTCGTTCCTGCTATGTCAATTCCGTCGGCATTGGCAACATTGCGGTTATTATTTATGATGAAATTCTTAATATCAACATTTTCACAATTTGAAATTTTAAAAGTCCAATATGCACTGTTTTCTATAATAAAATTATCCACCGAAATATTTTTGCAATTTTTAAAATATATAGGGCCGCCGTACTTGCTTGGGTGTGCAAAACGAAGCTGGCTTCTGTAATCTTTTCGCATTTCAATTACATCTATATATTTTGGCGGTGTTGTGTTATTTTCACTTGCCACAGGCTCAAAGCCGAAAAGATGGCCGTTACCTTTAATTTTTCCACCGCCTTTAAGTGAAATGTTTTCGCAGTTTTCGGCATACAAAATAGCTTTTTTGCTTTCGTATCCCTTACCTGTTTCATTAGCACAAAGGGATGAATTTTTGGTAATGAAAAGAGTAACATTAGATAAAAGATTTACGGTTGCGGTAACATAATCTCCCCCGTCAACAAGGACCACACCGCCGATTTGAGACGCTTTTTCAATAGCTTTATTGATAAAAGGTGCATTATTTGAATTTTGAACATCTGCACCGTATTCCCTAATATCAACCACATTTTTACGGGGTTTACCCTGCTTTTTTATATAATTTTCTTCGGGATAATAGCTTGAAAAATCATATTTGCGAACCTCGGTGTACGCGTCCCCCTCGGTTACTCTCAAATCCTTGCCGAAAAAAAGTGTTTTAAGTTTATCAATATCGTTTCTCTTTTTCTTATACATAACCTAATCCTCTAAAATAAAAAACAATACACTTATTTAATTATACCAAAAAAATAATTTAAAGTAAATACTACAATTTATTAACATTTAGGTGTATAATTAAGATAAGGGATAGGTTATTCTTTTTTAGCAAACTTTGCCTATGCCCCCAAGTTAAACACAGGAGGTAAACATTTATGATTAACATTACAGCAAGAGGATTTGAACTCAAGCAAGGAACAAAAGACGGAATTGAAAAGGAGCTTAAAAGAATTGAAAAAATGCTCCCTGATTCAGCAGAATTTGATGTAACACTTGCCAAGAAAAAAGATGGCTACAAGTGCGATATAACAGTAGTAAATGTAGGCTCATTCATCAGAGGTGAGGCAAGAGCGGACAGAATTGAGCCGGTTGTTGATATGGCTGTTGACGACCTCAAGAGAAAGCTGAGGAAATTAAAAACATTTCTTGTTGATAAAAAGAGAAAAGGCGGAATTGATGAAATTGCAAAGGCTGTTGCCCCGCTTGATGATATTACAATGCATGATTTTGACCAATTTGATTCATCAAGTGTTGATATTAAGAGGAGGAAAACCATTTCTCCTAATATGATGAGTGATGACGAAGCAATAGTTCAAATGGAAATGCTCGGTCACAGCTTTTTCGTATATCTCGGACTTGACGGTGAAACTAAAATTATTTATAAAAGAGAAAAAGGCTACGGTCTTTTAATTTGTGAATAAATTTAATTTGCCGCGCTTTTTCGGGCGTTGCAACCGTAAGTTTACATTTTGAAAACCGATAATATGTTGAAATGCAGGCACTTCTTTGGTATGATATTTTCAGAGATAAACATACAAGGAGGTGCCTGTATGAATTTTAGTGAAAATTTACGAGAACTCAGAAAAGCCAAGGATATTAAACAAGAAGTGCTTGCAGAGAATTTGAATGTTTCCCGCCAAACTGTATCAAAATGGGAAAACGGTACAGCTATGCCGGATTTAAAAAAGCTGACTGCACTTGCCGAATATTTCGGCGTAACTATGGATGAGCTTTTAGGCTTAACCTCACCGGGCAGTGAGGGTGAAAACATAAGTGATTATGCGAAAGAATATATAAATGAGCTTATATCACTTGAAAACGAAGCAAGCACAAGAAAAATAAACGAACTAAACACAAAATGGAAAATCAGCGTGATAATTCTTGCTGTTGTTTTGGCAATTGCATTTTTCAATATCGGTAATTTAACCACAAGATTAACCGCCGCAGAAAACAATATGCAAAACATTGCAAACAATACATATCATAATGATGATTCAGATGACGATTTGGATTCCACATCATACAAAATTTTAAACTATGTTGATTATAAGGTATTGAATATAGATAAAAGCAAACCTTGGCTAGCAACCATAAGCATAACATATTCACCTGAAAAGTATTCTAAAAACTTAAAAGTAACTTTTAATGCGCCGCAGGAAGACGGAACAATAAAAGAAGTTGAGCTTGAAAACAATAATGGTGACTTTACAGTTCAAACCACAGTTGATACAACATATGACAAATATATAATTCAAACAAATGACGGTGAAACAATTGAAAAAGCTGATTTATCAATAAATTTTATTGATGATTATTTTAACAGTGACAGTATTTCAATACCCGCTAATTATTCCGACGGATATATTACCGCCGAACTTGATGATTATATAAACTTCCGCATTGTATCAAAAGCGAAAGTAAAAAAAGGATATGTAAAAGCTTATTTTGATGATGAAAAGCCTTATTTTACAAAGGAATTCATAGTATATAACGATAAGCTTTATGTATCAAGCGTCAAAATAAAAACAAGCTTTGATAAATTTTATAAGCATAATACATTTAATTTGGAATATGTCGCAGTTGATGAAAACGGTATAGAATACAGTACTATACAAAAATTGACATTTTCAATAAACGGAAACAAAATTGATTTAGATAATTGTGATGAAACAAGCAAAAAGATCACATTTCCAAACGGAAAAACCATAACAAGTCCCACGGATGAATAGTGCTTATTGAACAAGATTTCATATTGTGATATAATCTTATAAAACAAAGCTTAAGGAGAGAGATATATGGCAATAAGTGAAAGCATTAAATACATCGGTGCAAGCACGCACGACCTTGATTTATTTGAAGGGCAATACACGGTTCCAAACGGAATGGCATACAATTCATATTTAATTGATGATGAAAAAATCGCAATTATGGATACCGTTGATAAAATTGTAACATCAAAATGGCTTGATAATTTAAAAAATGCACTTGACGGAAAAGAACCTACATATCTTATTATCCAGCATCTTGAACCTGATCATTCGGCAAATGTAAATACGGTTATTGAAATGTATCCGAATATAACACTTGTTTGCACAGCCAAAGCCAAAAGTATGCTTGGGCAATTCGGCATTAAATCAGAAAATGTTTTAACAGTCGGTGAGGGTGATGAGCTTTCACTCGGAAATCATACACTTAAATTCATTCTTGCACCTATGGTGCATTGGCCTGAAGTTATGTTGAGCTATGAAATGAGCGAAAAGGCTCTGTTTTCTGCTGATGCATTCGGCAAATTCGGTGCAATTGATGCTGACGAAAGCTGGAATTGCGAAGCAAGAAGATATTATTTTAACATAGTAGGCAAATACGGTCTTCCTGTTTCAAATCTGCTAAAAAAAGCAAGTACACTTGAAATAAATACCATTTACCCTCTTCACGGCCCTGTATTAACAGACACAATCCCTGAAGTTTTGAATCTTTACACAACTTGGGCAGCATATGAGCCTGAAGATGAGGGTGTATTTATAGCATATGCATCAATGCACGGCAACACAGCCGAGGCGGCAAACAAGATGAAAGAAATACTTGAAGCCAAGGGTGCAGCCAAAGTTGCAATTGGCGACCTTTCAAGAGATGATATGGCAAAATGTGTTGAAAACGCGTTCAGATACAGTACCCTTTTATGTATGGCGCCAAGCTATGACGGCGGTGTATTTTTACCAATGGCTGATTTTATTCACCATTTAAAATCAAAGCTTTACCAGAACAGACGCGTTGCACTTGTTGAAAACGCATCGTGGGCGCCAAGTGCGGTTAAAGCTATGAAAGCTGAATTTGAACAGATGAAAAATATTGATTTAATTGAAAACACTGTCACAATTAAAACAACCGTTAAGGAAAGTGACATAGCGGCTTTATCAAATTTGGCAGACGAAATACTTAAATAAAGTTAAATGGCGATGAGTTCTATATTCTCATCGCCATTTTTAATTATTAAATTTCTATGCCGAGTTCATCAATTTTATCTCTTAAAGCAAGCCAATCGGCAAATGCAAATTCCTTATTGTTAGGATTTCTCAAAATTGCTGCCGGATGGTATGTACCCATAAAAAGAGTGCCGTTTTTATCTATAAACTGACCGTGCTGCTGTGTCACCTTAAAGTTTTTATCAATAAGCTTTTGCGCAGAAATTCTGCCGACGCATACTACGATTTTAGGCTTGATAATTTTAAACTGCTTTGCTTCTCCCTTAATGCCTATCATTCTGCGCTTAATCGGCTTTTCAGATTCGTCAAAGGCATATTCCATGTCTTTTAAAGGAACGGTAAGAACTAGCTGCTGGTTGTTACGTTCAATTTTCAAATTAACGTCATTGACCGCAATACTGACTTCTTTGCTGATGTCCGACCAGTCGTTAATTTTCTGGTTGTTGATTTCAAGAATCTTGTCGCCCTTTATAATGCCGGCTTTTTCCGCAGGGCTTTCTTTGATAACTTCGGATACAATCGGTGGAATGTCATAGCTTCCGACAAAATAAAACAGACCGAAAAAGGTGATAAATGCAAAGAGGTAATTAAACAAAGGCCCTGCAATGGCAATCGCCAGTTTTTTATACGGAGTTTGAGTTGCAAAAAGGTGTTTTTGCTCTTCCTCTGTGTACTTGCTCAAATCGACGTCGGATGTTGACGAGGATTCGTCTGCATCGCCTAAAAACTGGCAATATCCGCCTAACGGTATTGCCGAGATTTTCCATACGGTACCTTTTTTGTCTGTGCGGCTCCACAGTTCTTTGCCAAATCCGATGGAAAAAGCGCTGACGCTGACCCCCAGGGAGCGGGCAACGATAAAATGGCCGAATTCATGTACAAAAACCAAAACGCCGAGAAGGACAAGAAAGGGGATGACATAATGAATAATATTTAATATCCACTCCATAATTTTGTTCCTTTAATTGCTAAGTGAAACTAAGGTAAAGTAACAATAGACAATCGGTGCGGCAAATATCAGGCCGTCAATTCTGTCAAATACGCCGCCGTGTCCGGGAATCAGAGAGCTGCTGTCCTTTACGCCCAGATGTCTTTTTATGGCAGATTCTGCAAGGTCGCCAATTTGAGCCACAATTGCAATCATGGCACCGAGCTGGGCAAATTTAAGCTGTTCGCTTAACGGCATCGGTAGGTTAAAAATATTTTTAACGGTAAACATGTAAATAAAACTGACAGCAACTGCAAGGATAACACCTCCGACAAGTCCCGACCAGGTTTTGTTTGGGCTTATTTTCGGAGCCAGCTTCGGTCCCCTTAAGGCAGAGCCGACAATGTATCCGCCGATATCAACCCCCCAAACCATCAGCATAAACCATAATGTCATGACAAAGCTTCCTTTTTCTCCGGGGATACTGCCGAAAGTGTCAAACAGGTAATATATCCAGTACAGGGCGCCGACGCCGATAGAAATATAGGGAACACCGAGTGTGAGGAGCTTACGGTGCTGCTCTTCTTTGGCTTTAATAAAAACAAAAAGCGTCGTTAATGCAATTGTCGCAATGAGCACCCAGCGGTTAAATACCAACAGGGAACACCCCATTGCAAAAGTATAGCATACGGCATAAACGCTTAATTTCTTGTTGGGTACCATTGAAGCCCATTCCCAGGAGAGCATTGCGCCGACAATAAAGACAAGAATATCAACATACGGATGCCCGGACTGTAGTGCACCGATAACAATCGGAATCATTATAAGTGACGTCAGTATCCTCTTTTGCAATGATGTCAGTTCAGTTTTTGCCATACCTTCTCTCCCTGTGATTAAATTTATTGATAATGTCCCAAAGCTCGTCTTTGCCAAAGTCAGGCCATAAAGTGTTTGTAAAAAACAACTCTGTATATGCTGATTGCCAGAGCAGATAATTGCTGATTCTCTGCTCTCCGCTGGTTCTGATTAAAACGTCCGGATCCGGAATTTCTTTTGTATATAATTCTTCGGAAAAGACATCTTGTGTAATTTGGCTGATGTCTATGCTCCCTTCTTTTACTTTTGCGGCGATTTTTTTGACCGCAGACAAAATTTCCTGCCGCGAACCGTAAGACAGGGCTATGCATAATGTCAGGTCTGTATTCTTCTCGGATTCTTTTTCGAGAAATGCCATCTTTGCCTGAATGCTGTCGGACAGCATATATCTTTCTCCGATAAAAACAATGCGGACATTATTGTCCATGATTTCTTTCAGTTCTTTATCCAGGAGCACGCCCTGCCGTAACCGGCGGCTGGGCGAATCTGCCATGGAATTACCGTGCAGAAGTCGGAGTGAACCTGTCGCATACCCTGAGTGGAAAATTTACAATTCAAATTTATTCGGCAGGAGCAAGACCGATATTGATAGACGCTTGCGCTCTGGCGAAGAGCCCGGAAGAATTCCTGCTTGCGAGTGGAACTTTATAACAATAAGCAGTCAATAAGGGAGAAGAAAATATATGCAGGAAATAAAAAACAGCAAGGATTCGGGAATGCCAATCAATACAATCGGCATTATGGAAAATCATCGTCGAGAGCTGGAACGGCTTTATAAGAGTTACAACAAATAAGGATTTGCAAAATGAACAGACATCTGAAAAGGATCCTCTTCGCCATTGGACTTTGTGTTTTACACCATTCAGCAGATGCAGACAGTGTCAGGAAGGAAATGCTCTATGGGGATAGGATCGACCTTCGCATAGCAACGGATCGTGATCCTCTGTCCTATTCTGAAAATGAGCCGATGATTTTCAACATTACCGCCAACTGGCAGAAAAACACGCAGCCTTTTCCTGTATTTATCGAATGGGAACGTACAGGGGATGACGGGAAAGTGGAAAAGGGGAAAGCTCCTGTCGGTGAAACACCCCTGACGCTTAAAACCAGTCTCGACCGTCCAGGATTCATTCGCATTTATGGAAAACTTGTCGATAAAAACGGCAATCCGATCAAACGGATTGGCTATGGAAATTCCATTGAAAATCTGACAGTTGATTCTGGTGCAGCGGTAAAGCCGGAAACTCTCAGAGGAACTTCGGAACCGGCGGATTTCGATGAATACTGGAAGAGGCAGAAAGGCCGTCTGAAAACAACGCCGTTATCTCCGGAAATGAGAAAAATTGAAGAAACCCCGCATGCGATTTCCTATGCGGTTAAAATTCCTTGTTCTCCTGATACAAATCCGGTGACAGGCTACCTGAGTATACCACGCAATAGACCTTTGAAATCCTGTCGAATTCACATTTATTTCCATGGATATGGTTATGCTCCTCAAAATGAGTTGTTGCGCGCAAAGAAACAGGGACTTGGAAACAAGTATGTCATTCAATTTATTATCAATGCCCACGGCTACAATTTAGAAGAGTCTCCTGAATACTATCAGGATTTTGAACGAAAGATTCGTTCCGGAAAATATTCATACGCATTTGATCCCGTCCAGAATTCCAATCCGGATACCGCATATTTCAACGGGATGGCTCTGCGTGTAATGAGAGCTTTGGAATTTTTGAAAACGCTGCCGGAATGGAATGGAAAGGATCTGGTTGTCTATGGCGGCAGTCAGGGCGGTCTTCAGGCAATTTGGGCCGCGGGATTGGATCCCGATGTTTCGGAAGCGAGGATCAGTATTCCCTGGTGTTGTGATTTTGGCGGAGCAAAAAATTTTGGACGTCTTGCCGCAACATGGCGCTTGGAATACAAACCTGCTTTGGATTATTTCGATCCGATAAATTTTGCAAAACGGATAAAATGTCCTGTGACAATTTCCCGTGCAGGACTCGGAGATTATACCTGCCCGCCATCCGGAATCGCAGTCTTTTATAACAATTTGGCTTGTCCGAAAGAGATCCGCTGGTATCAGAATTCCACCCATGGTTATGTTCCAAAGGATCCGCAAATTATAATCCGCAAGGAAAAGTAAGATTGTAATATGATTTACCTCTGCAATAACGGGAAAGGAGAAAGACGCTTAAAGTCGGATTCGCAGAGATTTTAAGGGCAAAGTTGTCTGGATTGTGTCAAGATGGTCTTGATGCACAAGAAAAAAGCATTAATAAAAAGGAAGTCTTATGACAAAGATGGTTCTTATGGCTGCGGCAGGTATTGCCGCGGCGACCTTGAGTGCAAAAGAACTCAAGGTTCTGATGATCGGCAACAGTTTTTCACAGAGTGTGATGACGTATCTGCCGAAGATGGTCAAAGCGGAGAAGAAACACAAGCTCGAAATTGCTCCAATGGCGATTGGCGGCTGTACGTTGGACGGTCACATCGCCCACATCAGAAAGGCGGAGGACGATCCGGATTACAAACCGTATTGGACCAACTGGCCGAAGAGAAGAAAAGCCAATCTTCCGGAAGTCATCAAGGCCGCCAAGTGGGACATCGTCACGATCCAGCAGGCCAGTCCTGTAAGCTGGGACAAGTCGAAAACCCTGCCGTCCGCGGACGAACTGATCGCGTATATTCGCAAGAATGCACCGCAGGCGGAAATCGTGATCCATCAGACCTGGTCTTACCGTAATGACGACAATCGCATCAGCGGAGCCAAATCCGGTTGGGGATTCGATCAGAATGGCATGTATGACCGTCTGACCGAGACTTATACCGAGCTTGCAAAGAAACACGATTTCCGCATGATTCCGGTTGGAAAAGCGGTTCAGCTGTTCCGGGCGAAGACTCCGGTGAAATATGCTGCCCCGACTGCCGCGGAACGCAAGTCGTATATTTGTCCGGATGTGCCGCGACGTGCCGGGGAAGTCGTTGGAAATGAATCCTGGGTGAAAGATGAAAAGACCGGTGAAATGATGATGAAGACTGACAGAACTCATCTGAATAACGATGGCAGCTACCTTCAGGCTTGTGTCTGGTATGGTTTCCTGTTCGGAGAGAAACCGCAGGAAATCAAATATGTTCCGAACAATATCGGGAAGACGCAGGCGGCGCTTTTCCAAACTTGTGCTCAGGAAGCTCTGGAAACGTTTCCGCAGGTGAAAAAGTAATCCGTTAGCGGGGGCGTCAAGGAAAAACAGCCCCGGGAAGCGCGGCGGATGGCGCGCTTCCCGGGGCTTCTGATTTATGTTTCACACGAGCTTATTTCTTCAAGATCATTCCCATCCAGTTTTCATGGTAATACCACCAGTTATCTCCCCAGCCCCGCTTACCTTCATTTCCCGGGGGAACCGGAAGAGCTTTCTTACTCGAAAATGAATCAATACTGCCGTCAATTCTCCAGAAATTGAGCCAGACAGAACTGCTCCTGTGGGTGTTTAATGAAATTTCATCTGAAATCAACGCCCAGCGGACAGGCTTGCCATCCCAAATGGTTTTGGTAATTTGTTCCAGCTTCCCGTGGTAAAGATTGCTTCCTGCCGGTTGAAACCAATGGCAGGTGTTCAGATTATATATGAACATGGAACTGCGGAGCTCCCCGTATGAAGACATATATTCTTCTCTCTTCCGATAGGCAGGGCAGTACCCGACTGTTCCGGGACCATCTTTCGCATTCCATTTCGGAGAATAGGGCTTTATCATGGTTCCAAGACCGGTGCGGCTCCAGTCCCAGTCAAACAGATTTATGACCACATGGGAATCGTTATCATTAATGTAAAGAGTGATGTAATTTCCCAGCTGTTTCAGATTGCTTTTGCAGGAGATGTCCTGTGCTTTCGCCATGGCTTTGCCGAGGGCGGGAAGCAGGATCGCGATCAGTATTGCGAGAATGGAAATCGTTATGAGAAGTTCTACAAGAGTGAAATTTCTGATTTTCCGTTTCATTTTTGAAATGCCTTTCCTTTGAAATTTGTTCATCGTTTCAGCAGACGGAACGAGCCGGAGGTCCGGACTGCGCCTTCCAATGAGAAGCCCGCCATCTCTCCCTGAAATCCTTTGTCGAGGTCACGTGTATTGCCGATGCGTGAGACGGAATTTATGGGATTTGTGCAGACCGGAGCCGATGCTTCCGCCGTTTTTCTGCCGTTTTGCCAGAGCTGAAGACTCTTTCCGTCGTAGACTGCGGCGATGTGGGTCCATTTCCCTGCTGAAACCGGTTCGGGAGAACGGACGGATGCCGGTGCTATATGACCGTGACGCAGAAACTCCGGCTGCAAACGGCTGTTCAATGAGAGTGTGATCCCGCTGGCGTCAATGAACAGAGCCATTCCCGTTCCTTTTGCTTCAGGTTTGATCCACAGTTCCACGGTGAACGGACCGGTCGGCATTGCACGGTTGGTGAGTGCAACCACGTTTTCTTTCCCGTCAAACGACAGTACTGTCCGTTCTTTGCCATCGGGACCGGCGGTCTTTTTCCATATCGGAACGCTTTCTTTCCGCGGCCAGACATTAAAGCCCCTGCCGCTTCCCAGTTGAGCGGGGAAGGTCCAGCCGGAGGTGGAGAACAGGAGACCTTTGACCGGCCGGTCAAAGTCGTAGCGGAGCGAGAAAACATCGTATTCCGGGATCCGCATGAATGTCCGCAGAGGGGTGTTCAGACGGGAAATCCGTTTTTTCCACAGGGGCCAGTTTTCATCATAATCCGATCCGGTGACGATGATTGGCTGCTCCGTGAGTTTTGACGATCCGGTAATATAGCGGACCGGACTGCTGAATGTGACCCGGTCGGAAACATCCGTGAACCGGACGATGTAGACGTCTCCGGGCGAGACCCGCAGAGCGGGCAGGACCGCGGTATGCGTCCATACCGGTTTCAGTTTGTGCCGGATTTCCGTATCCATGACGGGAAAGCCGTTGCGGAGCAGTTCCGCTTTTCCCGCAAAGGTCCAGGTGTTCAGCCGGATGGTCGCGACGATGCTCCCGTCTTTTCCGGTTTGGATTTTCAGATCCGCTTTCTGGTTGCCGAGGTCATCCTGACGCAGACGGATTGTGCGAACGCTTTCAGTCCGTCCGGAGCGTCTGGTGATCGGGTAGAGTTCCCGCCAGTCCGGAGTTTTTCCGTTTTCCGTCACAGAAGCCTGAACGCGCATCATGCCCCAGTTTTTCATTTCTTCATGGGACAGCCGGAGGGTCGTAACGGACAGGAAGTCCGGATTCAAAGAAACGGGAGCAAACTGTTTCAGAACTT
>ERZ779851.2976-NODE-2976-length-11973-cov-9.318258_pt1 | contig 11973 bp, 9 predicted proteins | sample MGYA00511094_ERZ779851 | MGnify/ENA primary metagenome ERZ779851 (study PRJEB29588, sample SAMEA2155512) | human gut metagenome | biome: human gut; feature: human-associated habitat; material: faeces | place: Denmark | collected 2008/2010 ...
CTGTTGTACTTGTTGGTCTTCCACTATATACTGTTGTTCCTCTTTCATATCCATAAAAAGCCTCTGTTGTTGTTTTAATACTTGAATATCCGCCAAGATACCAAGTTACATTTGCTATCAGTCCTCTGTATCCAGCCTGAATACCTTTTTTTGTATAATCACAGTTTGAAAGAATTGTTGCCACCGCTGCATTTCCAATACAGTATCCAGAACCAGTTCCATCTTGAGCATTATAATATGCTCCATTTAAAAGTGATTTTAAACTCGACGTATTCCAATTATTTGTATTTGATTTATCCCGTGCTAGTCCATCCAAAACATCTGCTCTTATTATTTTAACTAAATTCTTATTTGACTGACCATGACTAGACTCATCAAATACTCCAATTATTCTCCAATATTCATTATTAAACCATATATAGTTATTTGGATTCTTTCCCTCATATCTATATCCCTTTTCATTTACAACTTTACCAGTACCCTGTGTTGTCCCCGCTAAACCAATTATATAATCAGCTAAATTAACTTTTGATGTACTATCGGTATAATTTAAAGTACAGTTTTCATATTTTGTATTTATATTTGATACTTCTATTCTATTATATTTCTGATTATATGTAGCATCGCTATTGGTACAATTTATAGAACCAAGTTTACCATATGTTGTTGGTAAATTTAATGGTTTAATTGTTATATCTGCTGGTTCTACATCAAAATAAACCTCACATTTATCTGTTTTATTTACATTAACAGTAACAGAGTTATCATTTTCGTTCCATGTTAAGGTACTTCCATTTTTGCAATTTGATAATGTTTCATTAAATATATATTTTTTTGATGGCCACTTATTGTCTTTTGAAACTTTATAAACCCCAGAACCTCTAGTTTCTTCTATCATTAAACTTATTAGTTTATTATTTATAATATTTCTACTATCTACTTCTTCATAAACATCATTATTTATTACAATATTATAAATTGTAAAACTCATTATTGTTATAGAAACTATTATAAACAATAAAACATGCTTTACTTTTATTTTCATTTGTACCACTCTCTATTATCATTTTATTACACAAATTGATAACTGTCAATAATCAATTTTAACTTTTTATAGATAACTTATGGTAATCTAAAATCCGAGGTGAAAGTATGAAAATAAATGCAACCAAATATGAAGCAAATGAAATAATGAAAATAATTAGAGAATGGACAAATTTAAGTCAAGAAAAATTTGCTAAAGAACTTGGTAGAAGTAGAAATGGAATTAACAATATTGAACACAATAGAAATCGCATTTACTTAAATGATTTTTTAGATATATGTGAAAAATTTAAAATAACAATTACATTAGAAAAAAAATAGAACTTAAAGACCCTTAAGTTCTATTGGAGTATTACTCTTCAATATATTTTAGTAAAGAATACTAGGGTTACATCGAAGAAATTAAATCATGTACATAAGTAATATCCGTAGTACATGTTTTTAATTTACCCTAATTTACTTTATTTATAGTACCAGTTTTTTCTAATTCTACTTCTTCCTTCCTATAATTTAATGCCATACCTATTGTAAAAGCATAAGCAAGTAAATAAAACCAGAACATTAAAATAACTATATTTGCAAGTCCTCCATAAAAAGTACTATAATGAGCAATATTATTGATATAATATGAATAAATATATGTAATAATTATCCATGAAACAGTAGTAAATATTGCTCCATAACCAACATTTTTACTTCTAATCTTTTTATTCGGAGCCATAGTATAAAGTATTTTAATAAAGAAATACATAATTAACCATGTAATTGGTCCTTGTAAAATACCTATAACTGTTGCAACATTATTAGTAACAATACTATCTAAATTAACATATCTAAATAATTCAATTATTTTAGTACCAAAAACTGGTACAATTAACATGAATATAAATAGAAGTACTAAAACAAAAGTCATGATAATAGCTTTTAATCTTCTTCTAAAAAAACCTTCTTGTTTTTCTCCATAAATAGTATTTGATGTAATAATTATTGATGCTGGTCCATTTGATGCAATAAAATACCCAATTATAACAACTAAGAAGAAACCAATACCTCTTCCACTAGCATCTTTAGTAGTATTAAGAAGCATATTGGCAATATCTGGAGAAAAAGCCGACCCAATAAAATCAAATATAACATCAGTTGATAAATTAAGTAAAGCTGCCTCATAACTTATTAATGTAATTGTAGGAACAATAGCAAGAACAAAAAAGTAAGCAAGTTGACCTGGGAGTATTGCCATCTCAGGTCTAAACAATACTTTTTTAAAATTATCAAAAAACTCTTTTACTTCACTTTTAACTTTATTCATTGCTATTTTCCTTATTTTTCTTCATATCTTCAACAGCTTCATTTAAAGCATCTTCAATAGTTTTAATATCATCTTGTATCATACTAAATCCAAATTCAGCCCCAAATTCATATGGTAATTTCTTTATTTCTTTATTTAATTTAAAGATATAATTACTTACTTGTTTTTGACTATAACCAACTAAATAAATAACAAATTCATTACCATCAGTACGCATTATTTCACTATTATCAAGTTGTGTTTTAACTAATATATTAGCTAATGCTTTAATTTGTTTATCGCCTTCATTATAACCATATAAATCATTAATTTCTTGTATCTTATTTAAATCAATGACCACTATAGTCTGAGGATAAATAGTATTATTATTCCAAGTTTCAATATTTTCATTTAAGAAATTTCTATTTTTTAAACTAGTAAGTTGATCAATAAATTTCATTTTATCATCTTTCTTTATCTTTCTAGCAATAGATATTCTCTTACTTTTCTTAAATATTATAAATATAATTAATACAACTAACAATAAAATTAATAATATATATTCTGCTATCTTAGTTATTATATTACCACTTTTAATAGTATCATAATGATTATTTAATCCTTCAATAACTAATTTATTTTCATCCATAACCCCAATATACTTATCAAGCAATCTATATAATGCACTATTGGTTCTCACCTTAAACGTATACTCGTTACTTATAAAATCCTCATATCGTCCAGTATAATTATCTAACTTGTTATCACTATAATAATCAAATGTATTTTTATCAAGGATAATAAATACATCCTTTTTATTTAATTTAAATAAATCTTTTGTAGTACTAAATGTTTTAATATTAATATCACTTATGTTTTTAATATAATCATATATTTTACTATTTTCTTGTACATAAACAGTTTCTCCTATTAATGAATAAATTGATTTTATAACTGTACTATTATCTCTTCTAGCAGCTATAACATATTCTATAGAAATACCATCTGTTTGATAAAAATCATCTGTAAAATTATAATAATTAAAATATAAATCTATATCTTTATTATTAACAGCTTTCATAAACTTAGTAAATGTTTTATACTTAACAAAATTAAATTCTATATCTGCAAATTTACTAAAATTACTTAAATAAACTGCAACAATACCACCATATTTACCACCTAAAATTACTTCATAAGGTGATGCATTAACAAAACCATAATTATATGTAATACTTTGCATACTATCAACTTCAGTATCAGTAATATTCATAGCACTAGTAAATGTTTTAAATAAATTATCATTATAAACATTATCAAATTCATTATTCCATTTGTTATAATATTTCTTTAATACACTAGATAATTTATCATCACTTAAACTTAGAACATAATATTCTTTTATATCACTAAAATGATATACTACTTTATAATCTTTACTTAGTATTGTATCTAAATATTCCATTAATGGAACTAACATATATGTTTCATTTTCATTCATATCTAGTAATATTTCATCAATATTTTCAAATTGTTTAAATACTACATTACTTGCTTTTTTAACATATTTACTTACATAACTTAAATCTTTACTTAATATATCAATATTCTTACCATTTAAATCTTCTTCCGTAGAAATATAATCATTATTTTTACCTACTAAAACATAATGATCTGTATAAAATAATATATCATTATCATCAACTATATTTTTAACACCAAAACTAATTCCTGATGGATTACTTCCTTCATTAAATGTTATTGGGTTAATACTTAAGCCATATTCAGTTTCAAAATCACTAATAAAGTCATAAAAAACTCCACTACCATTTTTACCAAATACATTAACATTATTTATAACATTTATATTTTGAATTGTACCAATATTTTGATTAACCCAATTTCTTTCAGAAACTGTTAATTTATCTTTATCATTTAATATAAAATATAAACCAATTGCAATACCAATAACAACTAAAATACTTATTATAATTATTATAATACTTTTCTTCTTTTTCATTATTTCTCTTCACTTTCTACTGGAGTATTATTATTCCAAACTAAACCAGAACCAGCAACATTACGAGCTCCTAGAATAACAAATCCTTCACTATTTTCACTTTTATCACACTTTAAAGTAATATTAATATCATAGTAACTTAGAATATCTTCACTTAAATTAGATAAACTTGATGTAGCTTTAGCTTCTGCATCATTTAAAGATGTATCAGCATTAAAATCTATTGTAATATAAATAATTTTTCCTTTTGTATGCATTTTTACATCTTTAACTATCTTTTCATTTTCTAAGGCACTTACATATTCATTTTTAATAGTTTCAGTAATTGGATATTTTTCTATATCTTGTAATCTATCACCATATTCATTTTTACTTCCTCCAAAGAAGTATGAAAATGAAACAATAAGTATAGCAACTAAACAAGCTACAAGAATTAATCCTAGTACTATTAATACTTTATTATTTTCCCATAAATTCTTTATTTTTTTCAAAATCTTTTCACCTCTTAAGTAATATAATTATACTATCTATTTATGCTTTTGGCAAATTATTTAATACATTGATAGTTTTATCATTATCCCAAATCATGATATTAAGTCGTAATGCATCTTGATATTTACTACCTGGATTACTACCGACAATAACAATATCAGTATTTTTACTAACTGACTCACTAACAGTACCATTATAACTTTCAATTATTTCTTTAATTTCTTTTCTACCATACCCATCAATAGTACCAGTTATAACAAACTTTTTACCACTAATAAATTCATTAAGTCCCATATTCTTACCTAAGTATTTCATATTTACACCTAAAGCTTTTAACTTTTCAATTAGTTCTTTATTTTCTTTTAAATATTCATAAACACTTAAAGCAGTTATATGACCAATATCTCTAATACTTTCTAATTCTTCCATACTTGCAGTCATTAAACTATCCATTGAACCAAAATTACTTGCAAGTATCTTCGCAGTTTTACTACCAATTTCTTTAATTCCTAAACCAAATAATAATCTTTCTAAACTACTATTTTTACTAGCTTCAATATTATCTATTATTTTATTTAAACTTTTTTCACCATAACCATCAAATTCCATAATTTGTTTTTTCTTATCACCTAAACTATATAAGTCAACAATACTTCTAACAAAACCTAGATTATATAATTCTTCAACTATTTCATCCCCAAGACCTTCAATATTTAAAGCATCCCTTGATACATAATGAATAATACCTTCAATATTTCTTTTTGGACATTTTGGATTTACACAATAATAATCAACATTACCATCTTTTTTAACTATTTTTTCATGACACATTGGGCACTCTGAAATCATTTTAAAATCTTTTTCAGTTCCATTTCTTCTTTCAAGTTTTGCATCAACTACCTCCGGAATTACATCTCCAGCTTTTCTAATAGAAACTATATCTCCGATTTTTAAACCCTTCATATTTACATAGTCTTCATTATGAAGTGTTGCCCTTCTTATAGTTGAACCCATTACAATAACTGGCTCTAAAACAGCATTTGGTGTAATTCTTCCCGTTCTTCCAACTGTAAAAATTATATCAGTTAGTTTAGTTAACACTTCTTCGGCAGGAAATTTATAAGCAACCGCCCATCTTGGATACTTAGCAGTATTACCTAATTTTTCTTGTAATGAAACATCATTTACTTTGATAACTATACCATCTATTTCATATGATAGACTTTTTCTAGTTTCTGCTTCTTTTTCAATATATGAAATTATTTCATCTATATTTTTTACAAGTTTATTATGAGGATTTACTTTAAAACCTAAGTCACCCATAAATTGCAAAGCTTCAAGATGAGTTTTAATGCCAAAATCACTTGGATTAGGAAGATAATAAACAAAGTTATCAAGTTCCCTCTCTGCAGCCACTTTACTATCAAGTTGTCTTATACTACCAGCTGCAGCATTTCTTACATTTTGTAATTTAGGTTTACCTTCTTCTTCTCGTTTTTTATTTAATTTTTCCAAAGTACTTTTATGCATGAAAATTTCCCCACGCACTTCAATATCTACAGGTTTTGTAAGCTCTAAAGGAATAGATTTAATAGTTCTTACATTATGAGTTATATCTTCACCAACTAAACCATCTCCCCGCGTCACCCCTCGAACCAATTTACCAGCTGCATATATTAAGGATACTCCAAGTCCATCAATTTTTTGTTCACAAACATATTCTGGACTTACTTCATCTTCCACTTTTCTAATAAAATCTCTTACTTCATCTTCACTAAACACATCGGAAATACTAAGCATAGGTTTATCCCTTACTACTTTTTCAAATTTTTCAATTACCTCTCCCCCAACTCTTTTTGTTGGACTATTCTTACTTGCATACCGAGGATACTCAAATTCAATATTTTCAAGTTCCCTCATATATTTATCATACTCTTGGTCTGTTATAGTTGGTTCATCTTTAACATAATAATTATAATTTGCATCATTTAATATTTTAGTTAATTCTTCTACTCGCTTTTTTATATCAATTTCCCCATAGTTCATCAGGATAATCTCCCCTTTCGATTAAACTATTAATATGATTTTTAACACTTTCTAAATCTTCTTTATAAGTCATGCCAATCCATCTACTTTCTGATACTTTAGATTGTATTTGAAATAATCCTTCATTTATTCCATTTTTTAATATATCTGGAAGTAAAAACTCATTTGTTAAAGTCAACCCGCCATGAATAAATTCATCAAATTTTTCTTCTAAAATATGTAAGAAATTTTCTCTTAAACCAAAGAAATTAACTGCTACTGGAGTATCTTCACTTATTTCAAATTCATAACCATCTTGAAGACTTCTAGCTATAATCTTACCATTTTCTTCACCAATTTCACTTTCAGTAATAGATTTTATAATACCATTTTCTTCTTTAACTACTCCTCTTTTAACTTTACCATATTTACTAGCAGTAACAATATAAGGATAATTTACACTTAAGTAATCTTTATCTTCTTCATCAAAAAACTTAGATGCCAGTTCATATGAATGTTTACCATAAAAATCATCAGAATTTATAATGATAAAATCTCCTTCAATAACATCTTTTGCACAATATAAAGCATGACCTGTTCCAAGCATCTTTACTCTTCCTTCAGGTAATGTTACATCTTCTGGAATATAATCTAACTCTTGAAAAGCAAGTACAATATCAATCCCTTTATACTTATTAATAATGTGAGTTCTAAAATATTCTTCATTTTCTTTTCTAATAATAAATACTACTTTAGAAAAACCAGCTCTTTTAGCATCATATACAGAATAATCTGCTATTATTTCTCCATGAGGACCAACTGGTTCTATTTGTTTTAATCCTCCAAATCTACTTCCCATTCCTGCAGCCATAATTACTAACGTTTTCATATTAAATCCTCCTTAAACCTTGATAATTATTTAAAACCTTCTTTATTCCAAATCTTTTACTAAAAGCAACTGTAACAAATTTTTCATCACTATCTATTACAACACCTTTACCAAAGATTGTATGCATTACTACATCTCCATGTTTATATAAAACTCCTCCATCATCATAAAACTTAGTTTTATCAAATGTTTTTGTTTCTATTTTAGACTCTTGTTTTTCAATTAAATCTGCATCAATTTCACTAATAAACCTTGATGGTGGGTTCATATTTGTATTACCAAATAGCATTCTTCTTTTAGCATTTGTTATATATAATCTTTCTTTAGCACGAGTTATACCAACATAGCAAAGTCTTCTTTCTTCTTCAAGTTCACTTGCTTCATTCATACTCATTACATGTGGCATTACGCCTTCTTCCATACCTATAAGAAAAACTACTCTAAACTCCAGACCTTTTGCAGAATGAATTGTCATTAATGTTACAGCATCTTCTAAATTTTGATGGTCTGCACTATCTGCTACAATACTTATATCTTCCAAAAAATCTTCCAAATTAACTGTTCCAGTTTCTTTTTGATAATTCTCTGTAATACTCTTAAATTCCATTAAGTTTTCTAGTCTTATATCAGCTTCTAAAGTATGTTCTTTTTCAAGTTCTGCCTTCATTCCAGATTTTTCTAAAACCTTATCAATTAATTCAGTTAAATCACATTCTTTAGCATCTTCACTTAAACTTAATATTACATTTTTAAATTCAATTTCTTTTGCTTTAGTTAAAGCCTCAAACATAGATGTATTATTTTCATTAGCTAAAGCCCTAATATTATTAATTGATGTATCTCCAATACCTCTTTTTGGTACATTAATAACTCTTTCTAAAGAAACATCATCATTATGATTAGATATTAATCTTAAATAACATAATAAATCCTTAATTTCTTTTCTTTTATAGAAATAATAACTACCAACTACTCTATATGGCCAATTCATTTTTAAAATACCATCTTCAACTGCTCTTGATTGAGCATTAGTTCTATAAAGAATAGCAAAATCATTATAAGAATAACCATCATTTAATAATTTATTTATTTCATCAATTACTAACTTAACTTCATCTTTTTCATCATTACCCCTTAGATACTTAATTTTAACACCATCTCCAAAAGTACTAAAAAGATTTACTTCTCTTCTCTCTAAATTATTTTTAATAACACTATTGGCAGCATTAAGAATTGTATTTGTACTTCGATAATTTTGATTTAATGTAATACTTACAGCTTCAGGATAATCTTTCTCAAAATTTAATATATTCTTATAATTACTCCATCTAAAACCATATATACTTTGATTTACATCACCAACTACAAATAAATTTCTATATTTACTTGCTAGTAACTTAACTAATTTATATTGTACTTCATTTGTATCTTGATATTCATCAATTAATATATATTTAAACTTTTCTTGATACTTATCTAAAACATCTTCATTACCCATTAATAGTTCCACTGGCTTTTTTAACAAATCATCAAAATCAACAGCATTATTTCTTCTTAAGATTTTTTCATATTCTCTATAAACTTTTATTGCAACCTTTTCAGGTGGACTTACTAAATACTTATCAATCTCACCATCACTTAACATTTCATTTTTAATAAAACTAATTTTATTTCTAATAAATGAAACACTATATTCTTTAGGATTTATATCAAGTTCTTTCATAATCTTTTTAATTATACTAGCAACATCATCACTATCTATAATAGTAAAATTTTTAGATAATCCCATTAACTCATAATTTTCTCTAATAACACGTAATCCAAAAGAGTGAAAAGTACCCACAAAAGCATAATTTTCACTAACTATTCTACTTATTCTATCACGCATTTCTTTTGCAGCTTTATTAGTAAATGTTATTGCTAAAATATTTCCAAAATAAATACCTTTATTAATCATATTAGCAATTCTTGTTGTTAAAACTTTAGTTTTTCCTGAACCAGCCCCTGCTAAAACCAAACAAGGTCCTTCAATATGTTCCACTGCTTCTCTTTGTTCTTTATTTAAATTTTCTATTATGTCCATGACATCCTCCATATATAACAATATTATAACATTTATTAAATCATATTAAAAGAAAAAATGGATAATCTTTATCCATTAATTTTTATAGCCTTCTAAAATTTTAAATAAATTAAGGAGGAAGTTTAAATCTTTCTTTTTGAGAGTTTTGGAACTTGTAACATTTGATTTATTGTTAATAATCATATTGATTTTAATATAATAAAAAAATTATACCCAATCAAGCTTGATTGGGCTAATCAATTATTTTGGTTAACACTCAACTTGCAAAATCGAAGTGTCCCATTTATATTTTATGCAAATCTCTTTGCTAAATACATCATAACATAAATCTTGTTTCTTTTTAAGTAACAAGATATTTAATCATTTAAATTTTGAGGTTTACAAGTATCAGAGAAAGGTTCAAGCATACACTTTGTGCATGGTCCATATTTACTAACAGACTCTTTAGTACCATCAACTAAACCTAAGAAAAAATCTAATATTGTTGGAATAAAAAATATTAAAACCCCAATAATTAATCTTCTTCCTAAAGTTGTAATTGTTGTAACATTTGCTTTATCATCTCCACTTAAAGCAGCCTTACCAAAATCAATCGTTCCTAAAACAATTATAATAATTGGAACTAATATTTTAATAATATATATGATATAACCAATTACTTGAAATGCTTTTAAAGTAGTTCCACTACAAATATTTACTTTTTCAACATCTAAATTATTAACACTTGCTAACACAATATTTAACATAGAAACACCTCTTTTTTTAATATGTTTTATTATACCACAACATTTTTTAAAATAAAAGAAAAAGTAGCTTTTGCTACTCAGTTATTCCTCTTGGACTACATTTACTACTATTATTTGGATTTAATATACAATTTGTACAATTTTCATATTTTGCTACAACTTCACTTGTTCCTTTAACCAAACTTAAGAAAAAATCTATAATTGTTGGAATAAAGAAAATAATTAAACCAATTAAAACTCTTTTACCAAATTGTACTGCAGCATCCTTAGTACTTTTGACATCTCCACTTAAAGCAGCTTTTGCAAAATCAATACTACCAAGAACAATTAGTATCAAAGGTACAATTATTTTAATAATTAATAAAATATAACCAATTACTTGAAATGCTTTTAATGATGTACTGTTTACTTCACAAATATCAACTGGGTCTACATCTAAGGCATCTTGTCTTTTACTAATTACATCAATATTTTCTAAATAATCTTTACCAACACTCTCAAAGTTATCATTAACACTTTTAAGATTTTTCATTACAGCATTATATTCAGCTTCAGTTATTGTACCATTATTTTTTTCTTCTTCAAGTTCACTTACCCAAGATTCTTTTAAAGCATCAAATTGTTTTTTAGCTAAAGCAACACCATTTTGATAAGCATTAGAATTTTTAATAAATTGTGGCATATCATTACCATTTAAATAATTTTTCTTAAAGTCATTTAAAAATATTTTTTCCATTAAATCTTCAGCATTTTTATATTTACCACTTTTAAAATCATCTAAAGATACATCTCCGATTGACCAATTACTAAAATAATATTTAATTTCATCTTCAAAAGTCATATCTCTAGTATCAGAAATAAAACTATCTGAAGCACTACCAAATCTTGTACCAGCATTTTTCTTTTCTGTTGCGCACCATTTTCCATCACCATCAAAGCAAATTTCATTGCCACCAACCCAACCATCTAAGTCATAATAACCATGAGTTGGACATTTAAATTTATTTTCATTCAAATTCATACTTGGTTGCACAAATACATTAGTACCACTAGTACTAAAAACTTTACCAAAACTATTTGGTCCCTTCAATTGAGCACTTTTTCCATCTCCAGCAAGTCCACTCCAATAACCTACTGAAAAATTATTACTTTTATAATCATAATAAATTGTAACATATCTATTACCAATGCTACCATCATTTCTTTTAGCTTTATTAGTATAATTACACACAACCATACAACTTCTATCTGAAACACACTTTGCATTAGTTGTTGTATAAGCATTAACACTACTTATTCCCATAATAAATATAATTAAAAATAATATTAATTTGTTTTTCATACTAATCACCATATCTTATATAAATATTATAACAATATTTTATC
>ERZ779851.2979-NODE-2979-length-11968-cov-25.359943_pt1 | contig 11968 bp, 8 predicted proteins | sample MGYA00511094_ERZ779851 | MGnify/ENA primary metagenome ERZ779851 (study PRJEB29588, sample SAMEA2155512) | human gut metagenome | biome: human gut; feature: human-associated habitat; material: faeces | place: Denmark | collected 2008/2010 ...
CACAAGCGCGGCCATGGTCTGACGCACGGGGTACTCGACCCCGTCTATCTTAATGGTCGTCTCCATTGTCTTTGACATTAATCGCCCGAGAGTGTCGTGGTGGTCAGGCCTTAGATGGCTTGTAGGGGGGGGGTATATCTAGCGCCCGTGTCGGCACGACCCATTAATCTGATAATTGATACATTATCCCCTATACTGCGCGGGCGCAATGTATTGCGGCCCTACCGTGTCAACGATTTTGATACATTTCGTTGAGGCGCAGCTAATCAAACCTATTACAGCGAAAAGAGCTTAGCCAAGCCAAGAAATGCGACGATATTCTCATAAGAACGCCGCAAATTATGCGGCGTTCTTATGAGAATATTTGGTGATTAGGCGTTATTTAGCTAATTTTGTCGCATAATATGCGACGTTTAGCCTCATTCATTGTCGCACATGAAATAAAAGCATTTATGTATATACACGAAAGAGACAATTGGACAAACTTCCGTTGGGATGCGTCCGAAGTATCAAAGATTCAGGAAATAGTCTGTCGTAAACAGGGTCTGCTTTACGGCAGACTAAGTTCGCTCGGCTTTGGCAGCAAACTCAGGGCAATGGCAGACAACCTGACACATGATGTGGTATATTCTTCCGAGATAGAAGGCATACATCTGAACGAAGATCAAGTGCGCTCCTCAATCGCCCAAAAGCTGGGAATAGAAAATGTGAAATACACAGCGCCATCACACTATATTGACTCAGTAGTGGGCGTAATGCTCGAAGCGATCCAAAACTATGACCAACCTCTCAGTAAAGAGAAACTATGCGCTTGGCAATCGGCTTTCTTTCAAACCGGTCTCAGTGAAGGCCGACAAATTGAGATTGGACAGTATCGCACGAATGAGGAGCATATTGTCAGCGGTATGTTCGGCAGAGAGAAGATACATTATATAGCGCCTTCTCCTAATCGTGTAGAAAGCGAGATGCAAAAGTTTATAGAATGGTTTGATGGCGGAGATACTGTCGGTAGCGTCATCCGTTCTGCCATAGCACACTTCTGGTTTGTATGCATTCATCCTTTCGAAGATGGCAATGGCCGACTGGCTCGAATTCTCTCCGACATGCTTTTGGCTCGTGGAGAGAATAGCGAATTGCGTTTCTACAATATCTCATCTCAGATCAATAAGGATAAAAAACACTATTACGACATACTGGAACGTATGCAACGTGGCGATGGCGACATCACGGAATGGCTGCTATGGTATATAAATAAATTGATTGATGCTTTGGACAATGCAGAAGCCATAGTCACCACCATCTTGAACAAGAGCTTCTTCTGGCAGAAGGCAGGACTCATACCAATGACAGAACGACAGACACAGATGCTCAATCTCTTCTTAGACGGCTATGAAGCAAAGATAACATCAAAGACCTGGGCTTCGTTAGCTAAGTGCTCCAAAGACACCGCCATACGTGACATACAAGACCTTGTAGCCAAAAACATCTTGATAGAGGATATTCCCGGAGCCAAGCGTCCGAGCTATTCTATTGTCTATGATGCGGAGGATCTAAAGCAATATTTTTCCAATGTGCGTATTATCCAAGAGAATGGCACATCATATCTCAAAGCCGTATTCAAAGGTCATCGAAAGATAAGTGAAAGGATACTGACGATCGATGCCGAACGTTATCAAAAAGGCGATCTGCCACTATCAAATATGCTCAACAAGTATTGCTCGTATTTGATGGCAAACGATTAAAAGCTGCGCTCATAATATTGGCCCAACCCATGCTTCAACAACTGCGCCGGAACTATGGGGAACCACATTATCGCTATCACACAACATCTTAGAAGGGGTAGCCGATGGCCAAGTGCAGGGCGTTGGCGTCCTTGAAGCGGTGGAGATTGAAGTATCCGCTATACCCGGTGTCGTATGGTGCATGAAGACCTATGCCCCAGTCAAGACGCCAAATAGTTCCGAAAAGGCATCTCCGAGGCGATGCATTAGAGGTTGATGTAGTTAATCGGATTCTGTCCGCAATTAACAGTATTCTTTATGCTTCTATTGAGGTATGGCGAATCTTGCACCTGTTCGCCTTCAAATTCAATGCGCCCGGCATAGGTTTTAGATGGATACCACTCTATAGGCCTAAAAACGGCTCTCACAATACCGCGATATATTGCAAGCACATATGTGGCACAACGTGCTCGGTTAATATTCATTTTCCAATAATGACGAGTTGCATCATAAATATCGTATTCTTCGTTATTGACGAAAGATTTGTTAATGTTGATGCATATTAGTTTGTCTTGCGAACACGGTTCTATTTCTTTGCAGTCATAGAGAATTGAAATCTCATCAGCAGATTTAATTCCTTTATTCCAAGAATGATGTCCTGCAACTACGTTGGAAAGTATGGTCTCTAAATTAAAATCAGAATACGTTAGAATGTCAATAAGCGTACTTTCTATTTCAAATGCGACCTCTTGCGATAGTCCGTGACGTATAATGTAGTGTTTGACTTTTAATCCTTCGGACAATATTTCACGAATAGTATCAAGTTTTAGCGAATCACGGACGCCATCGATGGCGTCTTGAACGTGATTGAATACACGGTTACCTTGACCCTCCCCAACATAGAAAATTTTGTTGTTTCGAGGGTCAACTAAAACATAAACATAGTGAGCTATGTTTTCAATGACAGATTGACTAAAGCTATTCATAGTTTTGCGTCAAGAAACATAAGCCTTTCAGCTAAGGCATCAGGTTTGATTCACATTAAACCGATGGCGGCATCGGAACGCCCAAACTTATTTTTTATGCTATGGAGATTCTACTGCTAAGATATAGGTTAAAGCAATTCATTTCACCAGTCATTGCCTTCGTCTGATTCTTCCATCTTATCCTCATATCTAGATTTGCCCTCATTATATCCTTCATCGTATCCCTCTTCATAACCTTCTTTATATTTTCTTTCATAGTAATTATAGTAACTACTATTATCATCATAACCATAACCGTGGCTTTTACCTCTTCTACCATCCTCTAATCCTTGATTATAGCCTTCATCATAGCCATTATTATATGCATCATCTGGAGTTTCAGAGGTCCTATTTCGATATGTTGGAGATGATGTAACACTAGGAGATGTATAGTACTTATGAGCTGGTTGGATATACGTGGGCTGGGTGTATTTTGGTGTTGTAAGTGTAGGTGTCGTCGTGGGACTATAACAACTACCACCACTATCTGAAAATTTCATTGCAATCCAGCATACTCCTACAATGATGCAAGATATTATAAAACATCCGCATCCTTCTTTCATATCGTCCATATACAACAAAAGTTTTAATGATTATTATATTCTTAGTCTGTAGATTAAGCGAGCAAGCGCAAAAAAGACGAGAAGCATATTGTTACTATACGATAATCTCTTAGAAGGGGTAGCCTATGGCCAGGTGCAGGGCGTTGGCGTCCTTGAAGCGGTGGAGGTTGAAGTATCCGCTATACCCGGTGTCGTATGGTGCATGAAGGCCTATGCCCCAGTCGAGACGCACGACAAGCATCGAAATATCCAGACGTATGCCCACACCGGTGCCGAGCGCCAAATCGCGCAGGAAGTCTCGCGCCTTCAGCACTCCTCCGGGACGCTGTGCATCGGGCTTCAGCAACCAAATATTTCCGCTGTCGAGGAATAATGCGCCATGCAACGACCCGTACAACGGAAAACGGTACTCGATGTTTGCCTCGAATTTGAAAGTACCGGTTTGGTCAAAGTACTGACCTGTAGCATCTGCCGGAGCATGGTATGATCCGGGGCCGACGGTACGTATTGTAAAGGCACGCACGCTATTGGCGCCTCCGCAATAGAATTGCTCGGCATAAGGCACTTGTGACGAATTGCCGTAGGCATGGGCGGCACCGACAGCTCCGCGCATCACCAGCCAATGGTCGCCGTGACCGAGACGTCGCGAGTACACAAGCTGGGTCTGTCCCTTGATAAATTGGGAGAACGGAGTCCCGAATAGTTCCTTCTCACCCTTGACACCGCAAAGGCTGTATACACTCCAAAATATATTGCCGCCTTCTTGGACGTTGAAAGTCCAAGTCAGTCGATTATCGCTGTCGTAATAGCGGTCATAATTAAGGCCGAAAATCATCTGCGGGACATACTGCGAACGGAAAGATTGGGCTACAGCCGGATTTTCGTCCATAATCTTGTCAAAATCCTCGGTGGTGTGTATGAGCTTTGTGTACGACAGTTTCAAGGGAGTGAACGTCAGGTTGGTATGGCGCGAAGCCAGCCATTCGTAAGACATCGAGGCATTGAGCTGCCCCATCTTGAAGTAGTGCGGACGATTGAGCAGGTCGCCGTTGAGGGTGAAGCGTGTCCAGTTAATCTGGCGACGACGACGGCGCACAAAAGACGGCGCAAGCAGACGCGGAAACGACAGCGAAGTGGTCAGCCCTATTTCGTAGCTATTAAAAAGGTTTGAGCGCTCCTTACCCGTCTGCCATTCGTAAGTACCGGTCAGCGAGGCATTAAGTTGTTCACCGCCACCAAACATATTGCGGTGCGTCAGTCCCAACACCAGCCCGGGACCGATGTATGAGTTGCTTTTGGAGGAGGCGTTGACTTCGACTGAGGCCTCGAGTGGCACATCCAACGTGCAGGCGATATTAACATCCAGCGTTGGAGGCGTTCCAGGCGCAGCAAGCGTATCCGGCACCGGCTCGATATTGATGGACTTGAAGATTCCTAAACGCGCCAGATACGACTGAGTGCGATCCATATTGCGTACCGAGAAAATACGACCGGGCTTAATGGTGACGTTGTCTTGTATCACCGAAGGCCTGAGCTTGGATGGCTTCACCTGCACCAATGTCATATTTTTCAGGGGTATCGTATCGGCATATTGCGCCCCGCGATTGGGGTATACGGTGACAGTGACACGACCGGTGCGGTAGGACTGCATCAGCTGACGAGGGATATTGGCCGCCGGAACTATGCGCAAATTGACCTTGCCGCGTACGCTTACCGTATCGGCCAAATACTCAATAAATTCGGGTCGAAAATAGTAGAAGCCCTTGTTGCGCAGCCCATCGGCAATGATATTGCGCACCATGGACAGCGAGTCGGCCGAGTAGATGCTACCGGGCTTCAAGTACGGAATCTTGCGTGCTATCGAGTCCACCTTGTGTGCCAGCTCGGAAGTATCCGGCGGTGCCTCAATATCATTGAAAGTAAACGCCGGACCGGTGGTGATGTCGTAAGCTACGGAAACCTTGCGCGGATTTTTCTTTGGCAGCATGGTATATGTCGCCTTACCGCGGAAGTATCCGTTGTTTTGCAATATCTGCTCGACCATCTGAGTACGCACCTCCGGACGGACGTCCGAGATAAGTACGGGATCCTCGACAAGTTTTTCGTAAATCCAGTGCTTGAAGCCCTTCTCGGCACGCGGCCAGTTGTTGTACACCCACAGCCCCAGCGGGAACGGATAGTGCCACCCCACCAACTTCCAGTAATTATTCGGGGGGACATCCACAGCTTCCTTGACGGCACTGCGTACTCCGGCGCTGAAGTGAGCACCGCTGTCGGGCACAATTTCCACCCTCGAGACGCCGCAATACAGCAATTCGCCCTCATCAATGCGCCGCGTAGTCGAGCACGACCACACCGTCAGCATCATGCCAGCCAATATATATAGTATAATATTATTTCTGAAGTGGAACATTGTCTGCAGGTATGGAATCCTTGGTTTCGGGCGTCGCGGCCGCCGGTATCAGGCCGCCTTGGGTTTTCGCTTCTTTATCTTTGTCTTTGTCCGTCTCTTTATCCTTATCCTTGCGGCGGCCGAAGCGGAACATGTCGGACAGGCGGCGTATCTTGCGACGATACACAAATCCGACGCCGGTCTGCGTAATCTCGCCTTCGAGGATGCTCTCGTAGCCGGTGTGCCTGAATATGCGGACGTAGGTGGTGTGTGCATTGTTGAGGTAGTACTCTATGGAAATATCCGAGATGATGTTGCGCGACAAGTTTTCGTCCGCATCCGCATCAGTGGAGTAGTTGCCGCCGATGGCTATGCGGAAACGCTCGTCAAACAACGACTTGGAGATGTTGTACGAGTATTGAGTGGTCTGCGAAGTTCCGGTACGCGTGGTGCGGTCATACGAATCGATGCCGAAACTTAGGTCCACGCCCTTGATGGCCTTGGATGCCCACGAATTGAGTTGCGAAGACAGGAAGGAGTAGAGAGGATTGGCATTGAGTGCTGCATTGGCCTTGGTTCCCGGACCGGTATAGACGTTGTACAGCAGCAGGTTCATGGCCTCGTTGGCTCGCTGACCGGCAGACATGGAGGCTAATTCGTTGGCCACGGTGATATCATCGTCCGTAGCCAGATCGAAGGCCACTTCCATGCGGTCAAGCGTTCCGGTGACATCGAGCGAGACATCGAAGTTGATCAGCCGCGAATTTTGTCCTTCCTGAGTGACATTGGCGCGAATCCGGTCAACGCCCTTGATATTGAGACGAGGATTGAGCATATCGCCGGTGAAGGCCACGTAGCTTTCTTCATCGAAAGCGAACTTCTTTTCGGACATCAGCGGCGGCGTATATCGTATATATCCGTCCAAGATATTTAGGCGTCCTACCATACGACCGCTGTTCATGGGATTCATCGAAAACGACAACGACCCTTGTGTATTGAGTTGCAAACGGTTTTTGCCATCAGTACTCAGATCTACGCCGATGGTGGTGCCGTTATTGATATTGAGTGCGAAGTCAACAAACAGAGCCGTACCTTCGCGCGGCGCCACCGAGTCGGCACGAGCCATAGCCGCCGAGTCGTTGAAGTTGACAAAATGCACCATATCTTCCACCGATTGGTTCTGTATGGCGTTGACGGCATCGGGCATAATATAAGTAAAGTTGCTGGGTGCAAGCACGCTCAGCGAGCCCGAGGTTTTGAGCACGGACATATCACCGCGTGCTTTAGCGTCAATATCCACATAAGCCTTGCCGTATACATCGGCGCCCTTGGCGGCACGTGTACTCTTGACTATCTGCATATTGCGAGCCTTCATAGTCAAGTCCATAGGCATCCGAGACATGTCGCTTATGTCAACTTTACCGTTGATGGTCAGCGGATTTTCGTTACAGCCGCTAATGGCGAAACCATTCAGCCGTACAATGCTTTTTTCTATGGGTATAGGGGTGTCGCTTATGGCAAAGGTCGTGCCCAGCATATTGACATTGATGGCGGCTTTATCAAATTGCAGATTGCCATCCAACTGAGGATGGTCGCTGTCACCGCTGACATCCATGCGCCCGTTGAGAGTGCCTGATAATTTGGCCACTCCCGGCAGGAAGGCATTACACGTGGACAACGGGAAATGTATCATTGTCAGATCCATATTGAAGGGCGAAGTGCGCGTCGAGTCGTTGAGGGCGCCGGCCAAAGTCACCGTCTTGGTGCCGTTGACCCATAAATCGACATTGGTGCGCAACAATCCCGAGCGTTGTGTCACCAAGTCGAAATCGGCACGTATGTCTCCCACTTTTTCGCGCCCGTAGGTCAGCCCGGCGAGGGATAGTTGTCCTTCGCCGTTGAGTGCGTTGTTTAGGCGGTTGACACGTATGTCGGCCGAAATATTCCCCTTGACGGGCGGTGCAAAGGGGTTGAGTGCTATCCAGTCTTGCAGACGTATGTCACTGACCTTGACCACGAGGTCTTCATCGGCTCCGTGCATAGCATTGTCATGTTCATGAGCATGCTCGCTGTACAGAGCCAGCGAACTTGTGGCACTACGCATATGCAAATCGGCGTCTATATGCTTTGTGGCATAGTAATAGCGTATAAAATTGCCCTCATTAGCAGTCCATTGCTGGTAGCCGATAGTAGGATTGAGAGGCGTGATGTGCAACGTGGCTGTCGAATCGGCATTGAGCTCGATTTCTCCTCCCACAAGGAAACCGGTCTGTCCCTTGATGTTGCGTTGGTTGACATTGATGCCCAAACGTCCGGGGCGGAAAAAACCTGTGAGATCCACGGCAGCCCATGCATCGAGCGTACCGGGAAGGTTGCGTATCTTTGCCCCGTAATGGAGATGGTCGCCATGCTGGTGTATCTCGAGGTCTACCGAATCGAGACGAGTGTCTCCGGTGAAAAAGCCGAGGACGTCACCATCCAAAGCCATGACGGTGTCGTTATAAGCTCGCAGACGCATATTGTCAAAGCCCATGTGGTTGTCGGCCAATACCTGAGTGAGCATATTGTTGTTGCCGGCCTGGACATCGAGTTCGAAGCGCGGCAATGCACGCTGCACCTCGGGAATGTCTATGCGACGCCGCTCGAATTGGGCGGCAAGGGTCGTCATAAGCGAGTCGCTGTGAGCCAGAACCTCGCGCAACCCGGTAGGGGCACTGAACAGGGCAAAGAGGTCACGGTTGCTAACATTAAGATTGACCGTGGTGTCGGAAGCGGCAAGCCGCGCACGCACGCGATCCACTGTCATTGTTCCACCTTCGTGAGCATACACAAAGTCGCGCAAATCCACCGAAGCATCCAGCAGCAGCGGATTAGCGGCATCGATGTCAGCACTTATGTCTGCATTGATACTCATCGTAGCCGGGGTGTTGCCGACCTTGAGCGACATCAAGTCTATATGTCGGCCGTCGATGGCAGCTATCCAATTGTAACGGCTTCCTTGTATATTGCCCGAACCTTCGATGGAGAAATCGGCCGTGGTATTGTGCGAGTCGATGCGCAATATGGCCATTCCGTCGGCAACATGCAGCGTCCCTCCTATATCCGTCAAGCGGTCGCCGTTATAGGTGATGTCCGCCAAGTCAAGGTCTATATCGGCCGATGTATGCGGCGACATTATGTCCAGGCCGCGACCCTTGGCATTGATGCCGACCGTGACGTCCGAAATGCCCAATGATGGCATAAAAGCGTCTATCGGGAATTGGTATGCGTCCAGCTGTATGTCATACGCTTTGCCGCGTCCGTTGAAATTTCCGTCAAGGGCCAATTGGCCGGCGGAGGTGGTGGCTTGCAAGTTGCCGTTGTATGCGCCATTGCCGAAATCGATGCCGGCCTTGACGTCCATGGGCGGAATGCGCACCCCGGCATCGGGTCCCATAACAAGGCGCAGCCATGGGTCGATGTCCCCGAGTTTTCCTGAAAGGTCTATACTGCCGGTCATACGCTCAGGTGTCAGCACATTGTGCAGTCGTCCGCCGCCGTCAAGTCTCAATGCTCCGGGGACATGTAGTGACAAGTGTCCGATATCGGGATTGTTCATACTTCCGGTGACCTCGGCGGCCAAAGCTACGCGCGTGTCCTTGCGCAAAGGCTGCAGATAGTTGTCGAAGTCGGGGAACATACATGCCAAGTCACTGACCGCAACCTTGGAGGGCGCGATGTCTACGCTTATACTTTGCTCGGAGTCGGTGCCGAGTGTGACATTAAAGTCCATAGCCGTTCCACCCGAAGTTTTCAAGTCAAAGTGCTGCAATCGCAGGGCGGCACTATCTATAGCCAACGTGCCGTCTGTATGCAAAACGATGCCGGAGCGTTCGCGACCGCTGATACACAACGGGACACGCACTTCGGAGGCTCGATTGTAAAACCCTTCAATGTCAAGGCTCATCGAATCCACTGCAATATACCCGAAATCCAGACCGGGTTGAGGGCGCAAGCCGCACGTAGTGTACAGTGCCTTGCTTCTGTCAAAATGTATCCCATCGACTTTCACCGTCCACGGCGCAGCGGGCGCTGATATGGTATCGACTTTTGCCGGCAGAGCAGCCAAGCGCTCCACAGTGGCCTGATCGGGCGCTATATATGCCACATCAAGGCCTGTGCCGCCGAAGTCGCCGACTTCAACGGTTTGCCCGGCAATGTCTATGCGTACATCGGAAATCATTCCACGGCTTATCACCGTTTGCAAAGTATCTATCGCCGGAAGCATATTCATGCGATAGGCGAAATTCGACAAGGCCAGATGTTCCACCTCTATGAGCAGGGGCGAGGGCTCGGACGATGGTTTGGGCGCAGCCGTATCCACAGGATTGATATACATGTCCACCAAAGCTCCGGCCAAGGCTCCGCGCTCGAGGCGTATGCGCAAGGTGTCTCCAAGAGATACGGACAGCGGCGCTGCGTCTATGTGCTCGGCGCTAAGGACTATGCAGGTGGCACTGTCTCGCGACCCCATGCGATACATCGCCTGCGAAAGCAATGCTTCGCTCACGTTGACACGTCCGTCAAGCAAGGGCCGAAGTCGTACGTCTGCATCCGCCGCCCCGAGACGAATCATAGTGTCGCCGTTTTGCACCAGCGACATGTCGCGAACCTTGACACGAAGCGGAAATATAAGCCTCGCCTCGCCTACCTCGAGATGCGTCCCGGGTCGGCGATTGACAGCGGTGACGGCGGCATACAACGCATCGCGCTGCCACCACACCGAATAGACGCCTACGACTATTCCGGTGACCAGCAGCATCATGGACATCAGTGTCCACAACATCACCTTCACCACCGTGCGTACCATGCTTCGAGCTGGCATCGGCGTCGGCTGTATATCCGTATCGGTCTGCAATGCCGTACTTGGCTTCATATATGCTCAACAATCAGGCGCGGCATTGTGTTCTCAGTCCACGGTCAGACGCACGCGCCATATTTATTGCAAAGGTAAATAAAAACCCAAAGTCGTCAAAATCGACCGTTCCCTTATTCGCCGCATCGGGCAAAATATCGCATCTAAAGCCAAATTGCACATTGTCAGCAAAAAAACATTTGGGTGGAAACGGAAAAAATCGTACCTTTGCAACCGATATGCGTAACCGCTGGCGGGACTTGGTAGCCCGCGAATGTTGCGTCAGTGCTAACATTTTAATTTTCAGAAAACTAAAATGGATTTAATCAAGATTGCCGAAGAGGCTTTTGCCAGTGGCAAGCAACATCCCGATTTCGGTCCCGGCGATACCATCACCGTGGCCTACCGCATCAAAGAAGGTAATAAGGAACGTATCCAGCAATACCGCGGTGTGGTTATCAAAATTTCGGGCGAAGGCGCCAAAAAGCGCTTCACCGTACGCAAAATGTCCGACAACATCGGCGTTGAGCGTATCTTCCCCATCGAGTCGCCGTTCATCGACTCCATCGTAGTCAACAAGTATGGCAAAGTTCGCCGCGCCAAACTGTACTACCTGCGTGGTCTCACCGGCAAAAAGGCTCGTATCAAAGAGCGTCGCGTCAAGAAAGCTTAAGACCCTCACTCTTACGACACAACCAAGACACCAAAGACATTCTGTCCACTCCGGCAGAATGTCTTTGGTGTTTATATACAAATGGGGCTGTATCACTGTAGAATATACGATTTTGGGCCTATTGAGTCCACTATTTTGATATCCTCACGCCACACCAATACAGAGCAACACTACCGTTAGAACACGCCGTGAGGCATCTCGGCACTCGCAAAAGTCGCCCATAATATCAGCAACCCTATAAGTACAGCCACACAGACCGCAAATCGCAACCCGAGCTGACTATGGCGCGAGACTTTGGCTCTACATCTTTTTGGATTGTGTTTTCGTCCCATATTTTCTTTTGTGCTTGTTGCCATAAGTTTTTAACATTCCGAGACACCGGCGCCACGCGTTGTCCGCAACTGCCACCTTCGTGCCTCTATTGTCACAACGCCAACCTCTTTGCTTTTGTTCGTATACACCTGATTTACGACACACCTGTCACTCCTTTTCACAAATAAGCAACTAAACAACAAAATAACCATTAAAAAATTTGCATATCGGAAAATCGTTGTGTAAATTTGCCATGAATAAATCCTCTCTCTCCCGCCAATGCCCCTTAGAAATCACTTGGACATCCGGGGATAGAGAGAGAATGAATACCAACCCAATGTTGTCCTAAACGTTTTGGTCAAAAATAAAAATAGGAAGTAGTTACTAA
>ERZ779851.2982-NODE-2982-length-11959-cov-2.296707_pt1 | contig 11959 bp, 10 predicted proteins | sample MGYA00511094_ERZ779851 | MGnify/ENA primary metagenome ERZ779851 (study PRJEB29588, sample SAMEA2155512) | human gut metagenome | biome: human gut; feature: human-associated habitat; material: faeces | place: Denmark | collected 2008/2010 ...
CTAACCGTGTATGGAGCGAAGCGGAGTGCACGGACAAAGACAGCCCAATACCCTCGGCGTCCCCAGCAGGGATGCCTCAGTGGTGGATGCAATGTCCTGTACTACAGAATCGTCCTTCCGCGACTCAATTATTATCTATCATGTATTATCTATCATGCCTTTCCGACCACTTCGCTTCGCTCCATGGCCGGTTACTTTCAGCACGCCCTGACGGGCTCCGATGGGAAAACATAACATAGATTTCTTAACTCAACCGCATTGATTGGTCCAATTGGGCTAATTTGGCTGATTTGGCTGATAATTTATCTCTTGAAAAGGGAATCCGGGGGTGGCGAAGAGATCATGAAGATCAGGAATGTAGAAAAAAATTGCATGAAAGAATTTAATTTTGTAACTTTGCGAAGTTTTTTCAACCATATTCAGAACAGTGGGAAAATTTACGGAATTCAAGATTCAGCTGAAGAGCCTTCCCGAGGGAACGCATCAATATGATTTCCACCTCGGAAAGAAGTTTTTCGAGAACATGGAGAGCGCCGACATTCATGACGCGGATCTTCATGTAGGGCTGGCTGTCACCTGCAAACGTGACATCTATACGCTTGACTTCACCATCACCGGCACGATCACTCTCATCTGCGACCGCTGTCTGGACGATCTGGTGATGCCGGTCGATACGACCTACCACATCAATGTCAAATATGGCGACGACTACAACGACGAAGCCGACGACATGCTTGTCATTCCGGAAAGCGACAACTACCTGAATGTGGCCTATATGCTTTACGACACTGTCGCGCTGACGATTCCCATGAAACACGTGCATCCCATGGGGAAATGCAACCGCCAGATGAGCCAGATGCTCCGCAAGCACCGCGCCCGTCCCGCCGACGAGGACAGCGAACTTGAGGATCAGCTGATCGAAGAGATGGAGACAATGGATGATCCGGCAGAAGACACCGGTCGCCCGTCAGATCCACGCTGGGACGCTCTGAAAGGTCTTGCAAGCGACGGTGGAGACAACGTCAACGAGTGAAAAAGATCCGCGTCAAGTTCTCTCTGTGGCCCGGACATAAAATAAAAAAACAATAAATCAAAATAACTTAACAGAACAATGGCACATCCTAAACGCAAACAATCCAAGACCCGCACAGCCAAACGTCGCACTCACGACAAAGCCGTAGCCCCCACTCTGGCTATCTGCCCCAACTGTGGAGCATGGCACATCTATCACACCGTTTGTGGCGAATGTGGCTACTATCGTGGCAAGCTTGCCATCGAGAAAGCTGAAATGGCCTGACACATGCCGGGGCCGGCGCAGCAGATGCAAAGCCTGTCCAAGCGGCAATAAGATTTAGCAGGCGGTGATTCGAGTTAATCGCCGCCCGATAATCTTTTATCGCATGCCGTCAGCACCGACTGAGGGCTGCACGAATTAGATGACACAAACAGCAGAATCTCCCCTGAAATATTTTCACCGACGGAATCTGCAATAACCAAACAACCAAACTTACGAAATGTTACATGCAAGAATAGCCGGAGTGGCTTCTTACGTTCCGGAAGACATACTTGACAACGAAATGCTGTCGAAGATGGTGGATACTTCCGACGAATGGATCAACACCCGCGTGGGAGTCAAAGAAAGGCGAATACTGAAAAAAGAGGGCGAAGGCTCGTCATATCTCGGCATCCAGGCCGTGAACGCCCTTCTTGAAAAGACAGGCACCAAGCCTGAGGAAGTGGAACTGCTTATCTGCGCCACCTCCAATCCGGACTACCGCTTCCCCTCGACAGGCTCCGTCATAGCCCACGGCTGCGGTCTCAAGAACGCCTACGCCTACGACATCCAGGCCGCCTGCGCCGGCTGCATCGTGGCACTGCAGGACGGCAGCGCCTATATCCGCTCAGGCCTCAACAAGAAAGTCATTGTCGTGGCCGCAGAGATGATGTCGTCGATGGTCAACTACAAGGACCGCACTACCTGCCCGCTCTTCGGCGACGGCGCCGCCGCCATGCTTCTCGAACCCACCGAGGAAGAGACCGGAGTGATGGACGGAGTGTTTCATGTTGACGGCATAGGACGCGACCATCTTCTGATGCGTGCCGGAGGCTCCGTGCATCCCGCAAGCCACGAAACCGTCGATGCCGGCGACCACTACGTTTATCAGGACGGCCGCTTCGTCTATAAGCACGCCGTAACCGACATGCTCGAATCGACCCTCGAGATATGCAAGCGCAACAATCTGACGATGGAATCGGTTGACTATCTCATCCCCCATCAGGCCAACCTGCGCATCATCGAGGCCGTTGCCTCGCGCGCCGGAATAGCTCCGGAGAAAGTTCTGGTCAACATCGAATACCGAGGAAACACCTCAGCCGCATCCATTCCGCTGTGCATCGCAGAAAACGCCGACCGCCTCAAAAAAGGCGACAAGCTGGTTCTGACCGCGTTCGGCGCCGGATTCACATGGGGTGCGATGTACGTGATCTGGGACATCTGATTTTCCGGCTTCAAGAAAATATTTTCCACGGATAGCATCTTTTTCGGTGCTATCTGTGTTTTTATTTACAGGCGGACTCCCCGCCTGACACACGTAACCAAAAATTCAACAAACTATGGCAGAAAATCATAAAGCCGGTTTTGTCAATATCGTAGGCAACCCCAACGTAGGCAAATCCACTCTGATGAACGACCTCGTCGGCGAGCGCATAAGCATCATAACATCCAAGGCACAGACCACACGCCACCGCATCATGGGCATAGTGAACACCCCGGAATATCAGATCGTCTTCTCCGACACTCCGGGCGTCCTCAAGCCCAAGTATAAACTTCAGGAGAGCATGCTCGAATATTCCGAAGGCGCGCTGACCGACGCCGACATCCTCCTGTATGTCACAGACGTGGTGGAGGATCCGACGAAAAACTCCGAGTTTCTCGCGAGAGTGGCCAAAGAGACCGTCCCCGTGCTTCTGGTCATCAATAAGATAGACCTTCTGAAAGATCAGGCACAGCTCGAGCAGATCGTGGCCCGCTGGAAGGAGCTTCTGCCCAACGCCGAGATTTTCCCGACATCGGCGCTCGAACACTTCAACGTCCAGTCCATCATGGAGCGCATAGTGGCCCTGCTCCCCGAAAGCGCCCCCTATTTCGGCAAGGACGCGCTGACCGACAAGCCAGCGCGATTCTTCGTCACGGAGATAATACGCGAAAAAATCCTGCTCAACTATCAGAAGGAGGTTCCCTATTCGACGGAAGTCATCGTCGAGAAATTCGACGAGAAAGAGGGAGCCATCCACATCATGGCCGTCATTTATGTGGAGCGCGACTCTCAGAAAGGCATCCTCATCGGCAAGGGAGGCGCCATGCTGAAAAAAGTCGGCACCCAGGCCCGCAAGGATATCGAGACATTCTTCGGCAAGAAAGTGTTCCTCGAACTCTTTGTCAAGGTCGAGCCCAACTGGCGCAACCGCGAGAACAAGCTTCGCGCTTTCGGCTACATAGAGTAAGCGCACCGCCTGCCTCTTCCGGCAGGCCGGCGTTTGGATATTTTTTCGTAACTTTGCAGAAACCTTTCTATTCCGAATAAAAGAAAAGAAACGACATGTCACAGATGATAGCCATAGTGGGGCGCCCCAACGTAGGGAAATCCACCCTCTTCAACAGACTTACAAAAAGCCGCACGGCCATAACCAACGAGGAAGCGGGCACGACGCGTGACCGCCAGTATGGCCACGTTGACTGGAACGGCCGCGAATTCTCGATTATCGACACCGGCGGCTGGGTTGTCAACTCGGAAGACATCTTCGAATCGGAAATCAACAAGCAGGTACAGCTCGCGATAGAGCAGGCCGACGAGATTCTTTTCGTTGTTGACGCCATGAACGGCGTCACTGACCTTGACGACCATGTGGCGGAGATTCTGCGCAAATCGCGCAAGCCGGTGCTTCTGGTCGCCAACAAGGTCGATAGCAACGACTGGCTCTACAACGTTCCCGAATTCTACGGTCTCGGCCTGGGCGATCCCTACCCCGTCTCGGCCGTCAACGGCTTCGGAACGGGCGATCTGCTCGACGATGTCGTCAAGAAACTGCCTCCGGTGGAAGAGGACGAGGCCAACACCCTCGACGACATTCCGAAGTTTGCCATAGTCGGGCGTCCGAACGCCGGCAAATCATCGATCGTCAACGCCTTCATCAGCGAGGAACGCAACATTGTGACCGACATAGCCGGCACCACACGCGACAGCATCTATACGCGCTACAACAAGTTCGGCTTCGACTTCTATCTCGTCGATACGGCCGGCATACGCAAAAAAAACAAGGTCAACGAGGACATCGAGTATTATTCGGTTATCCGTTCGGTGCGCGCCATAGAGGCTTCGGATGTCTGCATTCTGATGATCGACGCCACCCGAGGCATCGAGGCGCAGGACGTCAGCATCTTCTCGCTGATCCAACGCAACAAGAAAGGCCTTGTTGTCTGCGTCAACAAATGGGACCTCGTGGAGAACAAATCGGAAGCGGCCATCCGCCATTTCCGCGACACCATCCGCGAGCGTTTCGCCCCCTTCACCGATTTCCCCATCATTTTCGGCTCGGCGCTGACGAAACAGCGAATCTACAAGGTGCTCGAAACAGCGGTCGAAGTCTATAAAAACCGTCAGCGCACCATACCGACGTCGCAGCTCAACACCGTGATGCTCGAGGCCATCGCAGCCTATCCGCCACCCGCCAACAAGGGCAAATTCGTGAAGATCAAATATGTCACGATGCTGAAAGGCTCGCCGATACCCACATTCATTTTCTTCTGCAACCTGCCGCAGTGGGTCAAGGAACCCTACCGCCGCTATCTGGAGAACAAGATCCGCGAGAACTGGGATTTCACCGGAACTCCGATAAACATATACATGCGCGAGAAATAACTCGCCTGACCCCACATTCCCGGCGCCCGCATGACCCCACGGTCAGCGGGCGCTGTCATTGTGGCGACTTGCCGTAGTGCAGTTCCAGCAACGGGGGCCGATATCCTTCAAGCCAGAAAGCGTGGCGCTCCTTGATCAGCCCCCTGGCCCGTCGCCGGTCAAAACCTTCGCTGAAATACCGGGCCGCTTCAGCCATGACTTTTCCCGCGACGGAGTCGAGGCTGTTGTAACCGGCGGCCGCCCAGGCGCGCTCCTCCTCTCCGACGGAAGAACTGTTTATCAGAATGGTGAACGAGGTCATCTGTTTGTCAGTGCTTTCCACAATGAACCTGTCAAATTTATTCTTGCTGAAATTAGCAAGATATTTGGCCTCGGCATGAGAAACTCCGAATTCGTTTTTAACGAGTTCCGACCGGTTTCCGAAACAGACTACGGTATCTTCATCAACACGGTCAGTGACCTTTTCCCGAACCGAGCCGGAAACGACGGGCGCAACAGCGACGGGCGCCGTATCGGCGCCGAGGGACATCCGTGGCTTAACGGAATCGGCTGTTGCGTGCGGCAACGGTTCGGCCATCTTTTCCTCCGGCTGCCTGCCGTAGTGGAGCACCATTAAAGAAACAGCAACGGCGACTGCAAGCACAACCGGCGCCAACGGAAGAATCCATCGCCTGCGGCGCCGGGCAAGCTCCGAGCGATAAAATGCAGCGACGGAATAACCGTCGGACAGTCGCCGGGCAATCATCGCCGAGGCCGTCGCCTCGAGAGCGCGGACGCATGAACGGGGCGCAACGAGAGCCAGCTCGGAAAGGGTCATGCCCGCGGCATAGAAGTCGTTGTGGAGATCGGCGCCGTTTGCGCCGGCTGAATCACTGACCGGCGGTGTGTAGCGCTCAGTGCCCGCGGCGACGTGAAGCAGATAGAACCTCTCGGCATCGGCACATCCGAAATCAATGACTTTCAGCGACCTCGTCGGCCGGGAATAGATGACATTCTGCGGTTTTATGTCGCGGTGGATTATTCCGGCAGAGTGAATGTCATCGAGAGCCGTCGCGAGACCGTTAACGATGCGCCCGATGTCCGAATCGTCGAGAGCCGCGCCGGAGTCGATGATTTCGGCAAGGGTCTGTCCGGGACAATATTCCGTTATAAGCGCCGGGCCGTAATCCGGTAAGACCGTCAGGTCTATCGTTCGTGTCACGAAACGCGAATCAACGGGGAAACCGCTGTCATATTCCTTGCGCAACGCAGCCCGCGCGGCAGCATCATTGCGAAACTCCTCGCGCAAAGTCTTGACGATGAAATTGCGGCCCTGTTTCTTGGCAAGAAACACCCTTGTGAACCCTCTCGCCGAAGAATAGAGCAACCGAAAATCATGAAACTGCCCGTCGTTGACGTCGGGGCGGCTGTCAAACTCTTCCGGACTGAAAAAACCTGATTCCTCTCGCATTCCGCAAAGTTAGCGAAATCAGAGAATTCCCGCAATATCTTTCATTTTGAATCAAGAGCGCACGCGGGCGTGTAGTTGATCGAGATTATTCCTGATTCCGATCCGGCGACATAGACGCCCCTTTCAACCCCGTCAACCGTCACATCCGTGCAGCTCAGAGGCATTCCCTTGGTGAAAAGCAGCGCGGTGAATTCGCTTCCCTCAGTAATCTTGGCGTTTTCCGAGCTGTCAACGACAAAACGGTTTGCTCCACGGTATATAGCCGACATGCGTCGGTCGGGATTCCACGTCAGTTCTATGCGGTCGCCCGGCGAAAGAGAGGAGGTCACGATATTGTTGACTTCGAGAAATCCGCTTTCCACTCTGTTCTGCCGCATGAGATTCTCAACGTAGTGGGTCCAGTCATTGAACCCGAGGAAGCGCGAAAGAGTGTTGAGAGTTGACCGGCTGCGCGATGACGAATCGGGGATATATGCCCATAGGCGCTTCAGGGTTGAGACGCTCGGCGCCTCGCTCAGACGCTTCTTCAGCTCGAGATATAGGAAATTGAAATCGGTGTATGTGTTGATGCTTCTGCCCACGGCTTTCGCAAGGTCGTGGCGCAGGCATTCCAGATAGTATTGCGGTGTTTCTTTATTTGCCATGCTTTCTGAACATGAAATTCACCTTAAATAACAGAGATAAGATTACAGATATATTTCGTACGTTGACAAAATTACATAAAATATAACAAATTGAGCCATATTGAACCATTATGAACCGATATGAACGTTTTTGAACCGAAATGAGCTGAGGATTATTAAGTAATTTCGCAAACAATATCCGGGAAACAAGGTCCTTCAATCATTATGTGCCATGAAATCCGGAAAACAATGCGACAATTCACTCAAACAATTATCGAATATGTGGAAATACAAAGAATCCGCAGCAGCCTTAGCGGTAGTCTGCGTAATAGCGTCAATCATATTATGGTCCTTGGGAGGAAGGGATACGGATATCGCAGCCCTGGCGTGCATCGTTGCCGCCCTCAGTCTGGCGGCATTCTCCACCGCCGTAGGAGAAAAACGCAAAAATTCCCGGAAATAGCATTGAGACGATAAGCCGTGGATCGCCTGTGGTGCCGAGACCTCAGGCAAAACGAATTAACCTTTATCTCGTCAACAATCGAGGGGATGTGGCATAGAAGACCACATCCCCTCAATATTTTTTCAGAGTGGTGGCGGTGTTATTCGAATTCGGAAAAGACGGCGCCGTTGAAGTAGAGGGTGTTGTTGAATTCGTCGAAGCCCACAGGCAACGGAGTGTCAAGCGGCTCGGCCTCTTCCATCAGAGTTTCATAAGGCTGATCGGGATCGATCCATGACATGCCCAGATTGTGTGTGGCCACCACTTTTCCGGCCTTGACTGTGGCCATGTAATTCCATGATTCAGCAGGAAGATTAACCCTCATCCATTCCATGTTTATGACCGCGTGGTCTTTGCCTACCGGAGTTATGGTAATCGATCCCTCGAAACGGATCTTGTCCCACGGCTCGGAAGAGCCAAGCGTCTTGCCAAACATCTCGGGCGGCACATTGGCGTCGCAGACCGAAGCGACCGACTGTGAGACGAATGCGGGAGCGCCATTGACATCGACTTTATACCAACCGTCGGTCTCCTCGACGAGCGGAAGCATCTCTCCCTTCGTCAGGGTTCCGGCTTTGGCCGATGCGGTAGAGGCCGCTTTGCGCAGATTGACTGAGCTTTTGGTGGTAAATACGTATTGTGACTGTGCGAAAGCGGCTGCGGCCGTAAGAGTTGCCACAGTCAGGGTGCAGAATAATTTTTTGAGATTCATAGAAACGCAGTAATGATTAAAAAATGATGTCATCTGTCAGAATTAGAGGTCAAGGACTTCTCCGTTTTCCGATGATTTTCCTTGACATAAGTCTCTAATTTTTCACAAAGATAATGATTAATCGCTTTTTTTCCGTAATTTTGTGGAAGATATTAACTAATACCGTTATTTTACAGAAATGAAGAACTTTCCGTTGGCTGTGTTCGCCGTTGGCGCCGCAGCATTCCTCTCGTCGGCTGTCGGCTGCAATTCGAAGAGCGCCCAGACAGCAGAGAGCGCCGATGCCGATTCAGGACGCATCGTAGTAGCTTACGTGACAGGCTGGAGCAGTTGCATGCCCGACCCCACACTGATGACCCACATCAATTTCGCATTCGGTCACGTGGCTCCGAGTTTCGACTCCGTAATCATCAAGAACGAAGGACGCCTGGATTCGATCGTGGCCCTGCGCGAACAGAATCCCGACCTTAAGATCGTCCTCTCCATCGGAGGCTGGGGGAGCGGCAATTTCAGCGAAATGGCTGCCGACTCTACGCTCCGCGCCAAGTTCGCCGCCGACTGCGTGAAGAAAGTTGAGAAACATAAACTCGACGGCATAGACATCGACTGGGAATATCCGACCGCAGGCGAAGGCGCCGGAATATCATCGTCGGCCGAAGACACCAAGAACTACACGCTTCTGATGCGCGACCTCCGCAAAGCTCTCGGTCCCGACCGTCTGCTGACGCTCGCCACCATCTGGAGCGGCAAATATATCGACTTCCCGGCCATCATGCCCTACGTCGATTACGTCAACATCATGTCCTACGACATGTCACCGGCTTCAAGCGGACGTCCCCACAACCCGCTCTATGCGAGCGAACGCGCCGGAGACCGCACAGCTGACTCCGCCTTCCACGCCCATCTGATCGCCGGCGTTCCCGCCGACAAACTCGTGCTCGGACTGCCGTTCTACGGCCGCGGCGTAGAGCCCTATCCCGACTATATGGACTACAAGGATCTGAAAAAGCTCCCCGGCACCATCGAAGTATGGGATTCCGCTTCTCTGTCGCCCTACATGACCGACTCCATCACCGGCAAAATCCTCATGGGCTTCGAAAATCCCCGCTCACTCGCCGAGAAGCTCCACTACATCAAGCAGCAGAAGATGCTCGGCGCGATGTACTGGGAATACTGCGCCGGCGGCGAGGCCATGGCCAAGCAGGTAGCCGACAGCATCCTCCACTGATAACGAAACAAGCATCTGCCACAAGCTCCGGAAAGCGCCCCGCGCGCTCCCGGAGCTTTTCTCTTTTCTCCAGGTTTAGGAAAAAGGACGGGTCAGACGGTTCGGACGCGTCGGACAGGGTCAGACTTGTCTGACGGGTGAGTCAGGAAGGATCGGGAGCATAGGTTTTGGCGATTTTGGGAGGAATAGTTGGGCGGAATAGAAAATTTGTGTAATTTAGCTGAATATTTACTCAAACCTACTGAATACAACAAAAACATAACATAAAATGGCTAAAGTTCTTATCATAGGAGCAGGCGGTGTGGGAACCGTCGTCGCTCACAAGTGTGCCCAGAACCCCGATGTCTTCACCGAAATAGTGCTTGCCTCGCGCACACGCAGCAAATGCGAGGCGATAGCCCGCAAGATCGGAGGCGGCCGCATCACTACGGACAGCGTCGATGCCGACAGCGTCGAGCAGCTTGTTGAGCTTTTCAACCGTCACAAACCAGACATTGTCATCAATGTGGCTCTCCCCTATCAGGACCTCACGATCATGGACGCATGTCTGGAATGTGGCGTCAACTATCTCGATACGGCCAACTACGAGCCGCGCGACGTGGCCCATTTCGAATATTCGTGGCAGTGGGCCTACAAGGAGAAGTTCGAGAAGGCCGGCCTGACCGCCATCCTCGGCTGCGGTTTCGACCCGGGAGTGTCAGGCGTGTTCACCGCCTACGCCGCCAAGCATTATTTCTCCGACATGGAGTATCTCGACATCGTCGATTGCAACGCAGGCGATCACGGCAAGGCTTTCGCCACCAACTTCAACCCCGAGATCAACCTCCGCGAAGTCTCCGCCCCCGGCAGCTACTGGGAGAACGGCCACTGGGTCGAGATCCCGGCCATGAGCATCAAGCGGGAGTACAACTTCGATCAGGTGGGCGACAAGGATATGTACCTGCTGCACCACGAGGAGATCGAGTCTCTGGCAAAGAACATCCCGGAGGCAAAGCGCATCCGCTTCTTCATGACCTTTGGCCAGAGCTATCTGGATCACATGCGCTGTCTGGAGGATGTGGGAATGCTTTCTACTACTCCGATCAACTATAATGGACAGGAAATCGTTCCTATCCAGTTTTTGAAGGCTCTTCTCCCGGATCCGGCCAGCCTGGGTCCACGGACTAAGGGAAAAACTAATATTGGCTGCATTTTCACCGGGGTAAAGGATGGAAAAGAGAAAACCTATTATATTTACAATGTTTGTGACCACCAGGAATGTTATAAAGAGGTTGGAAGTCAGGCAATCAGTTATACAACAGGTGTTCCGGCAATGTGCGGTGCACTTATGATGCTGACTGGAAAATGGATCAGACCAGGTGTATATACAGTGGAAGAATTTGATCCGGATCCGTTCCTGGAAGCACTTGACAAATATGGACTTCCACGCAGCGAAAATCATGATCCGGAGCTGGTGGATTAATGGAAAGAACAGATACAAGACCACCCTTTGCAGCATCCGGCGGAGTTATTCCGCCGGAATTCCGGAAAATCAAGACGCCTTGTTATGTTCTTGACGAAACAGCGCTTATAAAAAATGCAGAATTAATGGGAAAGATCGCCGAAAAAACAGGATGTAAAATGCTTCTGGCGCAGAAGGCTTTCAGCAATTATGACTGCTATCACCTTCTGGAGCCTTATCTGGCTGGAACAGAAGCAAGTGGACTGTACGAAGCAAGGCTTGGCGCCCAGGAGATGCCGGGAAAAGAGGTACATGTATTTTGTGCCGGATACCGTGAGGATGAATTTGAAGAGCTGCTTTGCTTTGCAGATCATATAGTGTTTAACTCACCCTCCCAGCTTCTCCGTTTTGGAAAAAGAGCGAAGCAGGCTGGAAAAAGTGTAGGGCTCAGGATCAATCCGGAATGCTCTACCCAGGAGGGACATGCTATTTATGATCCCTGTGCCCCAGGCAGCCGCATGGGTACCACAAGAGCACAATGGGAGACTGCTGTGAGAAAGCATCCGGAGCTGATCGGATTATTGGATGGTATTCACTTTCACACCCTTTGCGAGCAGGATTCCTCTGATCTGGAAACTACTCTTACAGCAGTAAAGACGAAATTCGGAGATCTGATTTCTCAGATGAAATGGCTGAACCTGGGAGGAGGACATCATATTACAAGACCAGGTTATGATATTGCACGGCTTGAAAAGTGCATTGAGGCGGCAATGGAAGAATGGAAGGTGGATATTTACCTGGAGCCTGGAGAGGCATGGGCTTTAAATGCCGGATTCTTTCTGACAACCGTGCTGGATGTGCTGCAAAATGGTGATACCCGGCTTGCAATTTTGGATGGAAGTGCTGCATGTCATATGCCGGACGTTCTGGAAATGCCTTACCGTCCGCCCCTTCTTGGAGCAGGGGAGCCAGGAGAGAATGCCGTTACCGTCCGTCTTGGAGGACCAACCTGCCTGTCCGGGGATGTTATAGGAGATTACAGCTTCCAAAAGCCTTTGGCATACGGAGATCTTCTCATGTTTGG
>ERZ779851.2986-NODE-2986-length-11952-cov-3.363705_pt1 | contig 11952 bp, 10 predicted proteins | sample MGYA00511094_ERZ779851 | MGnify/ENA primary metagenome ERZ779851 (study PRJEB29588, sample SAMEA2155512) | human gut metagenome | biome: human gut; feature: human-associated habitat; material: faeces | place: Denmark | collected 2008/2010 ...
GCACAGGCCATAGCCGATGTCCATCAGCACGCCCTTGATGCGCTCGCCGTCGTTCACGTTCTGCTGACAGCCATAGCTGTGCACAAAGGCCAGCGGCGGGGTGTCGTAGGTCTGCCGCACCAGCTCGGCGGCAACGGTATTATGTTCAAAGTTAATGTATTCCAAAAAAACCATCCTTCTCCGCCGGGCAGGGTAGCCCCGTGCGGCGAAACTCTATTTTCTGCCATTCTATAAAAGACACTCTTTAGTATACCCTGTTTGGCCGCTGCGGGCAAGAGGAAACACGCAAATTTTATGCCTGTTTAGCCGCTGCGGCCTCTGCATCCTGCCTGCGGCAGCACTCTTCGCACACGCCCAGCAGCACCACGGCGCAGTCCTGCACCCTGCCCTTCTGGTTTTTGACCAGCTCCATCACCTGTTTTCCGTCCACCTCTGCATCGGTGACGCCGCCGCAGACGGTGCAGTACAAATGGCTGTGCCACGGCAGGGTGTGGTCAAAGCGGTCTGCCTTGCCGGGAATGGACACCCGGCGCACCCGCCCGGCTTCCACCAGACTGTTCAGGTTGCGGTATACGGTGCCAAGGCTCAGATTCGGGCACTCCTGCGCGGCTTTATCGTAGATCTCCTCCGCAGTCGGGTGGTCGCACAGCTGCTGCACCGTCTGCATGACAAGCTCCCGCTGTTTTGAATAACGCATATCCATCCTCCTTTTTCACACGGTTCAGACGTTTTCTTCCCCTTTGATCTTTGCCCAGTACGCCCGGGCGGCCTGTTCGGTCTTGTTGTCGCCAAAGGTGTAGTACTTGGTATCCTTCAGCACATCCGGCAGATACTGCTGCTGTACCCAGTGGTTGGCGTAGCTGTGGGCATATTTGTAGTTCTGCCCCTTTACCAGCGCATCCTCACCGTCAAAGTGCTTGTTTTGCAGCTGACGCGGGATGGGTCCGGTGCGCCCGGCCTGCACATCCGCAATGGCTGCGTTGATGGCATCGTGGGCGCTGTTGGATTTGGGCGCGGTGGCGACGGCGAGCGCCGCTTCGGCAAGAATGATGCGCGCTTCGGGCATGCCGATCATGGCCACTGCCTGCGCCGCGGCTACGGTGACTTGCAGGACCTGCGGGGCGGCCATGCCGACTTCCTCGGATGCGGCGATCATGATGCGTCGTGCGATGAAGCGCGGGTCTTCCCCCGCGCGCAGCATGCGGGCCAGATAATGCATGGTGGCGTCCGGATCGGAGCCTCGCATGGATTTGATGAACGCCGAGATGACGTCGTAGTGGTCGTCTCCGTCCTTGTCGTAACGCACGGTGGCCACGTCCATGACCTTCGACACCACATCAGGCGTGATGATGGGCCGTTTCGCGCCTTTTTTGCGTTCTTTGTCACCAGTGAGCGCGCCGGCCGCGGCTTCGAGGATGGTCAGTGTCTTACGTGCGTCGCCGCCGGCCATGCGGATGATCTCATCCACAGCCTCGTCGGTGATTCTGATTTCGTTGTCAAGGCCGTGTTCGCTTGCGATGGCGCGATTGATCAGCGTTTTCAGATCGTCCGGTTCCAGCGATTCGAGTTTGACGACCACGGATCGGCTGAGCAGCGGCTTGATGACGGAGAAGCTTGGGTTTTCCGTGGTGGCCGCGATGAAGGTGACGTCGCGGTTTTCCACACTGGGCAGCAACGCATCCTGCTGCGATTTGGAGAAGCGGTGCACCTCGTCGATGAACAACACCGTTTCCTTGCCTTCGGAGACGAGACGTTCGTGCGCGCGTTTGAGCACGTCACGCACGTCCTTGACGCCGGAGGTGACCGCGGACAGTTCCTCGAAGACACGGCCGGACTGTTTGGCGACGATATAGGCGAGGGTGGTTTTGCCGACTCCGGGAGGTCCGAACAGGATGATGGAGCTCGGTGCGGTGAGCGAGCCTTTCGAAGCGGGGTTGGCGAGTCTGCGCAATGGCGATCCCTCCCCCAATACCCGTGATTGCCCCACCACATCGTCGATGCTCGCTGGGCGCATGCGTACGGCAAGCGGGCGCGTCACATCATCCGGCGCGTCCATCGCGGCAAACAAATCGTCAGTCATGCTTTCCACTGTACCGCAACACACCCAACAATTCGAACACACGTTCGATGCATGCGTTCGCCCCAACCGGTAGACTGGCAAGCATGGCAGACGATACGAATTATGGCTCGCTGGGCGCGTTGGCGCCGAATTGGGACGAGGGCGAGCGCAACATCGACACGGATGAGATCTATGAGCGTTTCTTCACCTGGGTGGAGGACGTCAAAGGCGTGGAACCGTGGCCGCATCAGGAGGAGGCCATCATGGATCTGCTGGCCGGCGACCATGTCATTTTGAACACTCCGACCGGTTCGGGCAAGTCGCTGGTGGCGCTCGGCATGCATTTCGCCGCGTTGTGCACGGGCCGCCGTTCCTATTACACGGCTCCGATCAAGGCTCTGGTGTCTGAGAAGTTCTTCGACTTGGTTGAAGTTTTCGGCCGCGAGAACGTCGGCATGATCACCGGCGACACGCATATCAACGCGGATGCGCCGATCATCTGCTGCACCGCGGAGATCCTCGCCAATCAGGCGTTGCGCGAGGGCCGCCACGCCGATGTCGGCTGCGTGGCGATGGACGAGTTCCACTATTACGGCGATCCCGAGCGCGGCTGGGCTTGGCAGGTGCCGCTGCTTACGCTGCCGGATACGCAGTTCCTGTTGATGAGCGCGACGCTGGGCAATGTCGACGCAATCGCCGACAAGCTTGAGGACATGACGGACACCGACGTGGATATCATCGCCGATGCGCCACGTCCCGTGCCGTTGACGTACGAATACACACTCGACCCGTTGGAGAAGACGGTGGAATTGGCGTTCGGCAAGGGCGAGACGCCGATTTACGTGGTGCATTTCTCTCAGGATGCCGCGTTGGAGACCGCCAACGCGCTGGCCAGCACGGGCGTGTCCAGCAAGGAGCAGCGCGCCGCGATCGCGGAAGCCATCAAGGGCACGAAGTTCACCACCGCGTTCGGCAAGATCCTGCAGCGTCTGTTGCGTACCGGCATCGGCATCCACCATGCCGGCATGCTCCCTCGCTATCGTCGTCTGGTGGAGCAGCTCGCCCAGCAGGGACTGCTGCCAGTGATCTGCGGCACCGACACGCTTGGTGTCGGTATCAATGTGCCGATTCATTCCGTGGTATTGACCGCGTTGACCAAGTTCGACGGCACGAAGATGCGCAAGCTGCGCGCCCGCGAGTTCCATCAGATCGCAGGACGCGCCGGACGCATGGGCTTCGACACGGAGGGTCTGGTCATAGCCGAAGCCCCCGAATTCGAAATCGAGAACGCCAAGGCTCTGGCCAAGGCAGGCAACGATCCGAAGAAACTGAAGAAGATCAAGCGCAAGAAGGCTCCTGAAGGTTTCGTAACGTGGAACGAGAACACGTTCGACAAGCTTATCGACGCGGCTCCGGAAACACTGGTGCCGCATATGAAGATCACCCATTCCATGGTGTTGAACGAGGTGGAGCAGGGCGGCGACGCCCGCTACCGCATCGACCGGCTTATCGACGATTCGGCGCAGACTCCGGAGCAGAAGGAGCGCCTGCACGCCCGCGCGGACGAGATCTTCCAGACCTTGTTCGACACGAACGTCATCGAGACCGAAGACCGTGACGATGGCGGCAAGGATTATTTCATGACCGTGGACATGCCGGACGATTTCGCCCTCGATCAGCCGCTAAGCCCGTTCCTGCTGGCCGCGTTGGAACTGCTCGACCCGGAGTCGGACACGTATGCGTTGGATGTGATATCCATGGTTGAGGCCACGTTGGAGGACCCGAAGCAGGTGCTGCGCGCGCAGGAACGTCAGGCGCGCGACGAGGCGATGATCCGCATGAAAGAGGATGGCCTCGACTATGACGAGCGTATGGACAGGCTTCAGGAGATCACCTATCCGAAGCCGTTGGAGGATATGCTGCAGGCCGCGTTCGATGAATACCGCCATGATGTTCCGTGGGCGAACGACTATTGGCTGAGCCCGAAATCCGTGGTGCGCGACATGGTGGAGACCGCTTCCGATTTCACCGGCTACATCGCCCGCTACAACATCGCCCGTTCCGAAGGCACGTTGCTGCGTTACCTGTCCGACGCCTACCGTGCGCTGGCGCGTACCGTTCCGCAGGAGAAGCGCGACGAACAGCTCGACGACATCATCTCCTGGCTGCGTGTGGTGGTCCGTTCCATCGATTCCTCGCTGGTGGACGAGTGGGAGAACGCGGGAACGGACACCGACGCGTCCGAGGCGGCCGCCAACCTCGCCGCGCCCGGCGCGAAGCAGGCCGTGGTGGAGGACCGTCGCGGACTCACCGTATTGGTACGCAACGCCATGTTCCGCCGCGTGCAGCTCATGGACCTCGACAAGCCGGACGAGCTCGGCGCGCTCGACAAGGACTGGGGTTACGGCGTGCACGAATGGGAAGACACGCTCGACGATTACTACGACGAGCACGAATACGTCAACATCGACGCGAAGGCACGCAGCGGCGAACTGTTCATCCTCGACGAAAGCAAGGAGAACAGCGAGCATTCCTGGAAGGTGCGGCAGATCATCGACGATTCCGATGGCGACCACGATTGGGCCATCACCGGAACCGTCGACCTGGACACCACACAATCCAGCGGCGAGGTTGTCTTCTTCGACTACAGCGTGTCCAACTGACGGCGCATCTCGTCGGCGTCGACTTCGAGCGGCGGCCAGATCATGTTCATGTTCTTGAGCGTGTTGCGCAGCAGCTCGGAGACGACGGCCCTCGAATACCAGCGGTTGTCGGCAGGCACCAGATACCACGGCGCCTGCTCGGTGCTGGTGCGCAGGAACACATCCTGCCATGCAGCCATGTAGTCGTCCCAGCGGGCGCGCGCCTCAAGGTCGCTCGGATCGAACTTCCAGCATTTGGTCGGATCATCGAGACGGCTCAGGAAGTGGCGTTTCTGCTCGTCTTTGCTGACCACGAGGAAGATTTTGATGATGGCGCATCCGTCGGCCGTCAATTGCGATTCGAATCGGTTGATTTCGTCGTACCGTGCCTGCCACACTTCTTCCGGCTGCGTTTTGTAGATGCGCGGCATGACGATGTCCTCGTAATGGGACCGGTCGAAGATGGAGATCCATCCGTTGTTCGGCAGCTCGCGTTTGATGCGCCACAGATAGTCATGGTCCAGTTCTTCGCCTTTCGGCGCGCCGAACCCGTGATAGTGCATGCCCATCGGGTCGCCTTGGCTGAACACATGTCGTACGATGCCGCCTTTGCCTGACGCGTCCATGCCTTGCAGCACGATCAGCAGTCGCCGATGCGAGCCTTTCACGCCATTGGCGTACATAAGCCGCTGGTAACGGGCGATCTCCGACGAGCTGATGGATATGAATCGTTCGGCATCATCCTTGTTGCCGTCAAAACCAGGAGTGGAATCGCCATCTATGTCCGATACCTTCGTGTCGTGATGGAATCGCAATAGCTGGGTCGGCGGCAACGTCCATACCGAGCTCAGTAGTTCGCTCGCTTTTGCGGCGTTCGCCAATCCTTCGGCGACGGAATCGCAATTCTCGCTTTTTTCCAGCCGATCTTCCACTTTGTTCAGCGTTTTCGCGATCGAAGACATTCTGGCGTCGTCTTTTTTCGCATCCTTGGTTTTATCCGCCATGTCAAGCCTCCCTGCTTGGTACGGACCACATGCGTGCAGTCCATCGTAGACACGAAAGGGGCCGCTTCCCCGTATTTCGCGGAAAAACGACCCCTACGCGTGTTATGCGATACCGGTGCTATTCGTCGGCTTCGGACTTGTTCTTGTCCTTGCCATCGCCCTTCGTCTTGAACGGATTGTCCTTGATCGGATGTCCATTCTTGTCGAATTTGACCTGGCTTTCCGGATGCGTCTCATCGAAGCCTTGGGCGTACCTGGTCTGACGCCACTGGTGGATGGACGCGTTGGTGCCGCGATGGTGCACATGGTAGACACGCTGCGCGCCACCCAGCGGCACGCCTTCCTTGGCCACGGCGATCTGGTTCACGTTCGACGGATCCATGATGGCGATCGGCGCGACCGGTTCCGGTTCGGCCGGTGCAGCCGTATGCTGCTGCATGCGCGACGGCAGCCATTCGGCCAGCCTGCTTAGTAGCCAGCAGACGATGAAATAGACGACCGCGGCCACCACCAGCGTCTGCAGAATGTTGAAATACATGGAGCCGAGTCGACGTGATTCCTGCAGCAGGTCGGTGTACATGATGATCGAGCCGAGCGCGGTGTCCTTCAACACGACGACCAGCTGGGTCACGGCCGCCGGCAGCATGGCGTAGATGGCCTGCGGCACTTCGATCTGCAACAGAGACTGCGTGCGGGTCAATCCCAAGGCGAGCGAGGCCTCACGCTGGCCGTTCGGCAGGTTGCCCACGCCGGAACGCACCAGCTCGGCCACCACGGATCCGTTGTAGATCACAAGCGCGAGCACCACCGCCCAATACGCGGGGCTGGGCAGACCTGCGAAGGCGAACCAGCGCCAGAAGAAGATCATGAGCAGCAGAACGGGGACGGCTCGTGCGAATTCCACGATCGCGCCGGAAATGGTACGGATCAGCAGGCTCGGCAGCAGTCGGCCCACACCAAAGACCAGGCCGAACACCACGGCTCCGACCACGGCCAGTACGGACGCGCGGATCGTGGCCCACAGTCCCGGCAGATAGAAGTCGGTCCATGCTTCGGCGTCAAGCGCCGGTTTCCACAGTTCCCAGCTCAGCTGGTTCTCGCCGTCCGGCGGATTGTGCAGACGCATGAGGATCAGCACGACCACCACCGCGAAGATGATGCCTGCGATCCAATTGACGATACGGATGGTTTTGCGGCCCTTCGGACCAGGCTGGTCGAACAGCACCGCGCTTTCATTGCTTGCCATGTCGCGTCACCTCCTCACCGCGAGCTTGTTGGACAGATACGTGGTCAGCATGCCGATCGGAATGATCAGAACCACATAGCCGAAGGCGAAGATCAGGAAGATCGGTACGATTTGGTCGGCGTGGTATTCGATCATTTCGCTCATCATCGTCGAGGTTTCGGTGGCCACGGATGCCGCCGCCGCGACGGTGGAGTTCTTCAGCAATGCGATCAGCGTGTTGCCCAACGGTGCCACGGAACCGCGGAACGCCTGCGGCAGGATGATCTGAGTGGCGGCCTGCATGAAGTTCAGGCCCAACGCGCGGGCGGCCTCGGCTTGACCAAGCGGCACGGTGTTGATGCCGGAGCGCAGCGATTCACATACGAAAGCCGCGGTGTACAGGCTCAGGCCCGTCACGGCCAGCCAGAAGAAGTTGGTGGCGAACGTGTCGGAGAAGCTGAACTTCAGCTGCGCGTACGCACCCAGCACCATGAACACCATGATGATGGTCAGCGGCAGGTTCTTGAACAGTTCGACGTAGGCACCGGAAACGGTACGGAGCGAGGCGATCGGAGAAATGCGCATCATCACGAGGATGACGCCCAGAATCGTGGAGAACAACGCCGACCACAGGGTCAGCTCGATGTTCACCAGAAACGCGCCGGGAATGTTGTATTGGCTGAACAACGCGAGGAATCCGTCCATCACTTATTCCCCTTTCCATTCGGCACCGGCGGATTGTACTTGGCGTTCGGCGTGTAGGCCACTCCCCTGGTGTTGTCGGAAATGGCCCTTTGCCAAGAACCGTCCTGAATCATATCGGTGATGGCGTTGTTGATTTTGTTCTTCAGCTCGGTGTTGCCCTTCTTGACACCGATGCCGTAATACTCCTGGGTGAACGGCTTGCCCACCACGCGCAGGCGTCCACGTGAGGCGGATGCGAGGCCGGCGAGAATGATGTCGTCGGTGGTGGCGGCGTCCACAATGCCGGAAAGCAACGCGGTGGCGCATTCCGCCATGCCGGGCTGTTCCATCAGCTGGGTCTGCTTGGCGAACTTCTCCTTGACGTTGACGGCGGATGTGGTGCCGGTCATGGAGCACAGCCGCTTGCCGTTCAGATCCTTAGGTCCGTCAATGCCGGTTTCGTCCTTGCGTACCAGCAGATCCTGTCCGGCCACGAAATACGGGCCGGCGAAATCGACGACCTTCTTGCGTTCGTCGGTGATGGAATAGGATGCGACGATGTAATCGACATCGCCGTTCTGCAGCATAGCCTCACGCTGCTTGGACGGCGATTCCTTCCATACGATCTCGTCTTCGGAATAGCCGAGTTTCTTGGCCACGTACTTGGCCACGTCCACGTCGAAGCCGACGTAGGTGCCGTTCTTCTTGAAGCCCAGGCCAGGCTGGTCGAATTTGATGCCGATGCGGATCTTGCCGGTTTCGTCCGCGCCGCATGCGGATACCGCGAACACGCACGCGCACGCGCAGAATGCCGCGACGGCTCTGCGCAACATGCGTTTCGCCGTGATCGAAAGTGGTTTCATATCAGGTTCCTTCTTCTGTCGTTATGTTCCGTCACTTCAGTGGGTGAGGATCTTCGACAGGAAGTCCTTGGCGCGATCGGTCTTCGGATGTTCAAAGAAGTCGTCCGGCGTGCTCTGTTCGAGAATCTGTCCGTCGGCCATGAACACGACCTTGTCGGCCACCTTGCGTGCGAAACCCATCTCGTGGGTCACGCACAGCATGGTCATGCCTTCGTGGGCGAGTTCGACCATGACGTCAAGCACTTCGTTGACCATTTCCGGGTCGAGAGCGGACGTTGGCTCGTCGAACAGCATGACCTTCGGCTGCATGGCGAGGGCGCGGGCGATGGCGACACGCTGCTGCTGGCCGCCGGACAGCTGCGACGGCATTTTGGAGGCCTGCGAGGCCACGCCGACGCGGCCCAGCAAATCCATGGCCAGGTCCTCGGCTTCCTTCTTGTCCATGTGGCGCACCTTGATCGGCGCCAATGTCACGTTTTCCAAAATGGTTTTGTTGGCGAACAGGTTGAACGATTGGAACACCATGCCCACTTCCGCACGCAGTTTGGCGAGTTCCTTGCCTTCCTGCGGCAGCGGTTTGCCGTCGATGCGGATATCGCCGGAATCGATGGTTTCCAGACGGTTGATGGTGCGGCACATCGTGGATTTGCCGGAGCCGGACGGTCCGACGATGACGAGCACCTCGCCTTTGCGTACGGTGAGGTTGATGTCCTTGAGCACATGCAGATCGCCATAATGCTTCTCGACATGGGTCAGTTCGACGAGCGGCCTGTTATCCGCTCCCGCGTCCGGCATGATGGGACGCTTCGCTTCGGTTTCTTTCATTTCAGACATAAAGGGCAGTATAAGAAAGCAATGCGAAATTCATGTTTCCTATACTGCCCGTTCACATCATTTCGTCCGGAATATGAGACATTTCATACCGTTTGACGAACATATTCATCAAACGGATCGCCGCCGGAGCAATGTCACAGCACCTTGGAGAGGAAGGTCTTCAATCGTTCGCTCTTCGGATGGTTGAAGATCTCGTCAGGGGTTCCCTCTTCCTCGATCACGCCGGCATCGGTGAAGATGACCCTCGTGGCCACTTCGCGTGCGAAGCCCATCTCATGGGTCACCAGCACCATGGTCATGCCTTTGGCGGCAAGGTCGCGAATCACTTCGAGCACATCGCCCACCATTTCCGGGTCGAGCGCGGATGTCGCCTCGTCGAACAGCATCACCTTCGGATTCATCGCCAGCGAGCGCGCGATCGCCACACGCTGCTTCTGCCCGCCGGACAGCGATTTCGGCATGGCGTCGGCTTTTTCGGCCAATCCTACGGTTTTCAGCAGTTCCATGGCGTGCGCGCGGGCCTGCTCATCCGTTTCATGATGCACCAGTTTCGGTGCGAGGGTGATGTTGTCGATCACGCTCATGTTGTTGAACAGGTTGAAATGCTGGAACACCATGCCCACCTGCTCGCGCACCTGGTCGATGTTCACATGGCTGTCCGTCAAATCGTGTCCGTTGACCACGATCTTGCCGCCGGTGGCCTGTTCGAGTCCGTTCAGGCAACGCAATATGGTGGATTTGCCGGCGCCGGACGGTCCGATGATGCAGATCACCTCGCCTTTGCGCACGGTCATGTCGACGCCTTTGATGACCTCGGTCTGCCCGTAGCTTTTGTGCAGATCCTTGACGTCGATGATCACGTCGTTCTCGTTCATCGGTTCACCTTCCTGTCCACGATGTTGGCCAGCCACGTCAGGATGGTGATGGCCACGAAGTACATGACGCCGACGATCAGCAGCGTTTCGGTTACGCGGAAGTTCGCCGCGTACAGCTGCTGCGCCTGGTACAGCAGCTCACCGAAGCCGATGGCGAGCAGTAGCGAGGAGTCCTTGATCATGATGACCAGCTGGTTGATGATCGAAGGCATGGCGATTTTGCTGGCCTGCGGCAGAATCACTCGGCGCATGGCCTGCCTGTGGTTGAGTCCCAGCGAACGTGCGCCCTCCATCTGTCCGGAATCGACCGATTGGACTGCGCCACGCACGATTTCCGCCAGGTACGCGCCGGAGTTGAGCGACAAGGTCAATGCGCCGGCGACCCAGATGTTCACGCTATGTCCGATGAGCTGGGGCACGCCGAAGTAGAAGAAGAACGCCCACACCAGGATCGGGGTGCCGCGGAACACCGCGATGTACACATTGGCCAATCCTGCGGCGATTTTGCTTTCCGAAACCTTCATCAGGCCGAACGCGACGCCGAGCACCAATGCGATCGCGAAGGAAAGCAACGTGATCAGCAGCGTGTTCCTCAAGCCCGTCAGCAATGCCGGCATCGACTGTTTGACCAGTCCGAGGAAACCGACCTTCTGTTGTTCGGCGCTGTCGTCGCCATTGTCGGTGATCATGCCGGAAATCGATTTGGCCTGCTCTTTCGCGCCTTGCTTGCCAAGATATTGTGCGACGATTCGCTCGTATTCTCCCGAAGCGATCATCTTGTTCAATCCATCGTTGATGGCGGCCAGCAAATCTGCGTTCATGCCTTTGTTCACGGCCATGCCGTATTCGCCGTGCGGCACCTTCGGAGTCACGATTTTCAGACCGTTGTTCTGCGATACGCCATATGCCAGTACCGGATAATCGTCGAACACCGCGACGGCATTGCCGGATTTGACCATCTCGTACATGGTTGAGGATTGGTCGACGGAAGTCACCTTGTAACCGTACTTGTCGGCATGCTGTTTGGCGTACGATTCGCCCTCCGAGCCGGTTTTCGCCACAACCGTCCGGCCTTTGAGGTCCTTATAGCCGGTGACGTCGTCGTTGTTGGCCGCGACGGCCATCTGGATGCCGGATTGGAAATACGGATTCGAGAAATCATAGGAGGCTTTACGCTCGTCAGTGATGGACATGCCGGCTATGACGACGTCCACCTGGTTGGAGCTTAGGGCCTGCAACGCGGCGTTGAATCCCAGCGACTGTATCTCGACCTTAAAGCCCTCTTCCTTGGCGATGCCTCGGATTAGCTCCATGTCGATGCCGGTCATCTTGCCGTTCTCACGGTATTCGAACGGTGCGAACGTGGTGTCGGTGCCGATTTTATATGTCTTGCCCTTGACCGAGGCCGGATTGCCAGTTTCGGAGGCGAGCGCATGCGGAACGGTCGTCATGAATGCCGCAAAGACCACGGCGAGCACGGCGAACAGCGCGCATATGCGCATGCCGACCGCGTTCAGTCGCTTCTTGTCCTGTGTTTTCGATTTCATACCGCGCTTCAACCCTTTCTGGTTGCCGGATAATCAAACACGCTCCACTGTAATGACAGCGACGGAAAATAGACAACGCGAATAATGAAAAATGTCCGAGCATCATTGATGTTCGGACATTTTTCATTCATCTATGGGCGAAACCGTATCAGTCCTCGTCCTCATCCGGATCGTAATCGACACCGGTCTCGGCGCGCTGCTCAGCGGAGATCGGAGCCG
>ERZ779851.2989-NODE-2989-length-11949-cov-2.832689_pt1 | contig 11949 bp, 8 predicted proteins | sample MGYA00511094_ERZ779851 | MGnify/ENA primary metagenome ERZ779851 (study PRJEB29588, sample SAMEA2155512) | human gut metagenome | biome: human gut; feature: human-associated habitat; material: faeces | place: Denmark | collected 2008/2010 ...
TTGTATATGATGTATATGAGATTTTTTATCTGTCATAAGAATAAGCGATTTTGTGATAACTGGCAAGGAAAAAAGATTATTATACAGGGGGAGTTTTCTGGTCAGTGAGGGATTTTCATGAGAAAAGGTACAGACAGACCAGAGAACACAGAGGATGCGGAGATTTGGCTTTACAGCAGAGAAGAATATCAAGTATAATACTATAGCATTATTAAAAATCCCTTCCGGGAAAACAGAAAAACCACAATGATAAAGGAATATAACAAATGAGTATTTTAAATGTAGAACACCTGACTCACGGATTTGGAGACAGAGCGATTTTTGAAGACGTGTCTTTCCGTCTTCTGAAGGGAGAACACATTGGACTTGTAGGCGCCAACGGCGAAGGAAAGTCCACATTTATGAGCATCGTAACCGGAAAGCTGATGCCGGATGAAGGAAAAGTAGAATGGGCAAAAAATGTCCACGCAGGCTATCTGGATCAGCATGCAGTTCTGGAAAAGGGGATGACCATCGGCCAGGTGCTGAAATCCGCTTTTGATCCTCTCCTCAAAAAAGAAGAACGGATGAACGAGATCTGCGACAAGCTGGGAACTGCAGATCCTGACGAGATGGATGGTCTGATGGAAGAGCTTGGAACGATCCAGGACGAACTGACACTTCACGATTTTTATGCGATCGATGCCAAAGTGGAGGAGGTTGCCAGAGCTCTGGGCCTTCTGGATCTGGGGCTTGACCGTGATGTTACGGATCTAAGCGGCGGACAGAGAACCAAGGTACTTCTTGCGAAGCTTCTTCTTGAGAAGCCTGACATCCTGCTTCTGGATGAGCCTACAAACTATCTGGATGAGGAGCATATTGCATGGCTGAAAAGATATCTTCTGGATTATGAGAATGCCTTTATCCTTATTTCCCACGATATTCCCTTCCTGAATTCTGTAGTTAACATTATCTATCACATGGAAAATCAGGAACTGAACCGTTATGTAGGAGATTACGATCATTTCCAGGAGGTCTATGCGGTCAAGAAGGCACAGCTGGAGGCTGCTTACCGCAAACAGCAGCAGGAGATCAGTGAGCTGAAGGATTTCGTGGCACGAAACAAAGCCCGTGTGGCAACCAGAAACATGGCTATGTCACGGCAGAAGAAGCTGGATAAGATGGATGTGATCGAGCTTGCTGCCGAGAAGCCGAAGCCTGAGTTTCATTTTAAATACGGACGCACTCCGGGGAAATATATTTTCGAAACGAAGGATCTGGTTATTGGTTATAATGAACCTCTTTCCAGACCTGTTACTCTCTCTATGGAAAGAGGAAATAAGATTGCGCTGGTTGGTGCAAACGGTATCGGTAAGACAACTTTACTGAAGAGTATTCTGGGGTTGATCCCGTCTCTGAAGGGTTCCTGCGAACTTGGGGAGAATCTTCAGATTGGATATTTTGAGCAGGAAGTAAAAGGTGACAACAAAACTACCTGTATTGATGAGATCTGGGCAGAATTCCCGTCTTATACCCAGTATCAGGTGCGCTCTGCCCTTGCAAAATGCGGTCTGACCACAAAACACATTGAAAGCCAGGTCCGCGTATTAAGCGGCGGTGAACAGGCCAAAGTGCGCCTGTGCAAACTGATCAACCGTGAAACCAATGTCCTTCTTTTAGACGAACCTACTAACCATCTGGATATGCGCTCAAAGGATGTATTGAAAGAAGCTATCAAGGAATTTGATGGAACGGTGATTGTTGTTTCTCATGACCGTGAGTTCTTGGATGGACTGGTGACCAAAGTTTATGAATTCGGAGGTGGAGTAGTAAAAGAACACATTGGCGGCATTTATGATTTTTTACAGAAAAAGAAAATAGAGAGTCTGAATGAGTTGCAGCTTTCGGCTTCTCCTACTGTGTCTGCCACTAAAAAGGAAGAACCCGAAACGGTCAGTGAGAACAAATTATCTTATGAGGCGCAAAAGGAATTGAATAAGAAAATTCGCAAATTGGAGAAACGAATTGCGGATTGTGAACAGAAAATAGAAAAGCTGGAAACTGAGATTGGCGAGGTGGAAGCTGATATGGCTACTCCCGAAGGTGCATCGGATATGGCTTTGTATGAAAAGCATCAGAAACTGAAAAAGGACTTGGATCAGACGGTAGAAGAATGGGAGGCCGTTTCTATGGAATTAGAAGAGATGCAGGGAAGTTAATATGTATCATATATATAGAACAAATGAAAGCAAAACATTATTTACCAATGGCTGTATTGGCTCTGGCAGTAGCTGCCGGATGTGACAGTAAAAAGGAAGCCGTCATGACTTCGGGTATAGACTTGACAAATTTGGACACTACGGCTGTTCAAGGAGCTGATTTTTATCAGTATGCTTGTGGCGGATGGATGAAGAAACACCCTCTGACCAATGAATATTCCCGTTTTGGCTCATTCGATATGCTTGCCGAAAATAACCGGGAACAACTGAAAGGATTGATTGTGGAAATTGCTGCCGGACAGAATGCGCAAGGTACAATAGGTCAGAAAATAGGGGATATCTATAATCTGGCTATGGATAGTGTGAAACTGAATGCGGATGGAGTAACTCCTATTCAAGCTGATTTGGAAAAGATTGCTTCAGTGAAGGATAAATCGGAAATAGTTCCTTTGATGGCGGAACTGGCTCATAGCGGTGTATTCCCTTATTTCAGTTTCTATGTGGGTGCCGATATCATGGACAGCAAGAGCAATTTGTTTCAATTGTATCAAGGGGGTATCAGTCTGGGTGAAAGAGAATATTATTTGGACAATGATGATGTGACTACCAATATCCGTAATAAGTATAAAGAACATATTGTAAAGATGTTCCAATTGGCTGGGTTTGATGAGGCTGCCGCTAAAAAGAAAATGGAGGCTGTAATGGATATCGAAACCCGTATTGCGAAAGCTTCTTTCAGTGCGGTGGAACAGCGTAACCCTGCGGCCAATTATCATAAAATGTCTTTGGATGAATTAAAGAAAGAGATTCCGGGCATTGACTGGGATGCTTTCTTGAATGGTATAGGCGTGAAAGGGGTGACTGAACTGAGTGTTTCTCAAGTGGAGCCGATTAAAGAGGTTGAGAAAATTATCAATAGCTTGCCGGTTGAAAATCAGATCGCTTATATGCAATGGAATCTGATAGACAGGGCTGCCGGTTACTTGAGTGATGATTTGGTAGCACAAAACTTTGATTTTTATGGAAAAACACTATCCGGTAAACAGGCTAACCAACCTCGTTGGAAGCGTGCTGTAAGTACTGTAAATGGAGTACTGGGTGAAGCGGTAGGTCAGATGTATGTGGAGAAATATTTTCCGGCAGCCGCAAAAGAACGTATGGTGCAGTTGGTAAAGAATCTGCAGACCGCATTGGGAGAACGTATCCGGAATTTGGAATGGATGGGTGACAGCACAAAGATTAAAGCTATTGAGAAGTTGAATTCTTTTTATGTAAAGGTAGGCTATCCTGATAAGTGGAGGGATTATACCGGTTTGAATATTGAAAAAGATTCTTATTGGGCCAATGTGAAGCGTGCTACAGAATTCGAACTGGATTATATGTTATCCAAGGCAGGAAAGCCGGTTGACAGAGATGAATGGGGAATGACTCCGCAGACTGTCAATGCATATTATAATCCGACCACGAATGAGATTTGTTTTCCGGCAGGTATTCTTCAATATCCGTTTTTTGATATGAATGCTGATGATGCATTTAATTATGGAGCTATTGGCGTGGTTATCGGTCATGAAATGACTCATGGATTCGATGATCAGGGACGTCAGTTCGATAAGGATGGTAATTTGAAAGATTGGTGGACAGCCGAAGATGCCAAACGTTTTGAAGAACGTGCTCAGGTAATGGTGAATTTCTTTGATAGCATCCAGGTTTTGCCGGGACTCAATGCCAACGGTTCTTTGACTTTAGGTGAGAATATAGCCGATCATGGTGGTTTGCAGGTTTCTTTCCAGGCGTTCAAGAATGCGACAAAAGATGCTCCGCTACCAGTAGAAGACGGATTTACTCCGGAACAGCGCTTCTTCTTGTCATACGCCGGAGTGTGGGCTGGCAATATCCGCGACGAGCAGATTCGTTTGCAAACCAAGTCTGATCCACATTCATTGGGCAGATGGCGTGTGAACGGAGCACTCCCTCAAATAGGTGCATGGTATGATGCTTTTGGCATTAAAGAGGGGGATCCTATGTATTTGGCTCCTGAAAAACGTGTCTCTATTTGGTAAGCTTTATACATAAAAGATAATAAAAAGCATGGTAATTGCTGATAATTTGGCATTTACCATGCTTTCTTTTTGGAATTTACATGATAAACACCTATTTTTGTGCCCGATGAAACGGAGACGATACATAGCATGGGTATTGATGTTGGTCAGCATTATCATGTTGACAGCATCTGTTCTGCCTCATCATCATCACCGGGAAATCCTTTGCTTGCAGCATGATATGACTTTGTGCGGCTGTCAATGTTCTGTACAGCATCAGCAGCATAATAGTTCCGATGAGAATCATACATGTAATGCCGGATGCGTGACCAAGTTTAAAAGTGTAACTCCGGATCGGGCCCAAGACAGTGTTTCTCCTGATTATTCGTTTTGTTTGCTGTTATATACGGTGACGGATGTATTGGCGCTTTCATTGCAGTTGACAGAACACAACACATTACCTTATAATTACTATTTAGAAAAACTGCATTCTACGTGTCTTCCCCACGTAAAGGGGTTGCGTGCTCCTCCTTGCGATGTTCTTGCTTAACAGATAGAAAGTTTATCTTTTTATCCGCAACTTTGTTGCATTTTCTTTACACTAATTTTGCATTTAATAAAAAGTAAGAACAAATAATATCATCATGAAGAAACTTATCTTTATGGGAGTCTTAGGCTTGTTCCTCTTAGGCTCTTGCAACAGTAAATCGGGTCATGATCACGAAGGACACGATCATGGAACGGAGGAAGCACATAATCACGACCACGAAGGGCATGACCATAATCACGAAGGACATGACCATGAAAAAGAAAACCACGACCATGAGAATGAAGGTCACGAAGGGCATAATCATGAAGCGGAAGCTTCTGCAGCCGGACATTCCGATGAGATAATTCTGGCTCCAGAAAAAGCAAAAGCAGCCGGGGTAGAATCGGAAATAATCCGGCCTGAATCATTCCGTCAGGTGATAACGACCAGCGGTCAGGTGCAGGCAGCACAAGGCGATGAAAGCGTAGTAGTCGCCAATGTAGCCGGTGTGGTTTCTTTCCGCCATCCGGTAACGGACGGTATGAGTGTGAGCAAGGGGGCTCCCATTCTGAATATCTCTGCTGAGAATATGCCGGACGGAGACCCTGTAAAACGTACCCGTATCGCATATGAAACCGCCAAAAAAGAATATGAACGTGCCGCCAAGTTGGTAAAAAGTCAGATAATATCACAGAAAGATTTCAATGCCATTAAGGAGAGTTATGAAAATGCATTATTGGCATACGAGGCTATTTCAAAGAACCAGACCAAGACAGGTGTGTCCGTTACAGCTCCTTTAGGTGGCTATATCAAGAATTGTCTGGTGAAGGAAGGTGATTATGTGTCGGTAGGCCAGCCTTTGGTGAGTATCACTCAGAACCGTCGTCTGTTCCTTCGTGCAGATGTTTCCGAGAAATATTATGGTTATCTGCATAGCATCCAGTCGGCAAACTTCAAGACTCCATACGATAATAAGGTATATGAGTTGGGTGAGTTGAAAGGGCATCTGCTTTCTTATGGTAAAGCATCCGGTGGTACTTCTTTTTATGTGCCTGTAACTTTCGAATTTGATAATCGGGGAGATGTGATTCCCGGTTCGTATGTGGAGGTGTATCTGCTCTCGTCGGAAATGCCCGATGTGCTGGCCTTACCTGTTACAGCATTGACCGAAGAACAGGGCTTGTATTTTATTTATCTGCAATTGGATGAAGAAGGGTATAAGAAACAGGAAGTGACTTTGGGGGCTAGTGACGGAAAGGAAGTTCAGATTCTTACGGGGTTAAAAGCCGGTGACCGTGTGGTAACAAAGGGAGCTTATCAGGTGAAATTAGCGTCGGCCAGCAATGCGATTCCGGCTCATAGTCATGAACATTAATCAAGCCGCCCTATGCTAAATAAAATTATACATTTTTCCCTTCAAAACCGTATATTGGTTCTGGTGGCGTCGGTTTTGCTGCTTATTGGCGGTACTTACACGGCTTTTCATACGGAAGTCGATGTGTTCCCCGATTTGAATGCGCCGACTGTAGTGATTATGACCGAAGCGAATGGTATGGCCGCCGAAGAGGTGGAACAATTGGTAACCTTTCCTGTAGAAACTGCCGTGAACGGTGCGACCCATGTGCGCCGGGTGCGTTCATCTTCCACCAATGGCTTTTCCGTTGTGTGGGTGGAATTTGAATGGGATACTGATATCTATCTGGCCCGTCAGATTGTTAGTGAGAAATTGTCCTTGGTCAGCGAGGAATTGCCCGAGAATGTAGGTAAACCTACCATGGGACCTCAATCCTCTATTTTAGGTGAATTGCTGATTATCGGTCTGACTTCGGATACTACTTCCATGCTCGATCTCCGTACACTGGCAGACTGGACTATCCGTCCGCGCCTGCTTTCTACGGGAGGTGTGGCACAGGTTGCCGTGCTAGGAGGTGATATCAAGGAATATCAGGTGTTGCTTGACCCTGCCCGCATGAAACATTACAATGTTACGTTGGCAGAGGTGATGAACGTTACCCGTAACATGAATCAGAATGCCAATGGCGGAGTGATTTATGAATATGGAAACGAATATATTGTTCGCGGGGTGCTTTCCAGTCATGATGTGGCTCAGTTGTCACGTTCCGTCATCAAGACGGTGGAAGGGGTGCCCGTTACATTGGAGGATATTGCCGATGTGAAGATCGGTTCGCAGGAACCAAAACTAGGTACTGCTTCGGAGAGAGGAAAACCTGCCGTACTGCTGACCGTTACCAAACAACCCAAGACCGGGACTATTGAACTGACAGAGCAGTTGGAAGCCGCATTGAAGGATTTGCAGAAGAATCTTCCGGCTGATGTACACGTTTCTACAGATATTTTCCGTCAGAGCCGTTTTATTGAAAGTTCTATCGGCAATGTGAAGGATTCGTTGTATGAAGGTGCTATTTTTGTGGTGATTGTTCTCTTCCTGTTCCTTGCCAATGTACGTACCACGGTTATTTCATTGGTAACCCTTCCGTTGTCATTGATTGTTTCTATATTGACTCTTCACTATATGGGACTCACCATCAATACCATGAGTTTGGGTGGTATGGCCATTGCCATTGGTTCGTTGGTGGATGATGCCATTGTGGATGTGGAAAATGTATGGAAGCACTTGCGTGAGAATCGCTTGTTGCCCGAAGAGGAACGTAAGAGCGTGATTGAAGTCGTGTTCAATGCTTCGAAGGAAGTGCGTATGCCTATCTTGAACTCTACCTTGATTATTGTAGTCAGCTTTGTTCCTTTGTTTTTCCTGACAGGAATGGAAGGTCGTATGCTGGTTCCGCTGGGCATTGCCTTTATTGTGGCGTTGTTTGCTTCTACGGTAGTGGCTTTGACACTGACTCCGGTACTGTGCAGCTATCTGTTAGGTAATAATAAAAGCAAAGGATTGCCCAAAGAGGCATTTGTGGCCGTATGGATGAAAAAGCATTACCGCAATGCCTTGTTATGGTCCTTGAATCATAAATCCGTAGTATTGGGTTTTACAGGTGGACTGTTTGCGGTGGCATTGGTTATGTTTTTTGCATTAGGACGTAGTTTTCTGCCATCTTTCAATGAAGGTTCGTTCACCATTAATATCAGTTCATTGCCGGGAATTTCTTTGGCAGAATCGGATAAAATGGGACACCGTGCAGAAGAGTTGCTGATGTCTATTCCCGAAATACAGACTGTAGCCCGTAAAACGGGACGTGCCGAACTGGATGAGCATGCATTAGGGGTTAACGTGAGTGAAATTGAGGCTCCGTTTGAATTGAAAGACCGTTCCCGTCAGGAACTGGTAGCCGATGTGCGTGCCAAGTTATCTACCATTACCGGTGCGAATATCGAAATAGGCCAACCTATCAGCCACCGTATCGATGCCATGCTTTCGGGTACCAAGGCCAACATTGCCATCAAACTGTTTGGTAATGATTTGAACAAGATGTTTGCCATCGGTAATCAGATAAAGGATGCTATCAGTAGCGTGGAGGGTATTGCCGACTTGAATGTGGAACAACAAATCGAACGTCCGCAGCTCAAGATTGTTCCCAAACGCGAGATGCTTGCCAAATTCGGTATTTCTTTACCGGAGTTTGCCGAGTTTGTATCAGTGAACATGGCGGGTGAAGTTGTTTCACAGGTATATGAAGAAGGCAAAGCGTTTAATCTTATTGTCCGTACCAAGGATGAGGTGCGTGATGAGATGGAGAAAGTGCGTAACCTGATGATTGATACCGGTGACGGTCAGAAAATCCCTGTCAACTATGTAGCCGATGTGGTTTCTGCCATGGGACCGAATACCATCAGCCGTGAGAACGTGAAGCGTAAGATTGTGATTTCGGCCAATACCAGCGGTCGTGATTTGCGCAGCGTGGTGAATGATATACAGGAACGGATTGATGCGCAAATCAAGCTTCCCGAAGGATATCATGTGGAATATGGCGGTCAGTTTGAAAGCGAGCAGGCGGCCAGCCGTACGCTGATGCTCACTTCGTTTATGAGTATCGTGGTTATCTTCCTGTTGCTTTATACCCAGTTTAAGAATGCAGCCCAAAGTGGAGTCATTTTGTTGAATTTGCCTTTGGCGTTGATTGGTGGGGTATTTGCATTGATGATAACAACGGGTGAGATAAGCATTCCGGCTATTATCGGCTTTATCTCGTTGTTTGGTATTGCTACCCGTAATGGTATGTTGTTGATAAGTCATTACAATATGTTGCGCGAAGAAGGTATGGATTTGAAAGAAAGCATTCTTCACGGTTCGTTAGACCGTTTGAACCCTATCCTGATGACTGCATTGTCTTCCGCGTTGGCTTTGATACCTTTGGCGTTCCGTGGCGATTTGCCGGGTAATGAGATACAAAGTCCGATGGCGAAAGTTATTCTGGGAGGTCTTTTGACATCGACTTTCTTGAACGCTTTCATTATTCCGATTGTTTATGAACTGATGAATCGAAAGAAGAAATAATAGAAATAATATGAAACGAATCTTAGTTATAATAGCCCTCTGCTCTCCCTTGCTGATGCAGGCCCAGAGTATTGAGCACATTTTGAAAAGCATCGAGCAGAATAATAAAGAGCTCAAGGCGCAGAAACATGCAGCCGATGCAACCAAGATGGAAAACCGGACAAACAACAACTTGCCTGACCCTACAGTGAGCTACAGTTCTTTTTACAGTAATGGTGCCGAAGGTGGTCACGGTACGGAATTCGTTGCTTCGCAAGGTTTTGATTTTCCTACTCAGTATATTGCCCGCAACCGGCAGGCTACTTTGCAGAACGAAGCGGTGGACAAGCAACAACAGGCTGCTCGCCGAGATATTCTGCTGAATGCGAAGAATCTCTGTCTGGACCTTATTCTGTTGAATCAGGAAAAGACATTGATGGATATCCGTATGAAAAATGCAGATGAATTACAGGCACTTTATGAAAAGCGTCTGACTACCGGTGATGCGAACATATTGGAAGTCAATAAAATCAAAATGGAACGTATGAATGTGCAGACGGAAGTTGCCCAAAACAGCGCAGCCCACCGCACTGCCTTGCAATCTCTGCTTGCCATGAACGGCAACATGCCTTTAGAATTTGCTGAAACCACATACCCTGCCATACAGGAAATCAATGATTACAATGTCATGCGGGATGAAGTGATGGCATCAGACCTTGACTTGCAGGCCGCCGTCGCCACTGCCCGTGCCGCCGAGAAGCAGGTTTCGGTAGACCGTCAAGGATGGTTGCCGAAACTGGAAGCCGGTTTTCGCCGTAACACGGATGATGCGGTTTCGATGAATGGTTTTGTGGTAGGGGGCTCCTTGCCTTTGTTTCAGAATCGTAAAAAGGTAAAGATAGCCAAGGCACAGGCTATCAGCGCACAATTGATGCAAGAAAATGCTAAAGATCAGGTTGAAGCTTCTCTGATGTCTCTCTTCAATGAGATGCAGCAGTTGAAGGATGCCATGAATGCGTATGATGTCCCTTTGATGTACCGTTCGCTGGATTTATTGAAGCAGGCATTGACCGAAGGACAAATTTCATTGATTGAATATTTTGTGGAAACGGAAAATATTTATAAGAATCTCCAGGCGTATATGCAGATTGAGAATCAATACCAGAAGGTGATGGCGAATATCTATAAGAACAACCTGTAGGATGTTAATATCCGCTGAGATATAGTAGTGTAGGGGGGATGTTATAGTTGACATCGCCCCTAAAACTTATCTTGTCGGTTCAGTAAGTAAAATATAAAAAATGAATAGGAAATGAATTTAGAAGAGGTATTGAACTTCCGCCGGTCTGTGCGGAGGTATGATAAAAATAAACCGATAGACCCGGAAAAGGTGAAACATTGTCTTGAACTGGCTACGCTGGCTCCCAATAGTTCCAATATGCAATTGTGGGAATTTTATCAAATAACGAATCCCGGACTGATGGCGAAAGTTTCAGAAGCTTGTTTAGGGCAGTCGGCTGCTTCTACGGCTTCGGAAATTGTTGTTTTTGTTACTCGTCAGGATTTGTATAAAAAGCGTGCTAAATTTGTGCTTGACTTTGAAGAAGGAAATATCAGGCGTAATAGTCCGAAAGAGCGTCAGGAAAAACGTATTAGGGACAGGAAGCTGTATTATGGTAAACTGATGCCTTTCATTTATGCAAGGTTTTTCGGGCTTCTAGGGCTTTTCAGGGTGATATTGGCGAGAACCATCAGCCTGTTCCGCCCTATGATGCTGGAAGTTTCGGAATGCGATATGCGTGTGACGGTAAATAAATCCTGTGCCCTTGCTGCCCAAACCTTTATGATTGCCATGGCAAACGAAGGCTATGACACTTGTCCGCTGGAAGGTTTTGACAGCAGGCGGATGAAGAAACTATTGAAGCTGCCCCATGGGGCAGGCATCAATATGGTTATACCTTGCGGCATACGGGATGGGAACAAAGGCATTTGGGGAGAACGGGGCAGGGTTCCTTTCGATGAAATCTATCATAGGATATAAGAGACAGGGTATTCCTGGCGGGTGATGAAGGTGTATTCCCTTAGATATTCCATCAGCATGCCGAATCGCTCTTCCTGAGTGTGCTTGGAAGAAGACGTCTTGAAACCGTATGTGGGGTCTGCGTGTTCCAGTTCCTTTTCACCCTTTCTGTATACTTCTTTGACAAAATGGCGTGTCGGATTGAATTTGACACTGTCGAAGTGCTTTGGCCGAAAATTATAAGAATGCCGGTTACATCCTTTTTTTGATTCTCGATAAAATCCGGAAGCGGTTGTTGTTCGGACGGCATAAAAAAATGTGCCTGAAGAATTGGGCTGCCTTTTATGACAGAGTGACTTCCGGCACATTTTTTCTTGTTTATTCCTGTTTATTTCTTTTTCTTCTTAGCTTCTTTCGCCCATTCTTTAGCTCCCTGCTCTTTCAGTTTCGCGGTGAAAGCCTTTGCTTTTTCCATGCTTGCGTTTTCGTCTTCGGGTGAAGCGTATGCATGTTTGTAACCTTTGGTCACGTTCCATTCACCTCGTGTGAAGTCCGGGAAGGCTACTGCCGCACAGCCGTTGTCCATAGAGATAGCTCCCAGTTCGGCCAGACAGCACCATTCGGCCAAGTCATATACATCCATGTCCAAAGGCAGTCCGTTTTGCAGGCAATATACCAGACGGCTGTCCATGATGAAGTCCATACCGCCATGG
>ERZ779851.2995-NODE-2995-length-11926-cov-25.364249_pt1 | contig 11926 bp, 7 predicted proteins | sample MGYA00511094_ERZ779851 | MGnify/ENA primary metagenome ERZ779851 (study PRJEB29588, sample SAMEA2155512) | human gut metagenome | biome: human gut; feature: human-associated habitat; material: faeces | place: Denmark | collected 2008/2010 ...
GGGCGCGCCAAAGGCGCAGGATGGATCCACGCAGCGGTGTGAAAGACTATGTGAGGCTATCCGTCTTCCTTGAACGTCATCCCGACCGAAGTGGAGGGAGCTTTGTTGTATGGAGGCGGTATCGCCGCTTTTTTAGAAGAGGGTATTCTCGTACCGTCAGCCTTCCCCTCTAGGGGAAGGTGCCCCGCAGGGGCAGATAGGGCACAGGCGGTATGAAAGACAGATGAGGAAAGCGGAGAGGTGCGCGGCATATGTGGGGAAGCGTGAGTCCCTGACCGCGAATGAGAACGATTTAATCAGTGTTTCCTTACAAATCATTCGCGCCCCTTTTTTCTCCCTCCTTCCAAAGGAAGGAGGGAGAAAAAAGGGGCTGCGTGTATCGTCATAGGTATATTTGCGGGGGAACCGCTCTTTCCCGCTGCCATCCCTCTACCATTTCCTCTTCAAAGGGCGTATAATATAATTACTGACCAATGGTCAAAAATATATTTCAAAGAAAGGAAAACGCTATGAACGAAGTCAAAATGCCGAAACGGCCCATACTGGCGTATTACATTTTGATCTTCCTTGCGATCTTCCTGTTCAACTCGATCTTCGTGCCGATGCTCCGTGAGAATGCCGTGAAAGAAGTGGACTACTCCTCCTTCATGACGATGACGGAGAATCAGGAGATCGACAAGGTACAGGTGGAGCAGGACAAGATCCTCTTTACGAAGAAGGACGACAAGCAGGCATACAAGACGGCTCTCATGAACGATCCGGCCCTGATCGAGCGTCTGCACAAGTCGGGCGCAGATTTCACCGGAGAGATCGTCGAAGCGATGAATCCGCTCTTATCGGCGCTGCTCTCCTGGGTACTGCCGATCCTCATCTTCTTTGGCATCGGCCACTACATGAATAAGCGGCTGATGAAGAACATGGGAGGCCCCGGCGCGATGCAGTTTGGCATGGGGAAATCGAATGCGAAGATCTTCGTCAAGCCGACGAACGGGATCAAATTCTCCGATGTTGCCGGTGAAGATGAAGCGAAGGACAGCCTGCAGGAGGTCGTTGAGTACCTGCACGATCCGACGAAGTACAGAGACATCGGCGCCAAGATGCCGAAGGGCATCCTTCTCGTGGGCCCGCCAGGCACCGGCAAGACCATGCTGGCGAAGGCCGTCGCCGGCGAGTCCGAAGTGCCATTCTTCTCCATTTCTGGCTCGGAATTTGTAGAAATGTTCGTCGGCATGGGCGCGGCGAAGGTCCGCGACCTCTTCAAGCAGGCGAAGGAAAAAGCGCCGTGTATCGTTTTCATCGATGAGATTGATGCCATCGGCAAGAAGCGCGGCGGCGCTGCCTTGGGCGGCAATGATGAGCGCGAGCAGACGCTGAACCAGCTCCTGACAGAGATGGATGGCTTCGAAGACAATGCGGGCGTTATCATCCTGGCGGCGACGAACCGTCCGGAGTCACTTGACCCGGCGCTCACACGTCCGGGACGCTTTGACCGTCAGGTGCCTGTCACCCTGCCGGATCTTCAGGGGCGCGTCGCGATCCTCAAGGTCCATGCGGCGAAGATCAAGACCGCGCCTTCCATCGACTACGACAAGGTGGCGCGCATGGCCTCCGGCGCATCAGGGGCAGAGCTCGCAAACATCGTGAATGAAGCCGCTCTCCGCGCTGTCCGCGACCATCGTCCCTATGCGACACAGGAAGACATGGAGGAGTCCATCGAGGTCGTCATCGCCGGCTATCAGAAGAAGCATGCGATCTTGACGGACAAAGAGAAATGCATCGTTTCCTATCATGAGATCGGCCATGCCCTTGTCGCCGCACTGGCGTCCCATAGCGCACCGGTGCAGAAGATCACCATCATCCCAAGGACCAGCGGGGCGCTCGGCTATACCATGCAGGTGGAGCAGGGCAATCACTACCTCATGAATAAAGAGGAAATGCTTGACCAGATCGCCACCCTGACCGGCGGCCGTGCGGCGGAGGAGGTCGTCTTCGGCACATCCACCAATGGGGCATCGAACGATATCGAGAAAGCTACCCGTTTGGCGCGTGCGATGATCACGCGGTACGGGATGAGTGATGAATTCGGCATGGTCGCCATGGAAAATGTGACGAACCAGTACCTGGGCGGCGATACCACCCTCGCCTGCTCGCCGGAGACACAGGCACGCATTGACAAGGCCGTCTCCGATCTCATCAAGACGCAGCATGAGAAGGCAAGGCGGCTCCTTGAGGAACATCGCAAAAAGCTCGATGAGCTCGCAAAGTACCTCTATGAAAAGGAAACCATCACGGGAGAACAGTTCATGGAGATCCTGGAAAAGAAAGCGGAATAAAGTACATGCAAAAAAGGAAGCTCGCGAGAGCTTCCTTTTTGCTTGGTTGAATCAGCGTTTCCTTATCCTTATTATATCTTTCAAATGTAAATAAACGGTAAAATGAATTTCCTAATCCCTAATCCCTAATTCCTAATCCCTAATCCCTAATTCCTAATCCCTAATCCCTAGTCTCTGGTCACAGTTACTCATCTTCCACGGTGAAGTATGCTTCGAAGCGTACTATACCGTCCTCCTGCGTGAAATTTTTATAGGCGTTGTGGGCATCTAGGAAGCGGGCGATGGAGACCATGCCGAAGCCATGGCCTTCCTTGTCTGTCTTGGGGTAGCCATTCTCATCAAAGCGGATGGGCGTGTCGTATTGGTTCACGATGGAGAGTGAGATCTGATTTCCCTTCATAAGGAGCGTGAGGTCGACGGTGCGTTTCTCTTTGGGCATGGTAGCGGAGGCTTGGATGGCATTTTCGAGAAGGTTTGCAAGTACGTAGGCGAGCGGGCTTTCGATGGAGGGAAGGCTCTGCGGGAAAGAAATTTTATGGCTGGTGCGGACGGAGAGTTCTTTCGCTTTTTCGAAATAGATAGAGATGATGGCATTGATGATCGGATTCAGGCAGTAGGGGTGGGTGGCGGTGCGCTCTAAGTCTTCGTGAGAGCTTTCCAAAAGGGCAAGGGCTTCTTCCGTCTGCCCGCGTTGCAGGAGTCCGTGGAGTGCGAGGATCCGGTGGCGCAGGTCGTGCCGGAAGAGGGACATTTCTTTCCCGTTATCCTGCAGGATCTGGGCATAGGATTGGAGGAAGGAAATGGATTTCTCCATCAGGTGGTTTGCACTCTGGATATTCGTCAAATTCTCGAAGTCTTTCTTTTCCAGAATGATGTAGCGGTCAAAGGCGATGAAGAAAATGGTGAGGATGAGCCAGACAAAGAGTTTATCGATAGACCAAAGCTCGCCCAAAAGGCTGGTTGGTGTGGCGGCTGTGACAAGGATTATCGGGATGGCCGCTATGTAGTAGGAGTAAGACTTTTCATTCATGAAACGCTTCGAGGGCAGCATGGGAGAAAAGACGCGGTAGGCACCGGGAAGCGTCATCGCAAAGAAGAAGTCATAGACGAGGAGATGCTCGATCAGGAAATTCTCCGCGGGGGTATCTGGGAATACGAGGAGGATAAAGATGGCAGAGATACCGTGGAGGGCAAACATGTAGATGCCCTGCATGCCAAGGATGAAGATCTGCGCGGCTTTAGCGTTGGGAAAGATGAAAAACATCGAGAGAAAGAAGGGGATCCAGCCGAGGGTAAGACAGCACTTGTATGTGAAGACGTTGAGACCGAGCTGGTTTACGAGGAGGGCCATCCAGCTTATATTGAAGAGCAGGACGAGACAGTCCGTGTAAAAAAGGCGGCGTTTCGCCTTGGCGTCCATGATGCCCGCAAAGGGCGTATAGCGTACATAGGCTCCGCCCACCTGAAGGATTGCGATGGCAGAGACCAGAAGAATGATATCGGTCATGGATTTGCTCCTTATGAAATGAGTGCCCGGTGTTTCCTGGGGAAGCCTGAGGGGCGGCTTGCTCTTTAAAGATTCGCTTGAATGAGAAATGAGAAATGCGAAATGCGAAATGGTGGTGCGGCGCAAAAAGCAGAAGCGCCGCGGAGTATAAATAGGGCGATGCCCGAAGATGGCATTTCAGTCACCAGTCACTAGTCCCCAGTCACTCGGCACCACTAATCCCTAATCCCTAGCCACCAGTCACCAGTCACTATCCCCCGAGCCTTATCTCGACAGCAGAAACTGCATGTACTGCTGCTTGACTTCTTTCTTTTTCCGGCGGCTGATAGGGAGAGTCAGATCTCCTTTCAATAGGAAGGTATCCTCCTTCATGGCGGTGACGGCATTCATATTGAGAATGAGGCGATGGTAGGACTCGAGGAAGCGCTCATCGGTAAGGAGAATGTCTGCCAGCTCTTGGTAGCTGTTCTGCGAGGCAAGGGTGCGGTCTTCGAGGTGGAGGATGGCGCCGCGGCTGCCCTGACAGTCCATGTAGAGGATGTGGCTGTAGGGGACGGAGAGGTATTCGCCGCCGGCGAGCTTTACGGTGAGCGTCTTTGCGGCGAGCGCATCCTCCGGGAGGAGGCGTGTCAGAAGGGTCTCGAGCTGCGGCGCATTTTCAAGGAGTGGCTTTAGCACGTAGCCGGAGGCGAAGACGTTGTAGCTTTCGAGTGCGTGGTCGCGGCTGGTGGTGAGGAAGATGATCCATGCGTCCTCATCGATGACGCGGATCTCTTCGGCTACCTGCATACCGGTCATGCGGGGCATGTAGATGTCAAGGAGGATGAGGTCGTAGTCGTCTTTTTTAAAATTTTCCAGAAAGGATGGGCCGCTGGTGTAGGCTGAGATGGTGTAGTCGATGGGCGTCTGTCCTGCCCTTTTCTGAAAATAATGCGAGAGGCACATCCGGATCTCTTTGAGGTCAGCCGGATTGTCGTCGACCGTTGCAATGCGTAACATAAAAATCTCCCCTTCCCTTTTAGTTATATCTATTATAAAGGAAAAGGGGGGATGTGTGAATGGAAAATGAGGAATGAAGGCGGCTGCTGCGCCGTGAATCTATGGGGCTGCGTTCTAAGCGTATCGTCATTGAAAGCGAAGCTGAGAAATCTTCCTTGCAGATCGATGAATGGCGAGAGCTTGAAAACCGAAAAACGTAGCACGAAGGCGTTTTTCCGTGCAGGGCCAGGAGTGATGCTAATCGCTGTGCAACAAAGATCCCTCGGCTGCGCTCGGGATGACAGAGAGACTGCTGTCTCCCAGTCACCAGTCACTCGGCACCCCTAATCCCTAGCCACTAATCCCTAGCTACTAGTCACCAGTCCCTAGCCCGGCCACTCACATTTTTCGCGTGACTTTATCACTGATCCCGTCCATGCGGTTGACGGCGGAGAGGAAGGCCTTGACGGAGGCGGTGATGGTATCGCGGTCGATGCCGGCTCCCCAGGTGGTCTTGCCGGTCTCATCGGTGAGGCCGAAGTAGGCGATGCCGCGGGAGGCGGGGTCACGGTCAAGGTCATGCTCTTCATAGATCAGGTGGGTGACATGGATATCGTAGGTCTTGCACAGCGCACGGCTGATGGCATCGAGCTGGCCTTTGCCGCAGGCTTCGATGTGTTTCTCCCTGCCGTGGACGGAGAGGGTGACGCAGCCCTTCCAGGTGTCGCCGCTGCGGCGGAAGTGGAAGTCGGAGAGGGCGATGGGGGACTCCCGGTTCACATAGGTGGTCTCGAAGATGCTCTTAATCTCTTCTGCGGAGAGCTCCTGATGGCGTTTGTCGGAGATGTCTTTGACAAGGTAGCCGAATCCTTCGCGCATATCTTTCGGCAGGCGGATGCCGTAGGTATTTTCCAGAATGTAGGCGACGCCGCCCTTGCCGGACTGGCTGTTGATGCGGATGACGTCTGCTTCATATTTTCTGCCGATGTCTTCCGGGTCGAGCGGCAGGTAGGGGACATTCCAGTAGTCGTACATGCTTTCGGCGTGGTGCTTCATGCCTTTGGCGATGGCGTCCTGATGAGAGCCGGAGAAGGCGGCAAAGACGAGCTTGCCGGCGTAGGGCTGGCGGTCGCCGACCTTCATGCGGGTGAGGCGCTCGTACATCTCGATGAGCTGAGGCATGTGGGTGAAGTCCAGATGCGGATCGATGCCGTGGGTGTACATGTTCATGGCGACGGTGACGATGTCGACGTTGCCCGTGCGTTCGCCATTGCCGAAGAGCGTGCCTTCGATGCGGTCAGCTCCGGCGAGAAGTCCCATCTCGGCATCCGCCACGCCTGAGCCGCGGTCATTGTGTGGATGAAGGGAGAGGATGACGCTGTCTCTGTACTTGAGGTGCTGGTCCATGTAGGCGATCTGCATGCCGTAGACATGGGGCATGGACAGTTGCACAGTCGAGGGGAGATTGATGATGGCTTTCCTCTCCGCCGTCGGCTGCCATACGTCGAGGACGGCATTGCACACATCCAGCGCGTAGTCGACCTCGGTGCCGGTGAAGCTCTCCGGGGAGTATTCGAAACGGTACGCGCGTCCGGCGGCTTCGGTGAGCTCTTTCAGCATCGTCGCACCTTCGACGGCAATGGCTTTGATGTCGTCCTTCGATTTATGGAAGACCTGCTCGCGCTGGGCGACGGAGGTGGAGTTGTAGACATGGACGATGGCATTCTTTACGCCGTCCAAGGCTTCGAAGGTGCGGCGGATGATGTGCTCTCTCGCCTGTGTCAGGACTTGGACGGTGACGTCATCCGGGATCATGTCCTTTTCGATCAGCGTGCGGAGGAATGCATACTCTGTCTCCGAGGCCGCAGGAAATCCGACTTCGATCTCCTTGAAGCCGATGGCAATGAGCGTCTGGTAGAATTCCAGCTTCTCCTCGAGGCTCATCGGGATGACGAGTGCCTGATTTCCGTCACGCAGGTCCACGCTGCACCATATCGGAGCGTGATCGACAGCGTCTTTCATCATCCAGCGCATGTCACAGGCGGGGGGCATGAAGTATCCTTTGCGGTATTTCTGCGGGTTCATCATAATGGATCGTCCTTTCTTCACGGAAACGGGGACGGGCGCAGAGGAAAAGGAGAAAACCGCAAGCCTCAGACCGCTCGCCCCAAAAGAAAAAGCATCCTTCGTACATAAGAGACGAAAGATGCTTGATTTCCGCGGTACCACTCTGATTCACCCTGCCGGTGCGCTTTGCCGATGGGAGCCGCCGAAGAGAAAACAAAAAGCCTTTCGTCAAGAGACGAAAGGCTTTGCCTGCGTGTTACCACTCTATTTCCCTCCCGGAGGAGGCTCTTCGGATGGATCCCATCCCCTCTCTGTAACGGTGAGGCTCCGTCGCAGCCTACTTGTTTCAGCCGCGCTGCTCAGAGATGAGTTCCCTTCCGTCGGTCTGCCGCTTTTCACCATCCAGCGGCTCTCTGCGATCCCTTTCGGAACGTACTATTTCTCTTCCATGCGTTTTCCTATGTATGGATGACATTCTAACATGGGATAGAGGATTTGTCTAGGGGTGGGAAACGGAAAAGCGGAAATGAGAAGCGGCAGAGCGATCAGAATGCCGGAACGAGGCCGTCGCTGAAGTTGTCATTGATGTATTTCTTGACATTCTCAGACTGGAAGATCTTGACGAATTTCTGGTAGGTCGGGTTCTCTTTATCCTGTTCGCGGGCTGCGATGATATTGACATAAGGCGAGGTATTGTCTTCGGTCGCGAGGGCGGTCTTGCTGTCGAGGTTGGCAGCCTTTGCGTAGCCGGCATTGATGACAGAGATCGCTACGTCATCCAAGGAACGCGGGAGCTGCGGCGCTTCGAGCTCAAGGATCTCGAGGTGCTTCGGGTTTTCTGCGATATCACCGACGACAGCCTTGGTCGGATCGGTGCCTTCCTTCAGCTTGAGGAGACCTTGCTTATCGAGCAGGAGGAGCGCACGGCCGCCGTTGGACGGGTCGTTCGGGATGGAGACCTTGGCACCGTCCGGCACATCCTTCAGGTCTTTGTACTTGTTGGAGTAGATGCGCAGCGGAGCAAGATAGGTATTGCCGATGGAAACAAGTTTCGTGCCGTTCTTTTCATTGTAGGCTTCGAGGTACGGGCCGTGCTGGTAGGAGTTCAGGTCGATCTCGCCGGCAGCAAGGGCTGCATCCGGGGTGACATAGTCACCGAAGGACTTGAGGTTCACCTTGAGCCCGTCTTTTTCTGCTTCCTTTGCGACGAACTCCATGACCTGTTCCGAATAGCCGGAGGTGATGCCGACGGTGATCTCTTTCTTGTCAGCCGGTGCTTTGGCTTCTTTCTTCTGGTCGCCGCAGCCGGCGATAGCGCCTGCAGCGACGAGGGCTGCGAGGGACAGTGCGATTGCTTTTGTCAGTTTCATAGTGAATTCCTCCTTGATAGGAAATGCGGGGCAATAAAAAAATCCCGCTCCCTGAAAGGGACGAGATACTTCGTGTTACCACCCAATTTTATGTCCGAATCACTTCGGGACACCTTATGAGGTACGCCGGCTATGGCCTTGATACCTTGTCTCTATATCGGGAGATCCCGGGCTGCTTCATCATTCAGCATGCCAGGCTCAGAGGCCATCTTCCATGGATTCGTCTGCGCTCCTTCTCACCAGGTGGAGCTCTCTTTGCCAGCGTCCTTCATGTACTCTTCTCTTCACTGCCTTTATGAAGTTGAAGCTACTATACACCCTAAGCAAATTTGTGTCAAGAGTTTTTTTATTCAAAATGGGAAGAAAGGTGTGAGGCTGGGATCGGGATCTAAGGATCCAATGGAGCCTTCAGGTCGTGTAGGGAGGATATGTTTCCCCTTGTAGCAGGAGGATCCTTCCTACGCTCTGCTGCACTTTATAGCTATGCCGTCCCGCTCCCCGCGGGAACTTTTGCACGCTGCATCCAGCATCAGCTTTCTTTGACAGCCTGAATAAACGCCGCTATCTTCTCCGGATCCTTCCCCTTCCTGTCTGTATACTCCACACCCGACGATACATCGACGACGTCAGGATGGATGAGGGAGATCGCCCTTCCAACATTCTCTGCCGTAAGGCCGCCCGCAAGAAACCATGGTTTCTTGCGTTTCTTTTCCGCGAGCCTCTTCCAGTCGAAGGCTTTCCCACTGCCAGGCTCTGCCGCGTCAAAAAGATGAGCGCAGATGCGGGGATCCTCTTCTTCCTCCACTTTGCCATTATACGCACGGATGATGGGAAGCCGGGTCATGGAAAGTACCTCTGCTCCAAGCACGCCGTGTACCTGCATATAGTCGAAGCCTGCCTTCTCGATCTCCTCAGCCTGTGCCGGCGAGGGAGACACCACGACCGCCACCTTTTTGATGCGCGGATCTGCCGCACGCAGGATGGCCTTTGCCGTCTCAAGAGAAATGTTCCGTTTGCTCTTCTCGAAGAAAAGCACCATCCCCATATATGAGACATCAGGATAGGAAACACATGCGGCCTCCTTCGGATCTGTGAAGCCACAGATTTTGATCTGAGTCATAGAACCCTCCCTTGGTATCATCAGCCTTCCCCTCGGTTTGCAGACTATGATCGTTCCTGATCCACGGCCGCCAGTCACTTACCTTGCCACGTCTGTTGTCACATTCACACGGATCGTCTCGAGCGACATGCCTGTCGTATGCTCGATCTCCCGCTGGATCCTGTCACGCATGGTATGGATCACCGATTTGATCTCCTGCGGCGTCCCCGGGCGGACGGAGACGTCAAGTGCCAGGATGAGGCCATTCAGCTGGCTCTCACTCTTCTCACTGCTGACGCCTGTGATCCTGACTTTCTTCATCTCCTTCACCGCATAACGGACAAGCGAAGCGATGACGCGGTCAGAGAAGGAGAGTTTGCCATAGTAACTGAAGACCGGACGCACGACAGAGCGTTCATTCTGCTCGCTGAAACGCTTTGGCACTTCCTTTTTCCGATTTCTGAAAAATTTCAGCGGATCGACAAGGTACCCCTTGAAATACGGCTTCAGCTCCATCGTCGGAACGGGGATGACATGCTTCCCTTCCTTATGACGCGCTTCGCTCGCCTTCATCATTTCTTCAGGACGCGCCACATCCTCAATGCGGATATACTTGCAGGGCTCCGGCAGATCCAGTGCCTTTGTGATCGTCACGACCATACGATCAGACGTTCCCAAGATCAGAATACGGTCCGGATGGATCTTCTGGAGCGTCTTCTTCACATCTTCTCTCTGCTCTTCATCCCAGAAAATCGCACGGCGGACAGCCTTCAAGCGGCTCTCTTCTCTCTTGGCTGACTTCCCTGCGACAATGCGGTTGTGATAGATCAGGATCCCATCATCAATGATGCAGGAGCATTGATTCTCATAGGCGATCACCAGCGCACGGTCACTCTTACCTGTGCCTGGCGGTCCATAAAAAGCTACAACTTCCATAGTGCTCTCCTTTTCGTTTTTCTTTAGTATAAATGCTCAGGGGAAATTTGTCATGAGGAAAATGGGAAAAGGGTTAGTGGTTCGGGGTTCGGGGTTCGGAGTTAGCCCACGGGACGGGATGCCTCTTGATTGCGTACGAAAACTCTGTTCGAATGAGAAATGGTGATGCGGCGCATAAAAATCAGAAGCGCCGCGGAGTTTCGATAGCGCTTCGTGCGCAACGTCATTTCGACCGTAGCCGAGGGTCTTTATTGCAAAACGCTCATCGCCTGATGTGAGGCAGCACCAGGACATCGTTTTCCCTCGGTGCATACACGATGATTCTCGCAGTGCAGTAAAGATCCCTCGGCTGCGCTCGGGATGACGATGCCAGAGAATCCCAGTCACCATCCACCAGTCACTCCTAATCCCCAATCCCTAGTCCCCAGTCACCCCAAAATAAAAAGAAGCCTTTCGGCTTCTTTCACTCTTCCCCTACAATCTGAACCTCAGTATGCAGGTCCACGCCATAGGCCTCTTTGACCTTCTGCTGCACCTGATGGATGAGAGAGAGCATATCTTCGCAGGAGGCGCGGCCATTATTGATGAGGAAACCGGCGTGTTTCTCGCTGACCTGCGCATCACCCACCGAAAATCCTTTGAGCCCCAGTTCTTCGAGCATCTGTCCGACAAAATGACCATCGGGACGCTTGAAGGTGGATCCGGCGCTTCGTTTTTCAAGAGGCTGCTTCGTGGCTCTTCTCTGGTTGAGATCCTTCATCAGCGCTTCGATGTCCTTTTGATTGCCCGGCTTTAACGAAAGCGTGATATCAAGGATGACTTCCCCGTTCTGCATGAAGGGGCTGTGGCGATAACCATAGCCCATATCCTTGATGGAGTGGACAATGATATCCCCCTTCGCATCACAGGTGGTAGCAGAAACGATGATCTTCGCCATTTCTCCGCCATAGGCCCCCGCATTCATATAAGCAGCTCCGCCAATACTGCCGGGAATGCCGCTTGCAAATTCCATTCCGGAGAGGCCATACTCCAATGCTTTCCTTGCAGCAACTGCCGTAGGCACTCCGCTCGCGACCGTCAGGAGATTCTCCTTCCTTTCCATGCGGTGCAGACGACCGGTGAATACCACCGCCCCTCGGATGCCTTTGTCCCGGACGAGCAGGTTCGCCCCGCCGCCCAGTACGAAAAGCGGCACCGCATGCTTGTGTGCAAGCTTTGTGATGAGGCACACTTCTTCTGTCGTTTCCGGCATCAGAAAACAATCTGCCGGCCCACCAATGCCAAAGGTGGTATGACGCTTCATGGGTTCATTTGTCTTTATCTGATTCTCTCTTAAAATGCCGGAGAAAATGCTTGCATAGTCGTTATTCATATCCGATTCCTTACCCTTATAAAATCATATCTTATTTATTATAAGGATGCACATGGAGCGCGTCAATGGGAAAATAGGAACCTTGAGTGACTGGAGACTGGTGACTAGGGATTAGTGGCTAGGGATTGGGGATTAGACTAAAAGACCCAGAGACAGGGAGATATCAGACTCCCGTATCGTCACCCCGAGCGCAGCTGAGGATCTTTCTTGGGAAACACTGATTAAATCGTTATCGGATTTCATTCTTGGATTTTTATACAGAGC
>ERZ779851.2996-NODE-2996-length-11922-cov-2.517570_pt1 | contig 11922 bp, 6 predicted proteins | sample MGYA00511094_ERZ779851 | MGnify/ENA primary metagenome ERZ779851 (study PRJEB29588, sample SAMEA2155512) | human gut metagenome | biome: human gut; feature: human-associated habitat; material: faeces | place: Denmark | collected 2008/2010 ...
CCGGTTGAATTCCTGACGGAACAGCCGCGACAGACGCGCCCGGCTGCATCCGACCATGTCGGCAATCGTGTTGATGTTGATTTCCGGATTGTTGAATTGCGTGAAAATGATCTCTTTTGCGCGTTTTGCGTAACGTCCGGAGTGAATGGTGTTGTCGTAACGTTTTCCCGCATAAGCGAGGATTTGATCCACCCAGGAGATGATCATGCGCTGCATGAACGGATCGGCATCGCTGATGTGTTCCATTATTTTCCGGAAGATTTCAACCGGACACGGTCCGGCATCGCGGATGATGCGGTCGTAGCCGTAAGAGAGGATATGACCGGGGGCGCGCTCCCCGCTGAATGTGATCCAGCGGTATTCGCAATCCTCGGAAAGAACACGGCGGTGACGCTCTTCGCCGGGAAGATAGATCAGTACATCATTCCGGTGCAGAATATGTTCTTTGCCGTACAGTGTGATCTCCAAGTCGCCTTTTTCGATCCAGTTGATTGATACAAATGGTGAAAATTCTTTACTTTCGTACTCCCTGTATCCCTTTTTCAGCGTGTAATGTCCGGCTCCGTGCGGATAGAACGGCAGTTTCAGAAGCGTATTATTGTGGATCAAATTGCGTGATACATAAGTCTGCATAGGTTTTCTCCATTGAAAACAGGATGTCGACTAAAAAATACAAATAGTGTATTTTTAATAGAAAACGACGATTGTTTTTTCTTGGAAAATATACTATAATATAGAAAATGTCAAATAAAGATTGGAAAAAAGAAAGGATTTTTATGAAACAGATGAATCACCGGTTTTCTCTTATAGAACTTCTCATTGTAATTGCAATTATTGCAATACTTGCCGGAATGCTTCTTCCGGCGCTGAACAAGGCACGGGAGACTGCACGGGCGATCCAATGTACCTCCAATCTGAAAACCATCGGAACGGTTTCCGCCATGTATCTGAGCGAAAATGAAGACGTGCTGTTTCCGAGCACCGATGCGACGGGCGGTTCCCCCTGGTACAACACAACAACGCATACCCTGAATTTCGTGCGTATGCTTCTCAACAAAAGCGACTGGGGAGCCATGTACGTGCCGAAAAAAGTGCTCTGTCCGCAGGTCGAACGCTGGAAATGCCTTGAATACGGCGGAACCACAGTCGGAATATGGGCAAGGTATATCGGAACCGTGCGGATCAGCTTCTATGCAATCAACTGTTCCCAGACCACCACACAGAACGGTTATCGGGCCATGCATCTGCGGAAAGTGAAAAGTCCTTCCGCAAAAGTCCAGTGGATCGAAACACGCGGCAAGGAAAGTTCCACCAGTTCGGAAGGAAAATGGGATATTGCCTACTGGGTGAATCAGGACAACGCTCCGGAAGCGGGAGGCGTTGCTTATTCCCATAACAGCCGGGCAAACGCTCTGTTCTTCGATGGTCATGTCGGAGCACACGATCATTACACCGTTACCCGGCAATGGCTGCCGTCAAAACAGAAAAACTGGATGCCGTATGATTGAGTCAGAAAAAGGAATTCGCTGCAATGTATAAATCACTGTCAATTCTGCTGTTTTCCGCCACCCTCTGCTCCGCAGGGGAACTCATGACCTGGAATTATAAAACGGAACGCAGCCTGAAAGCGGACCGCATGATCTTTTATGCGGCAAAAGGATCAGAACTGGAAAAAACGGTCTCAAACGAAACGACCCCGGACGGAAAAACGGTTCTGAAAATCACGCTGAAACGGATCGCATCCGGCGCACCGGGCCATGCGGTCCAGGTATCGTTTCTGTACCGCGGCAAGCTGGAAAAAGACCGCAGATACCGGATCCAATTCCAATACAGAGGAACCCGGAACGGAGAGATCAAACTCGTTCCCGCACAGGCAAAAGCGCCATACGCCCCCTTGCAGAAAGGAAGTTACCGGATGCTGAACGTCACCCCGGAGTGGCAAACCTGCACTTTGGATTTTAAAATGGAACAGACACCCGGCGGAGATTATGTCCTGCCGAGAATGATGCTTGCCACCTATCCGGAAGGCGGAGAACTCTTCTTCGGTCCCGCGACACTCTCCGAAACACCGAAATTCCTCCCGCCCGCACTCGCTCCGCAATGGCAGATGAAGACTCCGGACGGAAAGACCCGATCCGTCACGTTAAAAGACAGTACATTTCGTGTTCTTGAAAAGGGCAGACACCCGGCGGAGAAAACATTGTATGTCTTCGTCAACCGGTTTGAATCTCCGGAAGACGGCTTCATACAGCTCGGCATGGCCGCCGACTGGTGGTTCACCGCCTCGATCAACGGGGAACTGGTTTACACAACAGAGCCGAACGGCAATGTGAGTCACGCATTCAAGCCGGAAGACCATGTGTTCAATATTCCGGTGAAAAAAGGCGAAAACACCCTTGCGGTCAGAGTCCGCGCGGGGAGCAGCGGCTGCCGTTTTGTCTGCGGAACCGTTCCGTATGACCCCGACCCGGATGCGAGCCGCCGTCTGTTTGTTATCACGGAATCCGCAAAATATCGTCCGGTCGCAAACAACAGATGGCTGGCGAAAAAAGGAACTGCACTTGATTTCTCCAACATCACAGGCAAACGCATTCCCGCCGGAACATACGGACGCGTCATCGTCACTCCGCAGGGAAAATTTGCATTTGAACAGAAACCGGAAACGCCCGTCCGCTTTTTCGGTATGAACTTCCAGCCGGCATACTGGCGTCACCGCGCAGACCGCTGGACAAAAGCGGATATTGAGCGTTTTGCCGATGCTGTCGAGACGCAAGGCTACAATCTGGTCCGCATCCACTATCTCTGCCGCTATCTGCTCGGCTTCAAGATCCACAATCGTCCGCATCGCACGATCGCAGAAGCGGGTCTTCCGCAGAGCGCGGACAAAATAGAATTCGACAAGGGAAATCTCGACCGTTTTGACTACCTTGTCAAGTGTTTCAAAGACCGCGGAATCTACTTGAATGTCGATCTCCTGAACGCTCCCGGCTATTCAATGGCATACAAACAGGGACCGACGGAGTCTGTCAAGACCGGGCTTCTCTTCGATCCGGAATACCGCAATCACTGGAAAATTGCGGTGGAATACCTGATGAACCGCGAAAATCCGTATACGAAAACGAAAATGAAGGATGAACCGGCAATCGCCTTTGTCAACTTCTTCAACGAACAGGATTTCATTCTCGGTCATGAGCGCATACTGGATCTGTTCAAGAAACCGTTTCAGGCATATCTTCGCAAAAAATACGGAACCGAAAAGGAACTCCGCAAAGTCTGGGGCACGGATGCCACCTTTGAATCCGCCGGACGAATCAGCGAGTCCGTTCTCCGCAAAGGAGACGACACCGCACGCGACACGGGAGATTTTCTGATTGCGACCATGCGCGAAATGACCACATGGTTCTTCAAAACCGTCAGGGAAGCCGGCTACCCGGGACTTTTCAACCACTGGGATATGATTATGCGCACGATGGAGATCCCCGCGCGTTCTCTTGTCCCGGCAATCGCCCAGCACACCTATTTTGCACATCCGAACTACATCCCGACCCGGAAACTGGCGAAAAAAAGTAAAAACTCCGTGTTCATGGGCGGATTCAACCGCGATACAACCGTTGATCAGAGCAGTGCACTGAACTCCAGCTACTTCCGTGCCGCCGCAACAGCACGCTTCTTTGACAGACCCTATATGATCACCGAATATTCCCACAGTTCATTCAATCGCTACCGTCATGAACGCGGACTTTATTTTGCTTCCTATGCCGCACTTCAGGGATGGGACGACCTCACACCCCATGCGGATACAGTCCGTCTTTCGGTTGACCCGCTCTGGTGCTTTGAATCCGGAACGGATCCGGTTTCCCGCGCCTCGGAGGTCGTCGCCGGATTCGCATTCCTGCGCGGCGATGTAAAAGAGGCTCCGCATTCCGTCGGCCTGCTTCTGAAAGACAAAAACCTCTTTCCGAAAAACTATCTTGCGGCAATCGGCGATGACTACGGCAAGCTCTCCATGCTGTTCAAAGTCGGCATTCTCTACCCGGAAGGGAAACCGCTGATGAAAGTCGGCTCGTTCAAACCGACTCTGACCATCGAACCGGAATCATTCTCTCCGCTCCGCGTGATGTCCTGGTATGTCAGCGCGGACAACTCCGACGGAACAGTTTTCCCGGAACTTGCGGAAAGACTGCGGGCAGAAAAAATCCTTCCGGCAAACAACAAAACCGACTGGTCAAAACGCATTTATCAGAGCGAGACCGGAGAATTGACTCTGGATGCAAAGAACAACCGGATGACCGTTGTCACCCCACGTCTGGAGGGCGCGATCCTCAAGCCGGGACAGAGTGCCGATCTGCCGGTGCTCTCGGTCGCAAAAGTGCCATCCCCCGTCTCCGTTGCCGCCGCGTCTCTGAACGCAGACAAAAACCTGAAAGATTCGGAACACATTCTTCTGACTGTTGCAACCAACGCGTTCAACACAAACATGACGTTTGAAAACGCCACCATGTTCTGCTGTGTGAATCCCGGAGACCTGCCGGTGCTGATGGAATCGATCCAATGCCGCATCGAACTGGCGACTGCGCACAGGAAAAAACCGGCAGTCTACGCACTGCATCTGGACGGGACCCGTTTTGCGGAAATCCCCTGCTCGCTGAACAGCGGCAAACTGATTCTTGAGCTGGATACATCGAAACTGAAAAACGGAACACCGTTTTTTGAAATCGTCTACTGAACAGGAGCAATCCATAAAACCATAAGCAATGAATGGATATTTCAATGATACAGGAACCATTATCCGCGTTCCCGGCAGGGAGCATTACACTCAACGGACGGCTCGGAAAAGCGATCCGGCTTACAACGGAAAACCGGCTGAAAAAAGTCGATTACGGAAAGCTCGTGCGCTCATTCCGCGATCATGAAGACTGCGATGGACGCTGGCGCGGCGAATTCTGGGGGAAAATCGTCCGGTCCGCCATCCGCATTCTGCAAACAAATCCCGATCCTGAACTGGAAACGATGATCCGCAAAACCGTCGGAGAACTTTGCGGCTGCGTGGAACCGGATGGATGCCTCAGCACCTATCCGCCGGAAAAACGGCTTGAAGACTGGGACATCTGGGGACGCAAATACGCTCTGCTCGGGCTCTGCCGCTATTACCGCTGTATCGAAGCGGATCCGCACGTTCTTGAAACGATCCGCCGCATAACGGCAAACCTGATCGCAAGTTTCCCCGGCGGGAAACGTCCCGGCGACGGACTTTGGCACGATGGGATGCCCGCCAACTCCATTCTCGGCGCAGTCGAGCTCGCCGCCCGGCTGACCGGAGAACCGGAATTTTCCGCTTTCGCGCAACGGCTTGCCGAATCCGGCTGTGCGGAGTCCATGAACCTGTTCCGGGAATCGCGCGCAGGCAGAAAACCCGACAGTCTCGGCAACGGGAAAGCATACGAAATGACCTCCTGCTTTGAAGGTCTGCTGGAACTTTACCGCGACACCGGAAACCGGGAACTGCTCGAAACCGCGTTGTCCTATTTCCATGATGTTGTCCGATACGAACTGTTTGTCACCGGAGCGGGCGGACTCAAAGACATCTGGGGCGAATTCTGGAACAACGGCGCAGTCCGGCAGATGCAGGCGCATGCGGAAACCGCTCTCGGAGAAACCTGCGTCACGACCACGGTCCTGCGGTTCGCCAACCATCTGCTCCGACTGACCGGAGACACCGCCATCGCCGATGTAATGGAAACCATGCTCTGCAACGGCGTATCCGGAGCAATGAACGCCGACGGTTCCCGGTGGATGCACCGCAATCCGACTCCGCTGGCGGGATGCTCGTTCAAGCGTCCCGCCGGCGATCAGATCGCCGGATACGGTGAAGACTGCTGTCTTGCACAAGGCCCCGAAGCGCTCGGCGTCGGCGGAATGTTTGCCGCAATGCGCCGCAAAGACGGCGGGATCGCCATTCATTACTACGAACCGCTCACACTCAAAACAGAAGTCGGCGGAACAGCGCTGGAACTGAAGATCGACGGGAATTACCCGGACGATGGAACTATCATGCTGGAAATTTTGCCGGAACACCCGGTCGAATTCACGCTTGCACTGCGCATTCCCGGCTGGTGCTCCGGGGCGGAACTGGAGATCGGCGGCAAATCCTGGAATCCGGCGGCGGGACGCAACGCCGAACTGCGGCGCGTCTGGTCGCCTGGCGACCGGATACGTCTTACACTGCCGATGCCGGTTGTCCGGATCCCCGCTCCCGACGGATCATCCCGTTTTGCCGTAAAACGAGGTCCGGTCCTGCTTGTTCAGGATTCCCGGATCAGCGGTGTCGACACACCCTGTATTCTGCCGGAAGCGGACCCGGTGCGAATCCCTCATGCAGAGATTGCCGCGCTCTACGAATGGCCAAACGGAACACGTCTCTGCGATTACGCCTCCGCTGGAAACCGGTTTCAGGAAACCAACACGATCTGCGTCTGGCTGAAACAGGGATAAGCACCGCCCGGAATCAAGGGTTTATCCTCAAAAGAAAAACAGACGGAAAGTCCGGAATGTTGCCGGACTTTCCGTCTGTCCTTTTATAAAGGGGCTCTTACGCTTCAAACGGAGAAGCGGGAAGCCGCATATTGTTGTACAAATTGCCGTCCGGATTATCCGACCAGCTGTAACGGACATGGACCGGGCGGAGAATCTTTGAAGAACGCAGAACGACGCTCGAACCGTCGATCTCCACCGAATCCGCCGGGAAAAATTCACCGTCGCCTCCGGCAAGATAAAATCCGCGCGGACTGCCGTCAAAATGAAGTCCCTGCGCATGTTCGAACCGGACGCGGACCGCCCCGTTTTCAATCACAGTCTGTTTCGGGAGCGGACCGCCGGGAACGACATCCTCACAACCGTAATCGTTATACAGGGAACTGTATGCAAGACGGAACCCGACGGAACGCTTGTCCTTCGGGTGAATATCCGCCGCTTCCCCGCAATCGACCGCAACCGCCATTCCGACGCAGGGAAGCTGTTCGCAGACCCGGCGCTGACTTTCACGCAACACCGCCCATGGGCTTTCCGCATCATAAGGACACGGCGTCCGGAAATTCGCCAGCTGGACCATGTGGAACGGAAAATCGCCCTGTCCCCAGCAGAACCGCCAATCATTGATCATATCGGCCATCAGACGTTGATAAGCGGCGGAAGAAGCAACCGTTCCGGCATTGCTTTCCCCCTGATACCAGATCGCTCCGCGGATAGCATACGGAATCAGCGGGCGGATCATGCCGTCCAACAGAATCGCCCATGTATTCGGGACGTTCGGTCCCGCCGCAGTCCGGGGAGTCGGGCACGGGACTTTGCCGAAATCCGCCTCCACTCCGAACTTCCATGTTCCGGCAAGACTCACCGCCTGTCCGGCACACCCGGCAGGATAGATCCGGTACCGCAAGGCGTCGCCGTTGAACGAGCCGTCGAACAGGAACGAAAACGCACGGATCGCGATCATCGCTTTCCCGCCGGAAACCAGACGGCCCGGAACGGTATACTTCCGCGCCGAATAGCAGAACGCCTCCTCGAACCCCTTGCCGGTCGCACCGACCTGAACACCATTGAAATAAGTGACATCGTGCTTGTCGATCCCGCCGAGTTCAAGAATGAGGTCTTTTCCCGCCCACTCCACGGGCAGTTCAAATTCACGGCGGATCCAGACAGCGCCATTTCCTGCCAGCCCCTCCGAGGTCCAGAAGCCGGGAACATTGAAATCGACCCAGGCAGAATCGTCAAACTCCGGCTTTGCCCAGCCGAATCCCTCTCCCTTATTGCCGGGATCGCCTTTGACCTCCGCACCGAACCGGGACGGGATGATTTTTCCGACATCCGCGGCTTTCCAGATGGCATCTCCCGCGATCCGCTGTTCATACTCCTGAATTGCGGAAGCGACATCCGGATTGCGGATCAGCGTATTGCGGCTGGTCCATGCTTCAATGATCGTGCCGCCCCAGGAACTTGCGATAATGCCGACCGGAACTCCGAGCCGCTCCCGCAGTTTGCTGCCGAACCAGAGCGCCACCGCAGAAAACGCAGGCGTATTCTGCGCATCCGAATAAAGCCATTCCCCTTCAAACGAATCCTGCGGAGCGCTGGTGGCACTCCTCCCAACGGTCAGCATACGGAGCGTGGAAGGATCATGATTCTCCGCCAGAAACTCTTCCAGCTGATCGGGCGAACTCCCCATCGTGAATCCCATGTTGGATTGTCCGGAAGCAAGCCAGACTTCCCCGATCAGAATATCGCGAACCTCGATTTTTTCCCCGTTTGAGAGATTTTCGACAACAAGAGTATGGGGTCCGCCCGCCTGCTCGATCGGCGGAAGACGGAACAGGAAGTCTCCGTTCGAAGAGCTCGCTCCGAACGCGGAAACACCTGCAAGAGTCGCTTTCACCACAGAACCCGGCGCGGTTTCTCCCCATACCGGGATGAACTGACGGCGCTGAATGACCGCCCCATCGGAAAACAGTTTTCCAAGTTTCATTTCCTGATTCATTTCCTTTTCTTTCAAATAAAATTCCGGAAATCGACTGCCGTTTAATATAAGACCGCACCGGGAAAAAACAATTACCGGCATAAAGAAAAACCGCTTTTTTCCGTTTTCCCTCTGGATTTCCCCGCAAACCGATTGTATACTACCGGACAGACAACGCCGGAGGATCATTATGGAGACAAACAATACGGACTGGAGATCCATTATCTGCCGCGGTATCGAATCCGACGAGCTTGATTACAAAGCCGCCCAAAACTGGAAAACCTTATCCCGCGCCGGACGGGCAAAATTTGTCCGTCACTGCATCGCAATGGCCAATACAAAAGGCGGTTATGTAGTCGTCGGAGTCGGGGAAGACGCGTCGGGGCAGCCGTCACTTTTCACCGGACTCACCGAAGAGGAATCCCATTCTTTCGACCCGACCGACGTCGGCAATTTCATCAACCGTTTTGCCGATCCCGCCGTTGATTTCACATTGGAACGTCCCGTCGTCGACGGGAAACGGTATGTCGTGTTCGTGATCCGGCGGTTCCGCAATCTTCCGCATGTCTGCACTTCCTCCTGCGAAAACGAACTGTCCCTCGGTACATTCTACATCCGCACACCGGACGCCTCCAGCCGTCCGGCATACCGTTCCAGTGAGATCCATGCGCTGATCCAGCGGACTCTGCGGACACAGAGGGAAATGCTGGGACGCATGATCCGCGGCATTCTGTACGAAGATCACTCCTTTCAGAACGAACGTCAGCAGCAATCCCGCTTTCAGGAGGAGATCGCACATTCCAGAGAATTTTTCAGCAAACGCCGCGTCAGCGCGACCGGACCGAATTTCCGCCTGACGCTCTCGGTCTCTCCGCCGGATTATACTGCGGAAAAATTCAGTCTTTCCGAGCTGAGGATGCACCTTCAGGATGCGTTCATCCTGTTCCCCGACGCGATTTTCATCCAGTCAGAAGAAATCCGGGACGCTTATTTCACCAATGTTTCCCTGCGGGCATTTTCGGCGGACCGTCACCGGCTCTGGCAGCTGTATCAGTCCGGGCTTTTTTACTTTGCCGGCCTTTTTCCGTTTGAAAAAGGGGTTTCGTACCAATTCCTTGTCAAATTCTTTTCGGAAGCGGTCAAATTCATCGCCCAGCTGTATGACTTCATGGGTTACTCCCCGGAACTGCTGACTCTCCAGCTTTCCATTCGCGGCGTGGAAAATGTCTCTCTGACGGAAACCCCGGTCCGCACCGAAGATTTCGGTTTCACCTGCCGGATCCCGGAGATCAGTCTGAAAATGGAACGTTCCGCAGCCGACCTTTCCAGCGCTCCGGCGGAACATACTGTTACACTCATCAAAAAAGTCTGTGAACGGTTCAATCTGCCCGAAGGACGACACCGCAACCTTCAGAAACAGGTCATCAGCATCCTGACCCGCAAATGAGCCCCGTTCATCCGGGAAGCTTGAACCGGATCGTGAATGTAGTTCCCCCGCCGGGCGTATCGGAAACCGCAATCGAGGCTCCGTGCGCCAGCACAATGGCGTGAACCATGGAAAGACCGAGACCGTTGCCCGGTTTGGTCCGGCTGGCATCGGCACGGAAAAACCGTTCAAAAATATGCTTCTTGTCCGCATCGGAAATGCCGACTCCGCTGTCCGAGATCTGCACGACGGCTGTTTCCGGTTCCACGGCAAGCGACAGGACAACACGTCCGTTTTCCGGCGTAAACTTCATCGCGTTGTCCAGCAGGTTTGAAATCACGCGCTGAAGTTTGAGCTTGTCCGCGGCGATCACCACCTCCTGTTCCGGCAGGGAAAGAACGAATTCCAGCTGTTTCTCCTCCGCCTGCATGGAAAAGATGTCATACGCCTGACGGAGCTGGGCACTGAGCGAAACATCCGCCGTTTTCAAAGTTTCAAAGTTGTTTTCGATCCGGGTGATCTCCAGCATGGAATTGATCATGGCAATCATGCCGGAGCTGTCTTCGGCAATGTCAATGATCGCTTCCCGGTAATTTGCCAGATCCTGCGGACCGCTGATCGTGATTTCCGCAATCGTGCGGATCCGGGTGAGCGGCGTGCGCAGATCATGCGCGACATTATCCGTCACATCACGGAGTTCGGTAAGCAGACGTTCGGTATTTGCGGTCATCGCATTGAACACGGAAACCAGATCATCAATCTCCATGCCGTCATTTTTCCGGGCGACCCGCTGGGAAAAATCCCCTTCTGCGATCCGCGCAGCGGCATCGCCGACCCGCCGGATGCCGGAGACAAACCGGCGTGCGATCAGCCAGCCGCAGGTCATGCCCGGAAGAAGAACGACCGCCGTTGCAACCCAGAACAGCAGGGAAAATTCCTCCAGATTCTCCCGGACCTGACGCATTGTGCGTCCGATCCGAAGTACAGTCCCGTCATACAGTTCATCCGAAAGCACGCGGAATGTTCCTTCCGGGGTATTCAGGCTGGAGTACCGCTCCGTGCTGTGCATCCGTTCCAAAACCGCGCGGAACTGTCCGATATTGGAGGACTCTGCCATGACTTCTCCATCCGCCGCAACCACAGAAAAGAAAATATTCTGGCTTCCGGTATTGAGAACCCGGTCATGGATCGTCTTTTTAAGTGCCGAAAGATTGTTTTCCTTGTTGATCTGCTGAGAATACAGCGTGGTCCCGTCAAATCTCAGCAGAAAAAGATTCCCATTGGCCGCGCCGATCACATTGTAATGAAGCCGGGCAAGAGACGGATTTTCAAACGCGATCAGCGGCCGCAGACCGGGGAATTTCTCATAATACGCATTGAAATGAGATGCGGGGACCTGCACAAGCGGAATTTCACGCCCGAGACGTTTTGCGCGATTGCCCGCCAGATACTCCGTGCGGAGCAGTTCGGCAATATTGGTCAGAGAACGGTCCATGCGGGCATCCAGACTGCGTTTCTGATATGCGAATGTCAGCAGAAAACAAATCAGAGACGAGAGGATGAACAGAACCGCGTACCACAGCGCAACGCGGAATTTGACGGTGCCGAACAAGCCGGTCTTATTCCATGACATAGCCGAATCCGCGCACGGTATGGATCAGTTTCCGGTCAAACGGCTTGTCGATCTTTTCGCGCAGACGGCACATCCTTGTTTCAACGATATTGGTCTGCGGATCAAAATTATACTCCCATACATGTTCAATGATCATCGTCTTGGAAACGATCCTGCCTGCATTCCGCATGAGATACTCCAGCAGCATATACTCCTGCGGCTGAATGTCGATCCGCTGTCCGGCACGGTGGACCTTGTGGCTGAGCAGATCGATCGTCAAATCGGCAAACGTGAGAGTCGTGGGTTCCATCTGGCTGGACGCACGGCGCAGAAGCGCCTGGATCCGGGCAAGCAGTTCGGTGAAGGAAAACGGCT
>ERZ779851.3000-NODE-3000-length-11903-cov-124.597400_pt1 | contig 11903 bp, 7 predicted proteins | sample MGYA00511094_ERZ779851 | MGnify/ENA primary metagenome ERZ779851 (study PRJEB29588, sample SAMEA2155512) | human gut metagenome | biome: human gut; feature: human-associated habitat; material: faeces | place: Denmark | collected 2008/2010 ...
GTAGAACAATCGGAAGTTCTGGGTGAACGATGGCTTCAAGCCAGGGTTACCCTTCAAGATGTTCAGCGGGTCGCTGTTGTCGGTGATATCAAGCAACTGCGAGATGCTTGGCTGCGAAGTGGTACCACGATAGTTGATTCGCAGGTTGCTCATCTTGGAGAAGCGATAGCGGAAATCGAGGGTTGGACTCATATTCACCACATTGCGAACGGTATCTACATGCACTCCCTGATAATCCTGGATATACTTAGACTGCTGTGGCTGAACCATCACACCGAAGTTCAGGTTGTACTTCTGACGGATGAATCGCATCATCACCTGGATATCATGATTGTAGTTGCGATACTCTGAGAAACGGCTCTGATTATCATCCTTGTAATCTTCGAGATGACCGGCAAACGGATTCAGATAGCTGTCCCAACCTCGATACTCATGATCACCACTCATCGCATACTTGCTGAAATCGTAGGTGCTGCGGTCGCTCTTGGAGTAGCTGTAAGTAAACTTATAGCTGAACTGCAGGAAGGTTGCCTTCCAGAGTGGCTCACTATAGGTCAACTGTCCCGCATAACTGTAATTCTTCGAAGGAGTCAGGTTGTAGCGGTTGGTCTGATAAGTAGAATCCTTACCCTCCGCTGTCTGCACGAGATAGAGTTTGGCATTGTTGAGCGAGATGCTCTTGCTGTCATTATCAGTATATTTGGCATCCACACGGAAGGTGATGTTACGTCCCTTGTTGCCCAACTTGCGGTTGATCTGCAACATACCGCTGATATTGTTATTATCAGAATAGGTGATGCCATTGGTCAACTGGCTGTTCACCATAGCCTCAGCCTTATCCAACTCCTCAATACCTTCCTCAGAAAGAGGGTCTTTGGAGGTAATGGTATAAGGATCCTTGTTGTAAGAAGCCGACTGGCTGCCACTCAATCCATCGCTGGTACTCCAGGAGATGGAAGGACGGAAGAGGATGTTGGTCATGGAATCAGGCATCCACTCCAATCGGATGTTACCATTCCAACTGTTGCTGCGGGAGAAACTCTGGCTCAGGCTATTGCTGAAAGAGCTGCTGCTGCCCATGAAGTTCTCGCTGGAACGGCTGCTCCATACATCGCCATCGCTGTGATTCCAGCGGAGGGAGGTATTGAACTTGAACTTGTTCTTCAACTCATAGTTATAGTTGGCACCTATCATCTTGCTGGCATTCAAGCCATTGGCACCGCCCCAGAATCCTCTGCCAGGACCACCGCCGAATCCACGGTCGCTGGTATTGTTGGCATTGGCAAAGAGCATGAACCGGTTGTTATCATTGAAATAACCTCCCATGCCACGCATATTATAGCGGCTCTTGTTGCCCACACCCAGGTCGATATTGGAAATCAAGCCCTTATTCATGCCCTTCTTCACACCGAAGTCGAGCACGGTCTGCTCCTCGCCGTCATCGATACCGGTTACCTTAGAGAGATCGCTCTTCTCATCGTACGCCTTGATCTTATCGATGATGCTGGTAGGCAGGTTTTTCAGAGCAGTCTTGGTATCGCCCGTCATAAACTCCTTGCCATCCACGAGAATCTTCTTCACTTCCTTACCATTAATCTTGATGGTACCATCGTCGCTAACCTCAGCACCCGGCAGGCGCTTCACCAGCTCCTCAACCACCGAACCTTCCGGTGTACGGTAGGCAGCCGAATTATAGACGAAGGTATCCTCCTTCAGGTTCACCTTCTGCGCCATGGCAGTAACCACGGCACCCTTCAGCATGATGGCATCTGCACCGAGAACCACATTGCCCATTGCCAGATTCTTATCGTCGGCAATCTGCACACGCTTCACGGTAGTCTTGTAACCCACACTCGAAATCTTGAGTAAATACTTGCCATTGGCAGGTGCATTGAGATGGAAGAGTCCCTTCTCGTTGCTAATGGCACCCGATACATAGGTACTGTCGGTCTTGAGTAACTGAATCGTTACCTGTTCTACGGGATCCTTGGTATCACGGTCGGTAATCACACCGGTAATCAAGCGATCCTGAGCAAAAGATGCCATGGTTACGAACACCAGAAGCATCATCAGAATAGATCTTTTCATTAATTATAGACGTTATTATTATTTCTTACTTATATATTTGACTTACTTACATGATTAGACCCAATAAAAGCGCAATTGTAAAAAACAGCTGCTCTTTTTGGGGCATTCTGCTTCTTTTGACGCATAAAATATATCAAGGTTTAAAGTTTTATAGATAAAAAAGTGCTTTTTATTTTGTTTTGTCTCTGATTTAACGTACCTTTGCAAGCGAATTTACAATGAGTTGCCCACAAAAGGTGACTCTGAAAGTCAGTTTCTTTTAAAAGTATATATGTTATGAATCAGAGAGTAATCATATCAACCCATCTGGAGAACGAACTGGTAAGCGCTCTCTCAGAATGCGAGCACGACAAGCTGTTTGTGCTTACAGATACTACCACACAGGAAATGTGCCTTCCGGTTTTGCAGAAATTCTACTGCATGAAGGAAGCTAAGGTGATAACGATTCCGGCTAGCGACAGTCATAAGGACATCGAAAGCCTGATGATGGTATGGAAGGGACTGCAGGAAGGTGGCGCTTCACGTCACTCTTGCATGATCAACCTCGGAGGCGGTATGGTAACCGACCTCGGCGGTTTTGCTGCCAGCACCTTCAAGCGTGGCATCAACTTCATCAATATTCCTACTACCCTGTTGGCGATGGTAGATGCATCTGTGGGTGGAAAGACCGGCATCAACTTCGGAGGTTTGAAGAATGAGGTGGGTGTTTTCAACGATTCTAAGTTCGTAATTCTCGACACCGAGTTCCTGAAGACCCTGGATGCCGAGAATATCTGTTCGGGCTATGCCGAAATGCTGAAGCACGGCTTGATTTCTACCGAGGCGATGTGGGAAGAGCTGGTAAGCTTCGACCTTGCCAACCCAGACCTGAAGCAGTTGCAGCGTATGGTGGGCGACAGCGTGAAGGTGAAGGAGCGCATCGTAGAGATGGATCCTCATGAGAAGGGCATCCGCAAGGCACTGAATCTGGGACATACCTTCGGTCATGCCTTCGAGAGCTGGGCTCTGAAGCGCAAGCCAATCCTTCATGGTTATGCCGTGGCATTCGGTCTCATCCCTGAGCTTTATCTCAGTGTGGCAAAGACAGGATTCCCAACAGAGAAGATGCGCCAGACCGTGACCTTCATCAAGGAGAACTACGGTACGCTGAACATCACCTGCGATGACTACGACGAGCTGATAGAGCTGATGCAGCACGACAAGAAGAACCAGAATGGCATCATCAACTTCACCATGATGGGAGCCATCGGAGACATCCGCATCAACCAGACCGCTACAACAGAAGAAATCAAGGAAGCACTCGACTTCTTCAGAGAAGGATAATATAATATGGCGGGCTATCAACCCGCCATTATTGTATCTTTATGCCAAACAGCAGCGCTTCGGCTTTCCGGTTTCGGTAAGCGGAAGATGCTCTACATATCGGTATTCCCTTGGAATCCAATATTTATGACTTTTAGATTCAGATGATTTGTTTGAATCATCTGATTTACCAGATAAGAGGCGGCGGATAGTCGCCTCTACTTTTTTGAGATCCTCATCCTCTGTCAGGAGAACGGCAATTTCTCCAAACTTCTCATCTTTCTTCTTGGCTATCATGAAAGGCTTTTCAAGATGAGGCTTCAAGAGAGCCTCCACTTCTTCTATCTGAATCTTGATACCACCGCTGCAGATAACATTATCCTTTCTGCCCTTGATTCGGAAACGAAGTTTTTCCACCTTATTATATATATAGGATTCTATTTCCACAATATCATTCGTTACCAGGGTTTCGGCACAAACAAGAGGGGCATCGATGACGAGACAGCCTTCATCGGTCTGACTGATTTTCACGCTATCAAAAGGCTGATACCATTCGCTAGCCTCTGCGCCATTGATTCTTCGCAAGGCGATATGAGATAAGGTTTCGGTCATGCCGTAGGTGCTCCAGATGGCGATTTTGCCAGGAAGAGCCTGAAGTTCCTTTTCCAAGGATGCATCGATGGCTCCACCTCCGATAATCAGATGGCGGATATGAGTGAGTCGCTCCCGCTCCTCAGGAACCTGCAGGGTATTATACACCTGCATCGGAACCATGGCGGCAAAAGTGATTTCCCCATTTACATCTTTTCCATTTACATCTTTCAAATCTATATCCTTCAGCGGATGACCACTAGGAGAAACAGAAATAAGATGGAGATGGCGCTCGATACTGCGCACCACCACCATCTTACCTGCGATATAATCAAGCGACATACAGAGCAAAGCGCTATCACCAGGCTTCAATCCCAGGAAATCACAAGTAATGCGGGCGGAGTTGAGCATTCGCTTCTTCTCCACCATCATCGGCTTGGGCTTTCCCGTGGAGCCACTGGTATGCACCAGCACCCGGTCGCTATCGTTATTCCATTCAGAAAGGAAATCTTCTAAAGTCATTACGAGAATTCTTTAAAAGTTATTACGAAAATTCTTCCAGAGTCATTTTACAACAAAGAGTTTATCCCCCCGGATTTCCAATGGCATTGGGATGTTATCAGTAAAGAGCTGACCGGTGCCTAAGCCCTGAGGCATCTCTACATTCGGACCATATACCTTGGCTGCATAATGTGCGATGGCATTCAGCCCGATGTTACTCTCCAATGCCGAGGTTATCCAACTGCCAATACCACGCTGGCTGGCCAACTGGATCCACTCGTTGCAACCATAGATTCCACCATGGAGCGAAGGCTTCAGGATGATATACTGTGGACGAATGGTATCGAGCAAAGCCTCCTTCATGCTTCTCACATTCACGCCAATCAACTCCTCATCCAAGGCGATGGGGAGCGGAGTTTCCCTACAGAGCTGCGCCATCTTAGGCCACTGATGCTGCTTGATAGGCTGCTCGATGGAATGGATATCATACTTAGCCAAAGCCTCCAACTGGCTCATGGCATTCTCCGGCAGAAAACCACCATTGGCATCCACTCTCAGTTCTACCTGTTCCTGGGTATAGACATCACGAATGCGCTTGATGAGATCGAGTTCCTTGAAGAAATCAATGGCACCAATCTTCAGTTTCACACAATGGAAACCCGCCTGGAGCTTCTCCTCCAGTCGTGCCAGCATCTCCTCGTAAGTACCCATCCATACCAGTCCGTTGATGGTGATACCCTCTTCTCCTTTTCCAAAAGGAGAGTCGAAGAGATCTACCAGGTTCTCCATTCCTGCAGGAACAGAGACACTCAAGCCCTGCTTTCTGGCTGCATCAAAGAGAGAGGCGAAAGCGGTTTCGAGTCCGAAGGTAATGCTAGGGTAAGCACGAATCATATCGTATGGGATGCGTCCCATCTGCTCCACCATCTGACATACCTGTCGAAGGGTGACAGCATATTCCGGTTTGGCATCGCAACTGAGATCAGGGAGCGTAGCACACTCACCCACTCCCTCTACTCCCGGCAATTCATCCGATGTAAGGGTGAGATAATAACTGTGTCTCGTGGTATATACGCCACGAGACGTGCCTGCCGGCTGCTTGAAGTGGAGCGTGCGCTCCGAGATGTCTATCTTATACATTCTTTATATATCTATATATCAATACAATTGAATTCTTCACTCTTCGTTCTTCACTCTTCACTAAAAAGAAGTGCTCTTCACTTAACTTACTTCTTCTGCTTCAAGTCATAAAGATCCTTACGACGGTCACGAAGATTTCGAACGGCACCATAGGTATGAAGCTCGTTCAGAAGGTTCAAGTCAACATCTGAAACGAGAATCATCTCGGTATTCGGTGTTGCCTCCGAACGCTTGCCATCGTTAGGGAAGGCGAAGTCGCAAGGAGTGAATACGGCACTCTGGGCATACTGGATATCCATATTGTGAACACGTGGCAGGTTACCCACACTACCTGCAATGGCTACATAGCATTCATTCTCAATGGCACGGGCCTGTGCACAGACTCTCACCCTAGAGTAGGCATTCTGCGTATCGGTCATGAATGGAACGAAGAGGATCTGCATACCATCCTCTGCCATCAGACGGGAAAGTTCAGGGAACTCCACATCATAGCAGATCACGATACCAATCTTACCACAATCAGTATCAAAGGTCTGGATATGGCTACCGCCGCTCAATCCCCAGCACTTCTGCTCATCAGGAGTTACGTGAATCTTCTCGTACATATCCACGCTACCATCTCTACGGCAAAGGAAACCGACATTGTAGAGGGAATCATCCTTGAGATAAGGCATACTACCCGTGATGATGTTGATGTTGTAGCTGATGGCAAGTTCGCGGAATCGGTCACGAATCTCATCTGTATATTGAGCCATCATGCGGATGCTCTGTGCCTCACCCAGATCGTTGAAGCGAGCCATCAACGGTGCATTGAAATACTCTGGGAAGAGGATGAAATCGCTCTTATAGTCGCTCACGGAATCCACGAAGAACTCTACCTGCTCAAAAAGGTCGTCTACCGAAGCGTATGGACGCATCTGCCACTGTACCAAGCCGATTCTCACGGTTGGCTTTCTATCTACATAAGAATCCGTAGGTGGCTGATAGTAGATGTTATCCCACTGCAAGAGGGTTGCGCAGTGTTCGCTCTCCTCATCACTAGGAAGATAGTTGCGGATGACACGGCGAACGTGGAAGTCGTTGGAAAGCTGGAAGGTAAGAACCGGGTCGTAAATCTCACGGTTTCTTACGTGCTCGATGTACTCCTTAGGGCGCATCTTGTCGGCATACTTATGATAGTTTGGAATACGACCACCAAACATGATTGCCTTCAGGTTGAGCTTCTCGCAGAGTTCCTTGCGATACTCATACATACGGCGAGCCAATCGCAGGCCACGATAATCAGGGTGGATAAATACCTCAATACCATAAAGGATGTTTCCATTAGGATCGTGGGTATTGAAGGTTTCATTACCTGTCACCTGAGCATAGGTATGGTCGCCTTTCACCATATTATAGTTGACAATGATAGAGAGCGCACAGCCCACAATCTTATCATCCACGATGATAACCACCTGTCCCTCAGGGAAGATAGTAATGAGTTTCTTAATCTGTTCTTTTGTCCAGAATACATCTGAGTCTGCGTAAATACGCTTAAACGACTTGGCGAGCTGGTCATAATCCTCCATGTGGAGGTTGCGCATACTCACCTTTTCGATTTTTCGAGTTGGTTCCATAACAACTGTATTTTTATTATTATCTAAATCCGGGTGCAAAGATACAGCAAATTATAGATACGACAAAGAGTTTTCGCAAATAATTGATATTTACGAAAACTCTTTTCATATATTTTGCTGTAAGAAAGCCTTTTGGCTTAGAATTTAACGCAAAAACTTGGCATCTTCCTGCGGTATTGCCTCGTCATGATCATCGAGATAGAGCAACTTTACCGGATGATATTTATCACTTGCCACCGAGTATTCATCCTGACGATAATGGGTCTGAATGCCACCGATGCCCAACATAGTATGAAAAGCCGAAAGACTACTCTGTACCTGTTTTGACCGATTTTCTCCCAATGCCTTCAATATATCCGGATATTGTTTACTGAATCCTTCAGAAGTCCAGATGATGAAAGGTACATGCAGTTCGTAATCCGAAGCCTTCGGGGCAGCATGAAGGAAGAGACAGCGCTCATCATCGAAAATATTCTCTCCATGATCGCTGGTATAGAGCATCGCTGATATAGGCTGACCATATACCCCATCCGTCTTAGCCTGAAGCTGCTCCCATTTCTGCAGACGCTCCACAATCCCATGCAGGATATAATCGGTATATCGGATGGTATTATCGTAGGCATTCAGCAGGTCACGCCGGTTCTCCGGCATTGCCTCACTCCTGCTATCGGGCTTGAAATAAGCGAAACTACGGGGATAACGCTCCTGATAATTGAAGTGAGAACCATAAGTATGAAGTACTACGAAGAGCTTGCGATAACGATAATGGGCAGACGAGGAAGCATCAGCCAATGGCAATATCTCATCCAGTTTCTGCAACAGATCCTCATCATAATGGTTGCCTTGCGAAGCATCCTCTTTCTTCAGAAAATAATGTTCATCAGCCTGTTCTCCCAGAAAATCGATAAACGAATGGTTGGGCAACTGGTTGCTGATAAACACGGTATGGAATCCGGCTTCCCTGAAGGCTGCCAGAATGCCTTTCTCATGAAAGAGCCGTGGGAAATCCTCTGCCGAAGCAGCCGACAGAAGCATCGGTACACTCTTGTGGGTGGTGTTGCTCTGCGTGGTGGCATCAGGGAAAGCCATGATACCCTGCGTTTTGGAAAGCAGAGGATTGGTATTCCGAGGATAACCATAGAGACTGAAGTTATGGGCTCGTGCCGTCTCTCCCACTACCATCACATACACCTCAGGAGCTTCCACATCGTGCTCGCTCCGGGCATCAAACCGGAAGTTACGGCTTACCTCCTTGTAATTCTCCGATGCCGCATTGCGCTCGAAAGCCAGATAGAGATTGTAGCAGACGTTGACAGGATAGAGCTGATTGCGCATCCGGTAATCATCCACCACCACATAGCATGCCAGCAGACAGAAGAGGCCGATAGCCCCCACCTCCATCAACCATTTGCGAACGTGATGCTGAAAAGAGACAGATAACTGACGCTTCTTCCTGATATGGATGACAGCCAGAATGAGCAAGGGAAGATAAATCACAAAAACACCTACCACGGCAGGTACCAGATTGTCCAGCAGTTCCATCACCTCTCCTGGATTGGTAGTCACGAGATTCAGGAACATATCCACCGCTATCACTCCCGTTCCGAAGAGATAGAGCAACACCAGCTGGAAGGCTGCGAAAAAGACAAAGAGAAATGCCCACCATACCATCTTGCCCGGACATCTGGCTACGGAAAAGAACCACATATACAGAGCCAGAGGCAACAGCACATTGGCTGCGCCCGCCCAGAAAGACAATCTTTCGGTAAAGCACAGGGCGATGTTGGGCAGCAGCAATGCCACCACCGCATACCAGTAAAGGAAGGTACCCGAAGACACCTTATTATATATAGTATTACATATAGAATGATTCATAGACTACACCTTATTATATATATAGCATATCACGGAAAGACATCATCAAAATGCCTCGTTGATATTGAAGAGGAAGCCGGACTGTCCCGACTTTCCAAATCCATAATCCAATCGTACATTCACATTCTTCTTGAACTCCCAGCGATAGCCTACTCCCGCATTCGGCAGAATCTGTCTGCTTCGCAACGCAGAGAACTTAGGGAAAACTGTACCTGCTCCAGCCCAGACCACAATACCATTTCGCTTCCAGACATGCTGGCGCAACTCCACGGTAGCCTCCAGGGAATGCTTGTCGCGATAGCGGCCCTCGTAATAGCCGCGCATCGAACTGGTACCTCCCAGTTCCGCCATCATACCCCATGAAGGATTGCCGAAATTGAGATTGGCTCCGAAATCCTCGGCAAGAATCGTTCCCTTGCCCAGTCGCTGATAGGCATCAAAACGGAAGTGAGTCGTACTGAAAGCATAATCATTACCCATAAATTTTGGTCGGAACATCTGCTTCAGATTCAGATAGATACCCCGGTGCGGATTGGTAAGATTATCCCGGTTGTCATAAACCAGAGATACGCCCGCTCCTACATTCCAGGTATGCTTATCCATCCCCTGCAGCAATTCCGGGCGCTCCATCTGCTTGCCTATCACATAGTCGTAAGCTGCCATCGGTCCCACATAGAAGTTATCGGCTACCCTGAACAGAAAACTGGCTTCTGCCTGAGCCTGCCAACGCTTCATATCACTCTTGTTGTCATCGTTATCGCCCATCTCGTAACCGATTCCCCAGAAATCGGAAGGGAAGGAATAGAAATAGAGATGATAATCAATGCGGTAACGACCGGCAGGAGCTATATGATTGCCCCGAACACCCAACATATAGAAGCCCACCGAACTGACATCACCGAAAAGCGATACATTGGAAGGCGGCAAGATGCTATCGTTAGGATCGGTGCGGTAAAGTCCTGCAGCCACCATTCCCAGACCAAACTTGGTATCAGAAGCATAGTGAGGACCTCCGATTACGCTGAAGTCGAACCGCTTATGCTGCTTGTTCTTGTTGGCATCATTGAAGTAGTCTAGGAATTGCGTCATCCACGATTTCTTGACCTGCTGGGCAGTATCCACCTTCTCAGAAGAGAGGGTATCTGAAGAAATTGGCTCCGAGGCATAGCTGCTCAATGCCATCATCGCAAAAAGTATAGTTAGAATATGCTTCATAAAGTCAATATTTTCCTGTTGATTCTTTTTTCGTCATTTACTAATAAACCTGTGATACATTATTAATATACCAGTGACACATTATCTATCCACAAGGTGTTGCCTGGTGTTCCGATATAGGCACCGCCATCCGAAGAAGAGAACTGGAGAATGAGATGAGTAGGCGTTTCATCGGCAGCAGCCCATCCCACTTCTCTTACGGGCACACTCTTACCCTTGCTGTTGCGGGCATAATCGGTAGAACGGAGTCCCATCGTTGCGGCATGGTAGCCAGCCATGTGACGGATATCACCATAGTGGATGGTATAGGTTGCATCTTCCACCCATCCATTCGTACTCTTGCCGTATCGTACCACCATCGTACCCACTCGCTTGGCTGTGATATTACCCTTGGCATCCTCGTGACGCTTCTGAAGATAAAGCACCACAATGGCATGGTCTCTTCCAGCCACAGTAGAGGCACCACTGAATCCATTCTGTTTGATACGGTTGGCAACATTAGGAAGGGAGGTCTTGTAATCGAAACGCAAAGCCTTAGGACGAGCCGTAAACGGAATACCCCAGTTGATAGCCTTTGGACCATCCTTGGTACTGGTGATCGGTTCACGAACATCTCCCAGGAAAAGGGAACCAGCTGCAAGTACCTTGATATTGATAAGTCCCAACACCTTTACCTTTTCTATATGAGTCTCCAGTTTGGCGCAATAGCCACTGCCGTGCCTGTCGCGATAAACCGAATTATTGGTCTTGTAAATGCCGGAAACATGCGCCAAGACATTGGATGAGCCCCAAGGAGACCCACCCTTATTGGTATATGGAGTATTGCCATGGATAGTCATATTAGGTCCTACGGCATAAATGGTTTTCTGATTACCACCAATGATAGCCGACTCTTTGATATTTCTGATTACCCAGTGGTCCATGTTTCCATATTTCAGAGGAACCACTTTTTCCTGTCCCTGCATAGGAAGGCATGACAAAATAGCAAGCGCTAATGCAATGCCGAAAATTACCTGTTTTTTCATATCTATTACTTTTATCTTTCTAGATGCTGCAAAGATAGAAAAACTTTTCGTACTTTCGGGTTTTCAAAGTACTAAAAAATGAAATATTAAGAAATAATAATATATTTAGGGGATTTTAATCGATGAAAAACAAAAAAAGCCCCGCAAGAGCAAAAGCTTGGGATAGTGAAAGCTTTTGCTCTTACAGGTGTCTATTAACGGTTAGAATACATGTTGTCGTAGTACTTCTGGTAATCGCCAGAGGTAACGTTGTCCATCCATTCCTGGTTATCCAGATACCATTTTACAGTTTCCTCGATACCCTCCTCAAACTGGAGAGATGGCTCCCAACCGAGTTCCTTCTGAAGCTTGCGAGAGTCGATGGCATAACGCATATCGTGACCCTTTCTGTCGGTTACGTAAGTGATGAGATCCATATCCTCGCCTTCCTTTCTGCCGAGCAGACGGTCAACGGTCTTGATAACCACCTTGATGATATCGATGTTCTTCCACTCGTTGAAACCACCGATGTTGTAAGTCTCGGCAATCTTACCCTTGTGGAAAATCATAT
>ERZ779851.3002-NODE-3002-length-11881-cov-4.437003_pt1 | contig 11881 bp, 9 predicted proteins | sample MGYA00511094_ERZ779851 | MGnify/ENA primary metagenome ERZ779851 (study PRJEB29588, sample SAMEA2155512) | human gut metagenome | biome: human gut; feature: human-associated habitat; material: faeces | place: Denmark | collected 2008/2010 ...
TACCGTGGACAAGAATAAGACCACAGCAAAAAATGCTAATAAAAAAGGCTTCTTTGCTCGTATAGGCAACTATTTTAAGGAGTCTTTTTCCGAGCTAAAAAAAGTCAGCTGGCCGACCTTCGGTACCGTCGTTAAGACCACTTTAATGGTTTTGGCTGTTGTAGCGGTATTCTTAGTGTTGCTTTTCGTGTTCGACCTCGTACTCAAAGAGGGCTACAAAGCAATGATGGACATAGCCGGTGGATCCAACTCGGCGCTTAAATCTATTTCTTCGATAGGAGCGTTGTTAAGGTAGTATGGGAGTAAATCTCGAAGACGCAAAATGGTATGTTCTTCATACGTATTCCGGTTATGAGAACATGGTAAAAGAGAATTTGGAAATGGTTTTTGCGAAAAACGGCAAAAAGGCGGCCATCGTCGGCTCCGGCCCTTCGGGTCTTGCGTGTGCCGGCGTTTTGGCGAAAAACGGGTTTGATGTGACGGTGTTTGAAGCACTTCACACTCCCGGCGGAGTTTTGGTTTACGGCATTCCGGAATTCAGACTTCCGAAGGCGATCGTTAAGCGCGAGATCGACTCGCTCGCAGCACTCGGCGTTAAGGTTGAGACGAACGTCGTTGTCGGAAAAACGATCACGATGGACGAGATAAGAGAAGCGTTTGATGCCGTATTCATCGGCTCGGGAGCGGGACTTCCGAGGTTTATGAACATTCCCGGCGAGTCGTTAAAGGGCGTTTATTCGGCAAACGAGTTTTTGACGAGAGTAAACTTAATGAAGGCGTACCGCGATAACTCGGACACGCCCATCAAGAAGGGCAAAAAGGTCTGCGTTGTCGGCGGCGGAAACGTTGCGATGGACGCGGCAAGAAGTGCATTAAGACTCGGCGCGGACGAGGTCTATATCGTGTACCGCCGTTCGATGGCGGAGCTCCCTGCAAGAGCCGAAGAGGTTCACCATGCCGAGGAGGAGGGCATCATCTTTAAGCTTCTCACCAACCCCAAAGAGATACTGGGCGATGATAAGGGCTTTGTTTCGGGCATCAAATGCGTCGAGATGGAATTGGGTGAGCCGGATGCGTCCGGAAGGCGGCGCCCGGTCGAAAAGCAGGGCTCTGAATTTACGATCGACTGTGACGTTGTGATAATGGCGATCGGAACATCACCCAACCCTTTAATAAAAGCGAGCGAGCCCGACCTTGAGACAGAAAGCTGGGGCGGAATCAAGACATTTTCCGAATCCGGCAAAACGTCGGTCGAAAATGTGTATGCCGGCGGCGACGCCGTGACGGGCGCGGCAACGGTCATCCTTGCCATGGGCGCGGGAAAGGCCGCGGCAGAGGCTATAACAGAAAGCATAAAATAGGTAAAAAAGGTTTCGTGAAAACGAAACCTTTTTTAATTAAAAATTAACAATAATACATTGACATGCCAAATTATAAAGTGTATAATCATAAAAAAGGAGGGCATTTAAATGAAATTTAACGCAGATTTTATCGTGAGCGGCAAGAAATATGATTTTTCCGCCTGCGTGATATTTTATAAGGAGTTCGAAACAGAGAAAAAAATTAAGAGTGCATATTTAACGGCGACGTCTCTCGGCAACTATGAGGCAAGAATCAACTCAAAAAGAGTGTCGGACTATGTTCTTGCTCCCGGGTGGACGCAGGTGGCAAAAAGGCTTCAGTATCAGACCTATGATGTCACAGATATGTTAAAGAAGAAAAATAAGCTTGAGATCGAGGTCGGAAACGGCTGGTACCGCGGCGGAATAGCGGCTTTAAGACCGGGGCAGGAGGATCTTCCGGTTGCCGTAGCGGCGGAGCTTTTGATAGAATATGAGGACGGAACAGCCGAAAAGATAACGACCGATGAAACGTGGAAAACCAAGAGAAGCAACATTTTGTATTCTGACTGCTATAACGGCGAAACGTGGGACTTTAACTATGTTGACAGAAGAGCCGTTCCCTGCAAAAAGATTAAGTGGGACAAGAAGATATTGATCCCTCAGGAGGGCGAGAAGATCTGCGAGCACGAGAGGATTCGCCCCTCGCTCATCACCGCGGCGAACGGGGATAAGATTCTCGATTTCGGCCAGAACATGACAGGATATGTTAAAATATCGGTCAACGCTAAAAAGGGCGACAGATACGTTTTGGAGTGCGCGGAGATATTAGATAAGGACGGTAACTTCTTTAACGGCAATTACCGCTCGGCAAAGGCGAGAATGGAGTTTATCTGCAAGGACGGATTAAACGTATTCAAACCGAAGTTCACGTTCTACGGCTTCCGTTATTTAAGACTTACCGAGTGCCCGAAGGGCGGGATCGATCCTGATAATTTCGAGGGTATCTGCGTTTATTCCGATATTAAGAAAACGGGCTATTTAAACTGCTCTAATGAGAAATTAAATAAGCTTTTCGACAATATCTTCTGGGGTCAGAAGGATAACTATTTAGATGTGCCGACCGACTGCCCGCAGAGAGATGAGCGCAAGGGCTGGACTGGCGATGCACAGGTTTTCGCACACGCGGCAAGCTTTAACTTTGATGTACTTAAGTTCTTCAAAAAGTGGATGCATGATGTTTCCGCGGCGTCAATGGACGGAAGGGTCCCGAAATTAGTTCCGGCAAGGTGGGAGGACGCATCGGTTCTTGACGAGGGGCTTTTGTCAAACAGCTCCGCATGGGGTGACGCGATCCTGATTTGCCCGTGGCAGATGTATCTGACCTACGGTGACAAAGAGATATTAAAAGACAACTTTGACACCATGAAGGGCTGGGTCGACTATATGGGAAGGGTCACCAAGGATAAGTATATGTTTACGGGACACTTTCAGTTCGGCGACTGGCTTGGGCTTGACGCACCGGAGGGAAGCCTTGCCGGCTCAACCAGGAAGGATTTTATCGGCACGGCGTTCTATGCATATTCGACTTCGTTGCTTATTAAAATAGGAAAGATACTCTCGCACGATATGAAGGAGTATGAAAAGCTTTATAAAAACATCAAAAAGCAGTTTATCAAGGCATTTGGTGAGAACTATGAAACGCAGACGGAGTGCGCACTTGCACTTTATTTTGACCTGACGGCGGACAAAAAGAAGACTGCCGAGCGACTGGCATCACTCGTGCGTGACTGCGGAATGCACCTTATGACCGGCTTTGTCGGCACGCCCTATCTTCTTCACGCACTCTCCGAAAACGGCTATCAGGACATTGCCTACAGCCTTCTTTTAAGAGAGGAGTTCCCGTCGTGGCTCTATTCGGTAAATGCCGGAGCGACAACTATATGGGAGCACTGGGACGGGCAGAAGACGGACGGAAGCCTTTGGTATTCCACGACCGGCCAGTGCGTCGATATGAACTCGTTTAACCATTATGCATACGGTGCGGTCGCTGACTGGGTATACGGCTATGCCGCAGGTATAAAGCGCTGTGAAGAGGCGCCCGGCTTTGAAAAAGCGGTGATAGAGCCGCATCCGGATAAAAGGCTCGGCCATCTTACCGCCTCCGTTGAAACGCGCAGGGGCAAAATATCGAGCAAATGGAGCTATACGAACGACGGCATACGCTATTACATCACGACTCCGTGCGAGACAGAGATTATTTTGGGCGACAAGCATTATCATGTTGAGGCCGGCGACTATATTTTTTATGAAAGATGAGTAATATGAAAGCATCTGTTTTTTCTAACAAATTAAAAACAGCGCTGATAGTAGCGCTTATAACCGCGCTTTTATACCTCGTTGTGTACTTTATAGCATACGCTATGGGCTGGGGAGAATATGCAATTGTCATAGCCGGCGTCATTTCGATCATGTCGAGCGTGTTTTCCTATTGGAATTCCGATAAGATGGTGATAAAGATGAGCGGCGCACACGAGGCGACGGGCGATGATCTTCGCATATTGCAAAGCACGGTCGCTCCGCTTGCCGACAGGGCAGGCGTTCCGATGCCGAAGCTTTATGTGGTGGAGGATTCGTCGCCCAACGCATTCGCGACAGGGAGGAACCCATCCCATTCGGCCATAGCTGCGACGAGAGGACTTCTTAATATGATGACGTCCGATGAGCTTTCCGGCGTTCTGGCGCATGAGATGGGACATATCAAAAATTACGATATTCTGCTTCAGACCGTTGCGTCGGTCATGATCGGCGCAGTCATCATCATTTCGGATATGTTTTCGCGTTCGCTCTGGTGGGGCGGAGCGAGAAGGCGGCGCGATTCTGACTCGGACTCCGGCTCGGGAATACTGGCGATTTTAGGGCTGATATTTATTATCATTGCGCCGATAGCGGGCCAGCTTTTGAGGATGGCGTTATCAAGAAACAGGGAATACCTGGCGGACGCGACATCCGCCTCGCTCACGGGAAACCCGAGGGGGCTAGCCTCCGCTCTTTCGAAGCTCGGCGCAAACTCACAGCCTGTGAGAAACGCGAGCAGTGCGACCGAGGGCATGTATATTTCGGACCCGATGAAAAAGAGAAACGCTTTTTCAAACCTCTTTTCCACGCATCCGCCGATCGAAAAGCGAATCGAAGCGCTCTATAATATGGCCGAGGAAAACTTCAGATAAGAAAAAACCTGAAAGCATTGCTTTCAGGTTTTTTCTTTAAGATCAGGTTACGGGCGAAGTCCCATTCCGCCCTCTAATGTGATGGTCTCGCCGCTCATATACTTAAAGTCGGGCGAAGCCAGTGAAACGCACGCTCTGCCGATCTCCTTTTCTACGTCTCCGTAGTGGCCCATCGGGGGCATTTTAACGTTAGCGGTGAACGCGTCGGGATATGCTTCTTTGAATTTTTCGAGCTGAGCCGTCCACGCGAGCGGGCACACGATGTTGACATTTATGCCGTCTTTGCCCCACTCGGTTGCGGCGACTATGGTGAGTCCGCGGATACCCTCTTTTGCCGCGGCGTACGCGCACTGGCCGAAGTTGCCGAAAAGCCCCGCGCCGGAGGCAAAGTTGATGACAGTGCCCTTTGTCTCCTTAAGATAGGGGTAGCACGCTTTCATATAATAAAATGTTGCGTAAAGTCCGGAATAGATGGCAAGGTCAAACTGCTCGGTCGTGTGCTCGGAAAGCGGAACGCCTGAAGCGGAGGCCTGCGCGTTGTTGATCAAAACGTCGATCCTTCCGAAGGTGTCGTAGGCTTTTTTCACGACTTCGGCCACTACTGCTTCGTTGTCTGCGCCGGAGTTAACGTCTGCGCTCATTGTGAGCACCTTCACGCCGTAGAGCCTTTCGAGCTCCTCCTTTGCGTCGTCAAGCTTTTTTGTGTTGCGCCCGGTAAGAACGAGATTCGCACCCTCCTTGGCATATGCCGTCGCGATGCCGTAGCCGATCGAGCCGCACGACCCGTCGGAAAGAACGGCTCTTCCGCCGCCTGTTATGATTGCAGTTTTACCTTTTAAGAAACTCATATTTTATTACCTCCTTTAATTCTATTTTAATACGTTTTTCGTTTAAAGTCAAGAACACCGCCGTTTATTAAACGGCGGTGTTTTTGTATTACTCGACGGGAGTGTAGGAGAAAAGACCTGTCTCGATCGCGCTCTCCATTGTGCGCTTGTACCAAAGTGTATCGGTGATTGCCATATAGGGGATAACGAAGAAGATTCCGAGAAGACCAAAGGTGATGCCGGCAAGCATCGCCCATCCGATGAAGCTTAAATGAAGAACGAAAAGCTCAGCCTTTTTGCCGTCCATGATCTTCATGGAGACCTTTAACGCCTCCTTTGCCTGAACCTCGGGGTATTTTGCAAGTATGTAAGGCGTGAGTGCGTAAGAATATGCCTTTACGATTCCGGGGATAACGAAAAGGAGACTCCAGAGAAATGTGAAAAGCATCATCCACGCATAGCCGCCGACTCTTCTTAAATAATACCTTCCGTCAAACGCGTTGGTGAAGATGTCGGTAATAGAGGGCTTTCCTCCGTCAATTAAGCCGACAGTGTAAAGCGTTAAGCCGAGGCTTACGGGAATGATGAAATATGACGCAATGCTACCGATGCCCGGGACTGACGCCACAGCTACTAAAATTGCCATTACAAGCACCGTTGCGCCGATTATGGGCCAGTAATTCGCCGAAAGAATGCCTTTTGCCTGGGATTTTAATTCTGCTCTGTTCATAAATATACCTCCTGTATTTTGTAATTATACTATATTACAATGCGGCCTGTTTGTCAATAAGAATATGAGTTATTATAAAAGGAATATGTGTTCATTGGTTTTTCGCTTTTTCTTATTACTGTTTTCCGAAGGATGCAAAACCCTCGGACTATATTCGTGCAGCCGGGAAAATCACCAACAAAATGAAATGGGACGGTACATCGTCGGACGAAACCAAGAAACAGCCCTATTCGATAATTGAGCGGTTTATGTTAAAATATCCTGATCCGGACAGTAAATTATTAGATAAAGAGCTCCGCGAGGGCTATAAAGAAGCCCGCGAAGCTATCATAGAGGCGATGGAAAGTATTGACCGTGAAAGAGCACAGAGGATCAAAGAAGGTCGGACAGAGAGCACCCGGGCAACCGATTCGGCAAAGGAAAACGTTAAGTATGCGGTGCAGAACGACAACAAAGGCGGAAAGTACATTGACCGCCAATGAACAATTCCAGAAAGACAACGAAAAAGAAGTCGATTTGGTGTTGTCAAGGCAACGTCCTAAAGGCAAAGGCATGATAGTCATGGGACGAACGCCGGAGATATACGAGAGGATAGGTCTAAATCAGCTTCCGATGACGATTACAGGCAACCATGTATATAGCATAGCAAAAACTCAAAGTGAAGCCACAAGAGATTACAACGGAAAACCGCTTAAGATGAACTACCATGGAGTGGGAGAACAGGCAGTAAAACAACTCCTCAATAAGGTTTCAGACCCAATTATGGTGTTAGCACACCAGGAGTTTACACCTGAACAAAGAGAGAAACATTCGTTAGAGCATAAAATTATATCGATAGTCGAGGTAAAGACGGACGAAAAAAGCGTAATTATACCTATTGAAATTGATGCCGAGGTAAGAAGTGGAAAAAACTCAATTGATTCAAACAATGTTGCGTCGTACTTTGAAAAGAAAAATGTTGCCTCATTAATTCAGGAAGCTATTGCAAAAGAAAACATTGGAGAAACCGGATTTTATTTTATAGATAAAAAAAGAGCTACCGCCATTTTAAAGAGGTCAGGGCACCAATTGCCCAGCACCCTTATGACTGATAACTCTAATGTTATTATACGCAATATTTCTGAAAATGTCAAGAAAAAGATTGCAAACACAACACAAAGCATGCAGTTCAAACGGTGGTTTGGTGATTGGCAGAATAATCCGAAAAAAGCAAGCAAAATCGTAAACGAGGACGGTACGCCGAAAGTGGTATATCACGGGACAAGTGAGAAATTTACGGTGTTCGATCGCACAAAAGGCAGAAGTAATATGGATATACAGGGAATGTTTTTCAGCCCGTGGGAGATCGACGCGAAAGGCTACGGAGAAAATGTCGGAGAATATTATTTAAGCATTAAGAATCCGGCGCCTGAAGGCGTTGGGTACAAAGCATTGAGAGTGTTTGCGGGGCAAAACAACGCAGGAATAAAAGCGAGGGAATATCTCGAGAAGCTGGGTTACGACGGAGTTAATAATAGCGACGAGGAGTACATCGCATTTTATTCCAACCAGATCAAGTCAGCGACGGACAATATCGGCACGTTTGACCCCGAAAACGACGACACACACTATGCCGTGTCCGATGATGAGACAGGTGGAAAAAGATCGAGGACGCGGAGCGCGGCTTAAAGTCTGCCGACAAGACGGTGCGGAGCTTAAAAAGGCGCGCGACAAATACAAGGCGCTCTTAGACCGCTATCACGAAAAGGTGAGGAGGTGAGGCGGGTGTTGAGAAAAGAAGCGAAAGAACTTCTCTATAGGCTCATCAACAGCGGCGTTTTTCGGAGGACATCGAGGAAGCGCTCACCGAGCTTGCAAACGCGATCTGCGAGAACAGCATCGTAAACTGAGCCGCGGACATAGAGTGCTCCTAAGGCGCACCGAACTACTGCGACGGCTGCGAGTTTTTAGCGGAATAGGAGGCTAAAAAGAAAACTCCTTGACAGGCATCAACTGTCAAGGAGTTTTAAAGTTATCGCGAACAAAAACGGTTCGGATAATATTGTTATGGTGGGGAGAGGTGGATTCGAACCACCGAAGCAAATTGCAGCAGATTTACAGTCTGTCCCCTTTGGCCACTCGGGAATCCATCCATGTCAGGCAAAGTGCCCTAACAATGTGAAATTGTAGCATATGTTCACACAAATTGCAATATGTTTTTTGCTATTTTAGTGTAAAAGTTCAGCCATAGGATGACAGAAGCGACGATTGGGTGCTCGCACACAAAGCGTCAATTCTGTCATCCTATGAGCAGAGCGCCAATCTATGAGCAAAAGTAGTTACGAAGTGACGAAAAAGCGTGCTAACGCAACTTTGCGAATGGCGCAGGCTGAACTGCTTCAATATAATATAAATAGAAAGGATACTGCGACAGTTGCATCAGTCCGTAATCGGTTACCTGATATCCATCCTGCTGCAATCCGGCGATGGCATCTGCGCCAAGTTCGGTCGGTGTAAAATACCAGAACCTGTCGGAATCCGCCTGGTTGTAATCGCCGTTCACGATTTCATTATCCGGATAGTAATAATACAGCACGGTCCAACCCAGATGTTTTACACCATTCGTGACCATATTTACATCCTCATCGGGGGTACCGATCAGATCCAGTGTCTTTTCGGTCTCCACCTTCTGCTGTTCATAGCTGTCATAGCATTCCCGATAGTTCTGAATTCCCAGGCCGAATAATACTACCAGCAATACCGCCAGCACAATTCTGCTTACAGCCTCCAGACCCTTCCAGGACTTCTTCTCCAGCTCTGCAGCCAGTTCCAGCACACGGCTGCTGCCCACCGCCAGCATGACGATTGCCACCGCACTTAACGGATACAGATATCTCTGTGCCAGCATCGGTGCCATTACAACACTCAGCAGATACGCAAATGCCAGCGTTCCCAGGATCGTGCAGGCACCTACTACCATGTCGTAAGTTTTGTCAGACCATCTTTTCACTGACGGCTTCTGCAGACGAATACCCTCTTCTCCCATGGAAAACAGGGACGAATCCGCCACCAGCGTCACTATCAGCAGTACTAACAGCAACGGAAATACAATTACATTCATCCGTCTGCCGCCCATGACGATCTCCAGGCTCTTATCCAGCCCGAGGATCTCCGTCATCCACCAGCCTCTGCTGACATTTTTCAATCCCGCATAGAAAAAATACAGCCAGGGAGCATAGCCGATCAAAAATGCCACGATTGCCAATACACCTTTTCTCCAGGTCTTACCGCGGTATTTAATCCACACTGCCACTCCGGTGAAAAACATCATAATGCCCACGGCTACCAGGGCATAATAGTGAGAATATGCCGCACCCAGTGCCCACAATACCATTCCGGTCCAGGTCTTCCTGGTGCCATCCTCTATTACACGGTAAGAACAGTAAAAGCAACCCATTACACACAAAAAGGCAAGTGCATACATACGAACTTCCAGATTATATTCCAGGCACGCCTGTCCCAGACCCGATATCATCACAAAAAATGTGGTCGGGAGCATACCGAAATGTTTCCGTATCACTGTCAGTGCCAGCACGATACCAATGGCAAACGGTACCAATGAAGCCAGATGGAATACCGGAACGCTGAATCCGAACAGGGTTCCAAACAGTTTCAGCCAGTAATAATACAGCGGCGGATGATTATCCCAATAATACAGCACCTGCAAGATACCACCGACGCTCTTATGTGCAGTATTTGCAGAAAAAGCTTCATCTCCCCACAGCACCCGGTCGGACATCATGCTGAAATTGAGACAGATCACCAGCACACTGAATGCCAGTACCACGACCGGTCCTATGTATCTGTATACAATGTTCCATCCTTTGCTGCCGGCGATTTTAGTCATAACACTGTGAATCTTCTCATGTTTACCGGCTTTCGCCTCTTCTACGAACAGTTCACAAATGGTATATGCCAGCATGATGCAGATTTCCAGGCTCAGCACTTTGACTGCATATTCCCGGGATTCTACGAGTTTTCGCAAAATTGTATTGTCGTCATTGCCGGTCAGGGAAAGCAATACCCACGGCACAAAAAGCATGATCATCAGACAGGTTGCATAACGAAGAACATATGCTCCCTTACTTCCGGTCACCGTCTTCCCGGTGCTTCCATTATTTTTCAAAACATATTGCCGCCAGATCCCTAAGGATACCAGCGGCAACAGCAGGGTTATGATGATGGTAAACATCTGAAATCCTCTCTGTCTTTGGTAAATTATATCTTTTTCTACACGTTATTCCTGCACATACTTCAGGATCGTTGCGGAAGTCTGGGGCATCTCGATCAGGATCTTCCCTGCCTTGATCTCATACTCCGCGCCTTCCATGCAATATCCGTCATCTCTGGATTGCAGGATCACTTTCATCTTACCTGTCTTAGGAACCCCGATCTCCCATACATGGATCTCCTTGGTGATGGGATGATTGTTATTGTTGATCAGGATCGCACACTGTCCCTTGCGGTTAAAACGCCCGTAGGAGATGAAGTTATAATCATTCTCCAGCATTTTCAGGGAACCGGTACGCAGTTCCTCGTTTTCACGGCGCAGGCGGATAATATCCTTGTGAAACGACAACAGCACCTGATCCTCATGTCCCCAGGGATAGGTTCTCCGGTTATCAGGATCCGTGAATCCGCAGACACCGGCTTCATCTCCGTAGTAGATCGTCGGTGCGCCCGTCCAGGTCATCTGGATCACAACGCCCTCCCTGAACACTGCCTTATTGATGCCCTGCTCCGCAGCCTGGGGGCCTAAAGTATTGGTACGTCCCACCTTATGGTTCGTTCTCGTCAGGAAACGGGAATGATCATGGTTGGACAGTTCATTCATAGCCACCTGCCAGCTGGGCATGGAGAAACTGGAGGTATGATGCCGCATGGCTCCCCAGAAGCTCTCTGCATTACCGAGCAGGTCCTCTCTGTAGTCATCGCTGTGCTTCTCCATACCGGTGAGGAACCAGGTCACGGGCTCCATGAACGCATCGTAGTTCATGACAGTATCCCATTCGTTGCCCTGCAGCCAGTCTCTGGTATTACCGTAATGCTCTGCCAGAATGATTGCCTCCGGATTGGCCTCTTTTACCGCTTTCCGGAATTCCTGCCAGAAATGATGGTTGAATTCCTGACTGTGACCCAGATCAGCTGCCACATCCAGTCTCCATCCATCCACATTGTAGGGCGGAGATACCCATTTTTTCGCTACATGAAGGACATAGTCCATCAGTTCCTGGGATCCCTCGTAGTTCAGCTTCGGCAGTGTGTCATGTCCCCACCATCCGTCATAGGAATTGTTATAGGGCCATGCTGCCTGATTGTGGAAATCAAAGTAATTCCGATAAGGGCTGTCAGCACTGACATAGGCACCCTTGTCATATCCTTCCGCATTTTCATAAATGCGCTCTTTGTCCATCCATTTATTAAAGGATCCGCAGTGATTGAACACACCGTCTAAGATCACTTTCATGCCACGCGCATGGATCTCTTCTACCAGCTCTGCAAAAAAACGGTTGCTCGCCTCAAGATTTTTCTTATTGGTCACACGATTGATATAGCGTTCAGCCTTTCTGTTATCACTCACACCGTCTTTTAACAGCCCGCCGCCGTCCTCAACGATTTTTCCATAATGCGGGTCAATATAATCATAATCCTGGATATCGTATTTATGATTGGATGGGGACACAAACAGGGGATTGAAATAAATTACATCAATAC
>ERZ779851.3007-NODE-3007-length-11874-cov-7.134783_pt1 | contig 11874 bp, 7 predicted proteins | sample MGYA00511094_ERZ779851 | MGnify/ENA primary metagenome ERZ779851 (study PRJEB29588, sample SAMEA2155512) | human gut metagenome | biome: human gut; feature: human-associated habitat; material: faeces | place: Denmark | collected 2008/2010 ...
CTCCAGTATTTCCCTATTATCTCAGGCTCCGACTGGGAGGATTTTTTCAAAAACGAAGAGATTCCTTTTCGGAAATTCCGCCATATTACGGGTCGTATCACAGTATTCGTAAGGGGATTTTTGCCCGGAGGGGAGTCCTCTGTCCTTATTCGGAAAGATCATTTAGCTCTGATAAAAAAGACAGAGGAAGAACTCTTCGAGGAAGCCTATAATAATCTCGAAGGGATAACTCCTTCAGTCGTGAGATGTATCTTTCAATCATAAGTAATCTGATCTCCCGAAGGAAATCGAAAGTCACGGAGCTAAGGACATCCTGCAGATTACCGGCGTTCACAAGGAAGTTGCTCTAATGAGTATATCGCTGGAGGAGTCAACGGTGTCGTGTCCGATTTTCCTGAATGGGTGTTTGATGTTAAAACGCCTGCATAAAGGGATGGAAATTATGGCAAGTAAACAAGAGTTTCCTTAGGAAATGGAGGTAATTATGAAAAACGGACTTTATCACATAGAAGATGATAAAATTTATAAAAAAGCTTGATAACATCAGGCTTTTTTATCAAATTTGGCAAATGGGCGCAATAAGGGCGTACCACCGCCATACAAATTGGAATTGTAGCATATTCCACAAAATTAGTCAAGGATTTTTGTGTAGAAAATTTTCTGATTTCAGGTATATTCTCCCCTCCCGCGGCGTAAGAAAGCCCCGGCCTGACGGAGCCGTCAGGCCGGGGGCAAGCCTTATTCACTTACTATCTTATAATACACCTTCGCCGTGCGCATATACACGAGCGCGTATATCAGCGCAAAGCCAGCGAAGCTGCCGACCGTGCACCACAGCGCAAGCTGCACGTTCATCAGGCCGAAGAGCTGAAGCATCAGCTTCACAAGGCTGAAGTCAAAGGCGACGTGTACCGCCGCGACAACAAGCGGCGCAAAGAACACGATGAGCACCTGCTTATTTATGCTGCTGCGTACCTCCTCCTTTTGCAGTCCGACCTGCTGCATAATCCGGTAGCGCTCACGATCCTCATAGCCCTCGGATATCTGCTTATAGTATATTATAAGCACCATCGCCATCATAAATATTATCCCGAGGAAGCCGCCGAGGAACAGGAACGCGCCGTTCAGCGAATAAAGTTCCTCTCTGTTTTTGGACTGTTCATCAACGTAGTAGCGCTGCCACTCGATTTTTTCGCCTGCAACGTGCGGCCGGACATTCTCCCAATCGGATATCGCCACGGCACATTCGCGCTTCTGCTCGTTGCTGCCCGAAACGTCAAGGCAAATATGCCTCGTCATTTGCACAACGCTGCTCAGTTCGTCCTTTGTGTTCGTGATTTCCTGCCAGACACCGCGCAGCGCCTCCATGTCGGAGAATATGATATATCTTGCTTTTGTCACCGTGACCATGAACTCGCCTATCTCAAACTCGGTGTCGGGCTCCACGGTCTTGAAGCTGCATCGCTCCACGCTGCCGTTTTTGTCGATAAATGCGAAATTCAGCGTATCATAGCGTGAGTCGCCGCCGACGTACATCCCCTCATCCGGTGCAAGCGTCAGTCTTTTGCCGCATATGCTCTCATAGTCAGCCGCCGTGAGCATGACGGTAAGCACCGTACTGCCGGAGCTTCCGTCTCCGATGTTTGCAAGCTCGTTGTTATTTCCGACCATATAAAGCGACATATAGCTGTAGCTCCAGACCCTTGTCGGCTCAAGCCCCTGCTCGCGCACGGCGGCGGTGAGTCCGGCTTCTATGCCCTCGGCGTCAAAATTATCGTCATAGTTATAATAAAACACTCCGGCAAGGTCAGAGGGATAGTGGCTATTTACGCTGTCCGCCGTGCCGATATAGAGGGATAGCGTAGCCGATACCATGACAAGCACCATGGTCGAGAGAATACAGATATTCGCAAGACCCACTGCGTTTCTGTTCATGCGGTGCAGCATACCGGAGATGCCGATGAAGTTGCCGGTCTTATAATAAAATCTCTTATTTCTTCTCAGCGCCTTGAGAACCGCGATGCTCACCGCCGAAAACAGGCAGTAGGTACCGATAATGACAAGAATTACGGCGAGAAAATACACGCTGAGTGCGTCAAACGCATCCTTCGTTGTCACGGCAATGTAATAGCCCGTGCCGAGAGAGCCGATGCCCAGCAGCGTGAGCAGCCATTTCGTCTTCGGCTCGCGCTCCCCCGCGTTCTCACCGTGCAGAAGCTCAACGGGGCGCTGAAAATGGAGCCGCTTGAGGTTACACAGCAGCGACACGGCAATGACTCCGGCAAAGGCCGCCGCGGTCAAGCCGATCGCCTTACCCGAGACATAAAACTCAAACATCGTGTCAAAGCGCATAATGCGCCCGACCAGCATCATCACGAGCTTCTGAAACAGTATGCCGAGCGGGATGCCGATGACGACGCTGCACAGCCATGTGTACAGTGACTCACAGCACAGCACAAGGCCGATGCTGCCCTTGCCCATGCCGAGGATGTTATACAGGCCCAGCTCCTTACTGCGGCGCTTCATCAGGAAGCTGTTGGTATAGCTCAGGAATATCACGATAAAAAGCGCCAGTACAAAGCTGCCAAGCGTCATGAACATCATCAGATAGTCATAGCGCTGCTTCCCCGGCAGATCGTTGTAATAGGACAGCGCCGTCATAATATAGAACGCCGCCGCGCTGATAACGACGGTCAGCAGATACGGAAAATAGAACTTGCCGTTTTTGATTATATTTTGCCCTGCAAGCTTGGGGTAAAAGAGCTTATTCATCGCGGCCGCCTTTCTGGAGGAGCTTCAGCGTGTCGGATATCTTGGCGTACATATCCTCCTCGTCCATCTCGCCGCGGTAGATCTGGTGGAACACCTCGCCGTCCTTGATAAACATGACGCGCTTTGCGTGGGAGGCGGCCTTGGTCGAGTGCGTGACCATGAGTATGGTCTGCCCCTCGTGATTTATCTGCTCGAACAGGCGCAGGAGCTGGTCGGTCGCTTTGGAGTCGAGCGCGCCGGTCGGCTCGTCGGCGAGGATGAGCTGCGGGTTTGTGATAAGCGCGCGGGCGACGGCGGTGCGCTGCTTCTGGCCGCCGGACACCTCATAGGGATACTTTTTCAGCAGCGTTTCGATGCCCAGCTGCCGTGCCAGAGGCATCAGGCGGCGGTGCATCTCCGGGTATTTCTTCCCGGCCAGCACCAGGGGCAGATAGATGTTGTCCTCCAGGGTAAAGGTGTCCAGCAGGTTGAAATCCTGGAACACGAAGCCCAGGTGATCCCGGCGGAAGGCCGCCATGTCGGCATCCTTCACCTTGCCGATGTCCTTCCCCTCCAGCAGCACCTGGCCGGAGGTGGGCTTATCCAGGGCCGCCAGAATGTTCAGCAGCGTGGTTTTGCCGGAGCCGGACTCGCCCATGACGGCAACGTATTCGCCCTGCTCTACATCAAAGGTGACGGCGCGGAGCGCCTCCACGGACTGGCCGCCGAAGCGGGTGGTATAGACCTTTCGCAGGTCGCTGACTTGCAATATATTCATATTTGTCACTCCTTCATTTGGATGCATATGCATTTTTATTGGTACATTACCGTCCTTTATTGGTACATAAGCAGGGGGTATCGGTGCAAAAAGGGCACAAAAAAAGCAGCCGCGCCGAAAGCGGCCGGTTTTGAAGAATAATCCCCGGGCATTGGTGTGCAGGGGCGGGGTTCTGCCCCGCCCGCCATTGCCGCGGGCAGCTGCGGTCACGATGCAGAAGTAATTTTGAGTTTTTGTTCTCTCCCTCAGTCAGCTTCGCTGACAGCTCCTGTTGCGGTACCCAAAATTTCGCTGCAGCATTAAAGCCGCCGAAATTTTGGGTACCGCTGCCACTCGTTCGCCGTGCTTCATCTGCCACTGGCGGCGCACGGCTCTCTCCCCCTCCCAGAGGGGGCCGGGGCGTCGAGGACGCCGCCCCCTACGAAGGGTTTAACACTGTCTGCGCTTCAGGGCGGCGGGCAGTGTGAGACCCGCCGCCCCTTTGGCAGCGGACGACCGCAGGGGTCGCCCCTACTTGCCGGCGCAGATCTGGTGGAGATCCACGCTGCGGCTGTGGTGGATGGGCTGCCAGGCGGGGTTATGGAACAGGGAGACAATGACGATGGGGATATAGGTGAACATGAACACCGGGAAGGTGATGGCGTACCAGACCTTCTTGGTGGCGGAGCAATAGATATTGTCCCACTCGGTGACGGTGGTGATGACGCCCAGAATGAACACGGTGAGATACAGGCTCAGGAAGCTCTGCAGCAGGCAGGCGGCCAGCACCGTCCAGTCGCCGCCGTTGACGCAGTTATAGACGGCGGCGCCCAGGTTCACCGCGATGGACGCGCCGGACAGCACCGCGGCGGGCATGATGTTCATGGTCATATCGAAGCAGGAGAAGCTGCCCCGGAAGATGCCCCGGAACAAAGAGACGCCATATTTACCGAACACCTGGAGATAGCCACGGGACCAGCGGAGCCGCTGGCGGAAGGACTGGCGGAAGGTGGTGGGCTGCTCGTCATACAGCACGGCGGTGGGGCAATAGCCCACCTTTTCGCCCCGGATGACGTTGGCGATAGTGAACTGGATATCCTCGGTCAGCAGGAAGAAGTTCCAGCCGCCGCACTTGTTGAGGATGCGGCGGGAGAAGAGGAAGCCGGTGCCGCTGACGGCACAGGAGCTGCCCAGACGGCAGCGGGCCCCGTTGAGGTAGCGGCTCTCCCGCAGGAACCAGAGGGCGTATCCGGCGCTGATCCAGTTGTCGCCGTAGTTCTTGGAGTTGCGGTAGCTGGTGACGATCTCATAGCCGTCGGAGAAGGTCTTGTTGATCTCGGTGATATAGTTGGGAGACAGGATATTATCGGCGTCCAGCACCAGATAGGCGTCATAGGGGGCGTAGTCATCCTCGATGCAGTGGAGGAGATACTGGAGAGCGTAGCCCTTGCCCACCTGGGTGGTGTCATTGCGGAAGTAGACGTTGGCCCCGTGGGCACCGGCCACGCTGCCGGTGAGATCGGTGCAGTTGTCGGCCACCACGAAGATATCCACCTTATCGGCGGGGTAGTCCTGGTCCCGGATGCTGTCGATCAGGTTGCCGATGACGGCCTGCTCGTTGCGGGCGGCGATCAGCACGGCGATGCGGTGCATCACCGGCTCGCGGTGGGGGTCGTCCTTTTTGAACCAGGCCACGGGGATATAGAAGAACTGGTAGGAATAGCAGAGGAAAAACGCCAGCATGATGGCGAGATTGATGATCTGTAAGGTAGTCATGGGATACGGCCTCCTTTGTGCCGTCACCCGGAAAATGGGTGCGCTTCGCGGCGGGGTGGGCATTTTGCCCATCCCATCGGGTGTATGTGGTTGTGATACGCGGTGCGTCGTCAGCGCCGCGGTGTAGTTGGTGGGGGGCGGCGGCCCTCTGGTGATTGTGTAGGGCGCGATGCCCTCATCGCGCCGCCGTATGACGCAAACGGCATTGTTCACCGGGCAGGGTGCGGCGATGGGGTGTGTAGGGGCCGGCGTCCTCGACGGCCCGCACGGTTTATCATGGCATCTGCGTTCATCGACGGGGCGTCGGGGACGCCGCCCCCTACAGATGGTATATCGAAATGCGGTGGTTAGCGGGCGGGCCGATGCACCCCAAGGGTACTTGTTCCGCTTCGCTCCACTGCGTGGGCATCGGCCCCTACGGAGGGTATACCGAAGTGCGGCGGTTAGCGGGCGGCGGGGTGTGGTCACCCCGCCCTACGGAAGGTGCACCGAACCTCGGCGTTTAGTCGTACAGCAGGTCGTCGGTGGTTTCGGCCAGGCCGAAGGAGAGCAGGAGGTCAAGGACCTCGGTGCAGTCGGCGGGGAGGTTGTCGATGCTCCAGCTGCAATCATCCTTTGCGGTTTCCGCCCCATCGCCGGAGACGGTGGCGGCGACGGTATCGTCACGGTAGAGGATCTCCAGATAGAAGCAGGTATATTGCCGGTCAGCGTTGGCTGCATCCAGAACGTCTATCGTCCGCTGACGGTCAGCCTCGTAGTAGCGCTGGATGGCAGCGTAGAGCTGGCGGGCCTGTGCGGCGGTCAGTTCCACGGAGTCGCCGCCCAGATCGTAGTTGTTGAACCAGCCGCCGGTGATGGCGGAGGGCTCGATATCCGCGCCGATATAGTTGTCATCATAGCTGGCCTGACGCACCGCCGAATCGTTATAGAAGGCGTTGGCGGCCTCATACAGGGGCGTGCCGCGGCGGACGATCTGGCTGTAGCTGCGGCGGATCGTGCCGCCGTCCTTGAGAGAATAGGTGATCGCGAAGGTAAAGTAGTCCTGATCGCCGCTGTATTCACTGGTGGGAACACCGACGGTCTGGTCGATCTCCTGGCTGCTGGGGCAGCCCTGCTCCAGGATTGCCTTGTGAAGGGCAGTGAGCTTTTCCAGGCCCTGGGGATCCTTCAGACCGCGGACGCTGGGAATATCGTCGTAGGCGTAGGTATTGATCTCGGCGCTTTCGATCTGGTTCACATCGGGAACGTACTTCTGGACACCGAAGGCGTCAAAGCGGATCACCAGGCAGAGGATCACCAGCGCCGCCGTCAGTGCGGCCGCGCCCAGCCAGCCCCGGCGGTTGAACACCTTGAAGGACTTGTGCAGCAGCATCTGCACGCCGAAATAAACGATGAGACCGGCCACGATCTGGCACAGCAGCAAGACATAGATGCTCTCGCCGTAGGACACCAGATACCACAGCAGGATGCCCAGACCCATGCCGCCGGCCAGAGAGATCACATACAGCACCACGGGACGCAGCCAGGGGAACACGATGGCGTCGCCGGCGGTCTCGCTTTGGCGGGCGCGGCAGAAGAGCCAGGCCACCACGATGAAGATCACTGCCGCCACGGTATAGATCAGCAGCGTTTTCCAGAAGTCGGCGGGCAGACGGTATAGATAGTACTGTGAGCCGTTGTCCATACCGTAAAGGACGATATCCTCCGGGCCGACAGATCCGGCGGTGTTATACAGGCGCACCAGAGGGGTCAGCCAGCTCACCCAGGCGGGCCAGCCGGTGCTCTCGTAGCCCCAGTAAAACATCTGGGTCATGGCGCCGAAGAGCATATGGAAGGCGGCAAACAGGAAGTTGATGCCGGTGTAGATCACGGGGACGGCCAGCAGCCAGCCGGTGATCATGGCGCACAGCGTGGCCAGAGCGAAGAAGAAGAGGCTGGTGAGCTCCGCCGCGGCGAACCATTCCCAGGTACCCCGCATGTTGACGGCGCCCAGCGCCGCCTGCACCGGCAGGGTCAGCAGGGCCGTGGCCAGGTGCACCGCCGTGAACATGACGACGCCCACGGCGAAGTGGGTGGCGAACTGGCGGCCCCGGGTGATGGGCAGAGAATGCATCAGGCCCACGCTGCGGCTGTTCATCAGGTAGGCGAACAGCGCCATGGCCAGCAGCACCGCGAAAAAGGCGGAGACGTAGATGGACGCACGGGAGGCGTTATAGAAGTAGTTGCTGACGCTGGCCATGGCCTCCATGGGGAGGCGGGAACTGAGGTAATCGTGGCGGCTCCACAGAGACAGGGGAAGGGCGCACAGCCACAGCACGGCATAGCCGAACAGCAGCGGCCAGAAGCGCCGGAAGTCGGAGCGGGCCAGCGCACGCTCAGAGGACGATATCATGGACCGCATAATCGGCACCTCCCAACTCGTAAATAAAGATCTCCTCCAGGGTCAGGGGGATGGCCTCCAGCAGAATGGGCTGGAGGGCCGACACCTGGGCCAGAATGTCGTTTTGATTGCCGCGGACGATGTAGGTATGGACACGGCCGATCCTCTCGTGATGCAGGACGTTCAGGCCGGCGGGCATGGCCGGCTCATCGCCGCCGAAGGCCACCTGCAGCTTCACGGTGTTGTCCTGCAGGTCGCTGAGGCTGCGCTCTAAGAGCACCTTGCCCTTGTTCATGATGCCCACATGGTCGCACACGTCCTCCAGCTCGCGGAGGTTGTGGCTGGACACCAGCACGGTGGTGCCCCGCTCGGCCACGTCGCCCAGCAGCAGCGACCACACCTGGCGGCGCATGACGGGGTCCAGGCCGTCCACCGGCTCATCCAGGATCAGGTACTCGGGCATGCAGCTCATGGTGATCCAGAAGGCCGCCTGCTTCTGCATACCCTTGCTCATGCGGCGGATCATCTGGCGGTCGTCCAGGGGGAAGACCTCGTGCATCTTGTCGTAGCGCTCCTGGCTGAAGGTGGGGTACATGCCCTTATAGAGGCGGGCCATCTCCCGGATGAACCACTGGGAGAAATAGAACCAGTCGTCGGGGATCACGCAGATGCGGCGCTTGACGGCGGGGTTTTCGTAGATGGGCTGGCCCTCCAGAGTCAGGGCGCCGCTGTCCGGGCGGTAGACGCCGGTGAAGTGGCGGATGATGGTGGATTTGCCCGCGCCGTTGGGGCCCACCAGGCCGTACACCGCGCCCTTGGGGACGGTCAGGCTGGCGTCGTCCAGCGCGCGGAAGCCGTCAAAGCTCTTGACGACGTTTTTTGCTTCTAACATTACTTCTTCTCTCCTTCCCAGAGCTGCATGAGCTCTTCGTGGGTCATACCCAGGCTCCGCAGCTCCTCCAAGATGGGCTTCAGCTTACCGGTGAGCTCCGCCTTGCGGGCAGCGTTCTGGGTGTCGCCCTCCGCCACAAAGCTGCCTTTCCCGGTGACGGACACCACATAGCCCTCCGATTCCAGCTCGGCATAGGCCCGCTGGATGGTGTTGGGGTTGATGGATAGCTGCGAGGCCATGGACCGCACCGACGGCAGCTTGTCGCCGGGCGCCAAGACACCGGTGACCATCAAACGGCGCAGGCTGTCCTTTACCTGCTCATAGATGGGGCGGCTGTCCCGATAGTCCAGATGGATCATAGTGTCACTCCTCCCGAGTGTAGTGTATTAAGCGTGTTAATACACTTATACCATGATGTGGTACACCTGTCAAGGGGGGCGGGACAATTTTTTCAGAAAAATTTCCTCCCGTTATGGCTGGGTTTCATTTTTTTCATGGGTACGGGGCGGAAATTTGGCTGTGGGGGCTTTTCTTTTCCAAAGAAACAGGTATAATGATAAGCACCTGTTATGAAAGGATGATCTGCCTTTATGAAACTGAGTTCTATCCGTCAGGCGGCCAAGAGCGTGCCGCTGCGCCGGGTCTGGGAGACCGCCGGAAAGGCACACGCCATCTGCGGCAAGCCCACGGCAGCGCTGTTCACCGACATGCTGCGGTGCGCCAAGCGCTACGGCGCAGGCCCCACGGACTATATGATGTTTGAGTTTTACGACCTGAGCGACGCCGAGCGGGCCACCTATTTGACCCGGGTGCGCTCCGCCGCCTTCGTCAAGCGGGTGAATAACCGCACCGACGCCGCCATTTTCAACGACAAGAACGCCTTTTTTGAGAAGTTCCGGCCCCTGATGGGCCGCGAGGCGCTGAATCTGTTCAAGGCAGATTTTGAGCAGTTCAAGGCGTTCATGGCGGACAAGGACGCCGTGATCGTCAAGCCCATCGACGGTGACTGCGGCAGCGGTATCGAGAAGCTGTACAAGAAGGATTTCGCCGATCTGGAGGCCATGTGGGCCTACATGAAGCAGCCGGAGAAGCGGTTCGGCATCTGCGAGGAGGTCATCCGCCAGCATCCCCAGGCGGCGGCGCTGCATCCCGATTCCATCAACTGCATCCGCGTGGCCACCTTCGTGAAGGACGGCGAGCCGCTGGTGATCTACGCCGCCTGCAAGGCGGGCACCGGCGGCATGGCCTTTGACAACATGGGCCGTGGCGGCATCACCATGCGGTTCGATCTGGACACCGGCAAGATCGCCGGTCAGGGCCACGACGAGGAGCTGAAGAAGTACGACCGCCATCCCACCACCGGCATCGAGCTGAAGGGCTATCAGATGCCCATGCATGAGGAGGTCAAGGCGCTGGCCCTGAAGGCGGCGCTGATGTATCCGGAGTTCCACTATGTGGGCTGGGACATCTGCATGACGGAGAAGGGCCCCGCCATCATCGAGGGCAACGACTATCCCGGCTACGATCTGGCCCAGATCCCCGACGACGGCGATCCCCATCCCCGGTACGGTCTGATCCCCCGGTTTGAGAAGTACGGCATCGAGGTATAAAGGTTTCGTAATATAGAGACGCATCAGGGGCGGGAATTGTTCCCGCCCCTTTTATTTTTGCTTATGGCTGTTCGATGCACAGGATGTAGGGCGGGGTGACCTCACCCCGCCGCCAACGGCATAGTGCGTTGTCGTGCGGCGGCATGTAGTCATGCCGCCCTACAAAATACACAAGAAGCGTGGAGGTTCATACGCGGGGCGTCGGGGACGCCGCCCCCTACGAAATTCAGTACGCAGAGGCCGATGACGAGCGCTGTGAAGCGCAGCGAAACAAGTCCCCTTGTGATATCGGCCCAACCGAAAATGCCGCGTTTACCGTTTGGGCGGACAGGGTCGTCCGCCCCTACAGAATTCAGCTTTTACGCAAAAAAGACCACAGCGGGCATGCACCCGCTGTGGTCTTTCTTTTGTTGGAAGTATCAGTACGTTTCAGAACACGCTTACTTCTGGTGTGCCAGAGCCTTGTTGGCCTCGGCCATTTCCTCGAAGATACCGGCGTGCTTCTTGGCAACGATCGCCTTGATCACCAGCAGGGTGCCGACCATCAGGACGCAGGCGAGGATCAGGTTGATGACCACGTTCTGGATCAGACCGGCCAGGATGAAGCTGACGAAGGCCACACCGGAAACGGTCAGGGCATAGGGCAGCTGGGTGAACACATGGTTCAGGTGGAAACAGTGGGCACCAGCGGAAGCCATGATGGTGGTATCGGAGATGGGGGAGCAGTGGTCGCCCATAACGCCGCCGGAGCAGGCAGCCGCCAGACCGATGGTGCACAGGATGGGCTGGGTGTTGAAGTCAAAGACCTGAACAACAATGGGGGCCATGATGCCGATGGTGCCCCAGGAGGTACCGGTAGCAAAGCCGATGGCAGCGCCGATGATGAAGATCACGGCAGGCAGGAACTTGGCCAGATCGCCGGCGCCGGACATGGCGTTGACCACGAAGTTGGCGGAGTACATGCCATAACGGGTCAGGCCGCACAGGGTCCACGCGAAGGTCAGGATCAGGATGGGGGAGATCATCTGGATAAAGCCGTTGGGAACGGACTCGAAGGACTTCTCAAATCCGATGGAGCCGCGCAGCCAGAAGTACACGAAGGTGAACACCAGAGCGATCATGGAGCCGATGGCCAGACCAGCGCCGGAAGAAGCGTCGGAGAAGGCAGCCATGAAGGCGTGGTAGTTGCCGCTTTCGGCATCAAAGTAACCGCCGGTGTAGATCAGGCCGATGATGCAGGTGGCGATCAGCACGATAACGGGCAGCAGCAGGTCCAGAACGGAGGACTTGCCCTTAGTGCCGGTCTCATAATCGTCAGCGCCGGCAAAGGGACGCTCGGGAGTGGTGAACAGGTCGTCCTTGACCTGGGCGTTGTACTCGTGGGTCAGCATGGGGCCGAAGTCAATGTTCAGCAGAGAGATGACCACGATCATGACCAGGGTCAGCAGGCAGTAATAGTTCCAGGGAATCTGACGAATAAACATCTGGATGCCGCTGACAGACTCGGAGTTAACGTAGCCGGAAACGGCGGCAGCCCAGGAGGACACGGGCGCGATCATGCAGACGGGAGCGGCGGTGGAGTCGATGACGTAGGCCAGCTTGGCGCGGGAGATCTTGTGGGACTCGGTGACGGGACGCATAACAGCACCCACGGTCAGGCAGTTGAAATAGTCGTCGATGAAGATCAGCACGCCCAGCAGCATGGTCA
>ERZ779851.3009-NODE-3009-length-11863-cov-3.194699_pt1 | contig 11863 bp, 13 predicted proteins | sample MGYA00511094_ERZ779851 | MGnify/ENA primary metagenome ERZ779851 (study PRJEB29588, sample SAMEA2155512) | human gut metagenome | biome: human gut; feature: human-associated habitat; material: faeces | place: Denmark | collected 2008/2010 ...
AATTCCCCGCTTTCATGCGCAGGGGGGTGGCACTAAAGTGCTACACACCTCTTAGTAAGAGTGTTGGACCGAGGTTATTTCATTGAGGTGATTTTGCTTGCCGTCGTTCCTACCGTCCTTGTGGCGTTGTTGATGAAGGCTGTTTTTTCTGCAACTCCGAAAAAAGAACAGGACAGCGAGATAAAGATATCTGATGCCATACCGTTGAAGCTCATCACTTCAAATATTGAGAAGACGGCAGGTTAATAACCATTCACCCCGCAGATCATTCTTGCGGGGTGTTTGTTTTTTTGATGTTGGCTTTCATTGAGTTCCTTGCCGGCGGCGGGTCATTGAAAAATATTAAGGTCTACAGGGCCGAAGGCGTCACACTCCTACGGGGTGAGGCTATGCCGGCGGAAGGGCATAGCGGCCCGCTGGCGGCCTTCGCTGGCGTCCTATGAGCGGAAGGCTTGATAGACCCGCACGCGGCCCGTGGCGGCCCTTGTGTGGCCTCTCATGAGGCATTGCAGGGGATGGCACCTATAGCCGGATAGACATACAGGGGTAGGGCCCCTTGAAAGTGAAAATCCAACGGTTTTCTAGACCGCGCCCCTAGGTAATTTGGTATGCGTGCGATTCGTGGAGTTTTTGAAGGGCTTTAGACGTCGCCTTTGGTTCTCGCACAGGAGTAATTGGAGTATTGCAGATACTCTGCAACCCTCTCTCCGGCGGCTCAGTTTGAGGGGGAAACGTGCCAATTTGCGCAATGCTTCGCGCGCGCGAGGCACTGAAAACGTAACTTTTCGCTATCAAGGGGGCAAAAGAGACCGCAACCCTTGCGGCAGAAGGAGAAGCGTTAAAAACGGGCGTTAATTCCTCAATGTTTAAGCGTATTTTCCGCGGTTTTTTGGGTGCGGTTTTGCAAGAAAAGCGCTCCCGGTGCCTCCGCTTTATGCGTCAGAATGTGACGCGGCAATGAGGTAAAATTCTTGCCGTGGTTCGCACGGTAGTAGCGCCCGTCTGCCGTTCTTTTGCTGGTGGGCGGCGGACGGGCAGACGTAGGAATTGCAAGGCGGAGTTGGGTTAATGCCCGGCTCCGTTTTTCTTTGTCCGGGCGCTTTGTACGAAAGATTTTGGAGACTTTTTGCGCCAGTCCGCGCGCGCGTGAGGGTAGTGCGAATTGATCTGCATGGAACGCCCTCGGAATGTCTTTGCTATGCTGTAGGGATGAGTGACGCTCTGCCGGGAGTAGCTATCCGGCAGGCCGCTAAACAATCGTCCCGCTTGGCGGCGGCGTCACTCTCCTACACATTGAAAGCGGGCGAAGGGGCGAATGATGCTAGATCTATCCGGGCCGGATGTCTGGCCGAGCACGATTGTAAAGGTCGGGGAGTGGTCACGACAACCATGCGTCCGAGAAGGCTTCCTGACCTTGTTTGATGCGGCTTGCCTGATGGCTGCAGAAGGCTATGGCGGCATATTTGAAACATGCTCTAAAGCTACTCAAAACGAAATCCTTGGACTTAATGAGGCCTTAGAGCGGTCTGTTGATGACCGAAGGGCACTAGAGGGGTACTCGCCGGTAAATCGGTTTGTTAATGGCGAGTATCAGGATGTTTATCCGCTGATTGCCTTCAAGTATTGGGCAGAACGCACGGGATACGGTGACGGCCGTTATTTTGCGAAGGCCGAAGGCCCCGGCGTCGATGTTGCCGGCGGTGATGAGCCGGAGGCCGCAGGCGGGAATATGTTTCAGTACCGGGGGAGCTCTGCCGTTACTCTTGACCGGAATACCCCTCGATATGCCTTGTGCTCAAAACGCAAGAGTATGACGGTTTACGAATTCGCGTGCCTCTATTGCGGAATTGATCCGAAGGCAGTTATACCGAAAAGCGTTCGCGACGATTACATAGAGCCGTTGATTGCCTTGATGGTCGAACATATGGAGCTTGATGATGGCGTACCGTTCTGACGAATACTATACGGGGGTATTTATGGGCCGGAAGTCTCTCAACGAATATGTTCGTGTTGAATCGTTGGAATTTTCGGTAGGGGCTTTCAAGGATTTTCTAAGGGCCGAGGGAATGCCTATGCCTGACTTTTGGAAGGATGGCCCGGGCACTGCCCTCAAGCCTGCCCCGGCAGCCTACCCGGTGACGGCAGCACCTTCGCAGCAGGATGAATGCCGGGAGGTGGAGCCCGCGCCCGTGGCCGCAGCGCCTGATGATATGGAGGTTGTTCCCGGCGTCACTGTGGGGAATCTACGGGCAATGATTGACGAGAAAAGCTCTGCATACTGTCCCCGGTTATTGGCAGCTATTCAAACAAAAATAGCCCTCATGCCTAGGGAAAGCGTCTTACGGAATGATACGGTTTATGAAAGATATGCAAAAACAGAAAGCGTGTCCCGACTAAAGGCTTTGGGCGTGGTGAATCCGAAGGATAAAAGTAGGAATCCTGACCCGGCCGATTTAGATGTGAACGCCGTTGCGCGCATTCTTTGCAGGAAACATAAGAAGAAAGAAGGACACCCGGGAAGCCTTTGATTTGCCTGTGCTAGTGGATTAGAACCCTTGAGAGTTGTGCGGTTCTTGAGGGTTTTTCTTTGTAGGAATGGACGAAAAACTATTGAGAAGAATATTCCTGAAGGGCCTTTCTTGAGAATAGTTTTGGATGCTTAGATGTGCCTTGTGGACGGCGCAGGGTTGCGCAGTTCGAAACGCTCTAAGGAGTCAAAACGATGGCAAAGAAAAAGCCTACTGAAGAAAAGAAAAACGAGGTTAACGGCCTTGACCAAGGTCAACCGGCGCAGCATTCGGAGAAGGCGGGATTCCCCTTCTTTTACCTCCGGCTTCGCATGGTCTGCGAAATCACCGGCCTTTCCAAAACGACGGTCTACGAATACTCCCGCAATGATCCGGACTTTCCTAAGCCCGTGAAGCTGGGTGCGACTTGCACGGCATGGCGCTCCGATGAGCTGGCCGCGTGGATGGATTCCCGTCCGCGTGCTCTGATGGAGGGCATGGCATGAGTGAATGCAAATACCCGGTCTCCCTCTCCGATGTGGCGCACGCTCATAAGCTGCCGCCGTCGGTGCTGCGCAAATCCTTCTCTCGCTTCCTTGAGGTCATGCCTGATGCTGAGGATCATGCCGAGCTGGTTGAGGAGACTACCCGAGGCGGCTTCGGCGGGCGCTGCCTGACCTATCGCGTGGACTCTGTGGCGCTGGCCGCGTTCATGTATTGGCGTGAACATCGTGGCCGCCTGCCTCGTTTCTTCGGCGTCGTGAGGCGCGTTGTGGAGGGCGGGCAATGCTGAGACACGAAAAAGGTCAGGCCGCTGAGAGTGTCATCGTTCCGAAGGGTGATAGCAGAGGAAACGACGGCGCTCCGGTAGACGGCCTGAACGTGAAGAATAGCCGGGCATCGGCGCCTTGTGCAATGGGCCGTCGGCGTGCTATGCTGTGCGCATCCGTTCGCAAGAATGGATGCAGGCGTGGAAACCTGCTAGTTAGCAATCGGCGAACTATCGCCGCGTCATGTTTTGCACGTGGCGTTTCTTTTGGCGGTAGTCGCATTCATGGCGTTATTGCGTCCGCATTCATGGGCGCATTGCATCCCCAGTTTCTTATGGGTAGCCGTGCGGGAGGCCTCCGGGCCTGCCGTCTCCGATTGCGCGGTATTTCCACCCCGCACGGCCTGCCCTCCCCGTGGAAAGGGAGAGCAGTTCTACAAACTGCAATCGGAGCATTCGTCATGATGCGAACTCTAAGCCGTAATGTATCCACGGCATTCCCCTCCATACCTGAACCTATCTTCCTGCCCGTCCAGTCGTGCCACAAGCGCGCCGAGGAGCGTCCGCAGGTCAACACCTTCACCGATGTGGCCGACAGCGCCGAGGGCATTTTCCAGCGCGCTCAGGTCGCCTACCGTGCGGTTGCCTCCCTGCCGTCCGTTGCGGCCCGTTCCGAGTTGCGTGCTCGTGTGTCCGACTGTCTGGCCGAACTGATCGCATTCTGTCGTGAGGTCGAAAGCCTTCCCGTCGGTCAAAACCTGAAGGAGGCGCGTCATGGCTGAACTCAATCAACATGATGAGATCGCCGGGGGCGTGGATCGTGGCGCATTCTATGCCGTGATGAGCGCAATGGCTTCTCGTGATCCCAAGCGTGTGGCCCTCGCCGAGGGTGATGCGTTTACCGCCCTCCAGTCGATCGGCTCGATGCTCAATGTCGTGGCGGATTATCTCTATCTTCGTGCGCAGAATCCGGAAGGCGTTTTGTATGCCACTGAGGCAGAGATTGCCGATGCGGTGTATTCGCTTTCGGATTTGACCGCATGCGTGCATTCGTCACTGAATGAAGCTGAGAACGCCCGGTACATGCTTCGGCACCCGCGCAAGAGCGAAGGCAAAACCCCTGTGAATACGTCTAAGGAGGGCTGATATGAGTCCTATCAAAGACCGAAGTGTATCCACTGAAAACGCACGTTGTGCGCTGGTGACTGAGTACCAACGGTATGAGGAAAGTGTCTTGCGCGAAAAGTCCTACGCGCTGAACATGGCCGACCGTGAACTCATTCGGCTGGCTGTGTTTGATCCTCATGGCGTAAATGACGCTCGGGAACTCATTGCCACGATCATGGCGGCCATTGATGAGGCAGTCGAGATCAAGACGATCGAACGCTTGAGCCGCTGGGAAGAATCCGAACGCCAAAAGGAGGGGAACCATGATTAACCATTCCGGACAGTTTGAACGGGTAGGCGGGCCGGGATTTTTCTTCCCGTCATTGGCTGAGGCGGCGCAGGCCGTGGAGGTCGACGCCTCCCGCCTTCCGAACGCGTTAGCCATTACATCCCCGCTAGCGTGCAGGGAGGCGGTCGCAATGACGCCGGTCGTGTGAGTTTTCACAGTGACGGACGCGGCGGTCGGGTGTTCAATTTCAAAACATCCATGATGGCCGTATGGCGTGAAGACGCCGGGCAGCGCCTTTCGGCTGTTGAGCGTCGTCGGCTCCAGTACCAACGAGAGATTGCCGAGGCGGCTGAAGCTGAGGCCGAGAAGGCGCGGGCCATTGAAGGCCATTACACGGCGGAATTGATCCTTAAGGCTTGTGCCCGTGTTGACGATCATCCCTACCTGACGCGAAAGCGTGTGAGGCCCGTCGGGCCCATGTATGAGGCTGATGTAGCTGTAGCTAATGCCGTTCTAGCCGATAGGGGGTATCGCACTGCCTTCGGCTTCCAGCGCATTGGATACCGCTCCCCTGAATGGCACCCGATGACGGGCCACGTGCTGGTGGTGCCTATGTGGAATGAAGGCCAATTAGGCACGCTTGAATTTATAGACGCAGCCGGGCACAAGTCCTTTCTTCCGAAGGCTCCGACGGCCGGGGCGTGGTGGTCTACCCGCCTCATTGGGGAGTCCATGACTATCGGCATTGCTGAGGGCGTGGCCACGGCGTTAAGCATTGATCTTGTGAGGGGCATTCCATGCGTAGCTGCTATGAGCTGCGGGAACATGCCGCGCGTTGCAGGATGGTTTGCCCGGCATTGGCCCGGACGACAATTCGTCGTTTTCTCTGATGTGGGCAATGGTGAGAAGGATGCCCGGAAGGCGGCCGAGGCGTGCGGCGGCAGGCTTGAGCTTCCGGCCTTCGCCGGCGAATTGCTTGAGGCATTCAAGGAAAGGACGGGGACGGATAAGGCTCCAAGCGATTGGAATGATTACTACGTAGCTACGGGAGATTTGCCGTGAAGCCGAACGAAAAAAATCAGGCCGACACTCAAACGAATGCGGCCTGCGATGCGGAAAAATTTCCAAACCCTGTTGATGACATTGTACCCGGCTGGAGCATTGATCCCGTGACTAGCGAACGGTTTTTTAAGTCTCCGAAGGGCACTACGTTTTTCGCCGGCTCCGGCGGCCTTCGGGCGGCTGTTGGCGACAGGGCTCCGGCCCCGGTCTGCGGGTGGATTGAAGTCGTGTCCGAAGGGTGCAATCGTGACGGGAAGGGCTTCAAGCGTCTAGTACGATTCAAGGATAGGCGCGGCGTCACGCATAGGCTCATGCTTGACCTATCGGACATTGGCGGCAATCCCGGGGCGGTCTGCAAGCGCCTTCTAGATGACGGCTTGCCGCTCTATAGCGTGACTCAACAGGGCGGCAATGCGCAGCTGGTTGACTTCCTGTTGAACGCGCCTGTGATGGAGCAATTCACGGCCGCCGATTCTTACGGATGGTTCGAGCGGGGAGGCGTGTTTGTTCTGCCTGCCGGGGCCGTCGGCATTCCTTCTGACGGCGTGAAGGTGGAGCCGCCGGGCGACGATACCGGAGCGCCCATGTATTCGCAGGCGGGGACGCTTGAGCAATGGAAAGCAACCATTGGCATGGATGCCCGGCATTCGTCCCGTATTGCCTTCGCTATCTGCATAGCGTTCGCGGCCCCCTTGCTGGCCTTCACTGATGAGGGCAGTGGCGGCTTTCACTTCGTGGGGAAATCCTCTCAAGGCAAATCTACGGCCATGAAAGCGTTGTGCTCCGTGTGGGCGCAGGCCGTGGAGGGCTGCGGGGAACTGGCTTCGTGGAGGTCTACCGATAACGGCTTGGAAGCTGTGGCGGCCGCTCATACCGATTTGCCGTTGATTCTTGATGAGCTGAAACAGGCCGAGAGAAGCGTGGAGCAGGCGTTGTACATGCTTGCAAACGGCGCAGGAAAGCGCAGACAAACACGCGGCCTGAAGGCTCAAAAGCCGCTGACGTGGCGCACGCTTTACGCGAGTACCGGGGAGCTGACGGCCGATGAGCTTGCGGCTCAATACGGCAAAGAGGTGGCCACTGGGGCTAATGTCAGAATGGCGAACATTCCGGCGGTGCCGGAGGGAGGCGCCTTCGGCGTGTTTGAGACTGTTCCGCAGGGCATGACGCCGGAGGCGTTGGCGGAGTCGTTCGCACACAATGCGGCCCGCATCTATGGCACGGCAGGCCCGGCCTTCCTGACTAGGTTGGTGGAGCGCGTCCAGTCTCTCGGCGGGGCCGAGCGCATGTCCGAGGAGTTGCGTCGAATGATGAAAGAATGGATTGAGTCCAACGGGGCGGATGTCCTTTCCTCTCAAACCCGGCGAGTAGCAAAACGCTTCGCGCTTGTGGCGGCAGCCGGGGAGCTGGCTGCAGCCTTCGGCGTCCTTCCATGGGATCGGGGTGAGGCGTCACGGTATGCCGTCGCGTGCTTCCGGTCATTCCTTGCGGACTTTGAAACGAGCGAGGATCGGGCCTTGCGTCTTTGTGAAATACCCTTCCAGCTCATTGACTCCTATCCGGAGAACTTCTCCTATCACATGCCGGACGGCGGCAGGACTGAGGCCAAATACACAACGCCATTCTATGGGGATGTGGTCTCAGATATGCCGGTAGATGGCGGGGAGGGGCGCGGGGCTCCCGCGCTGGTGCTCATGACGGGCGAAGGATGGAAAAAGGCGTGCGGCCGGAATGCTGCGGAAATCGGACGGGCAATGATGGCCATGGGCTATTTGCTTTCCAACAATGGCCGGAAATTCCAGCATAACGGCAGTGCTGATACCTTTCTCGGTATTCCTATCCACGGGAGGTACATTTTTATTCGTGAAGGTTCATACTCTGCGAAGGTGGCGGATTTCCTAGCGGAAACCTATTTTTCAAAGGGTGCGGTTTGTGAAATGCGCAAAAAAGCCATGAGGAGAATCGTGCAATCGACTGTGGCACAGCCTTGTAACCTGATAAACCGGTCGAAAAATGGCACGCTTCCTCGAAAGGCCTGTGCCACAGGCCTTCAAACCGATAAACCGGATAAACCGAAAAAATGACAAAGACCTAGGGTGTAAGGGGTAAAAATCGGTGCCTCTCGGCTTGATAGCTGAGAGGCATTTTTTATGTATCAGCAAGAGGGTGGGGCCGGAGCATGATGCGGGTGCCGGGTGCAAAGCAACTCACAATGAAGGGGTGCCTGTAGGAGACGGTGGCCTATCGTGGTTGCCTTCTCTTGGCAATGCCGCCTCTCCAAGACCTTGATACGGCCCTAGAGGAAAACCCTAGTTTCGTGCCGTTTTCGGAGGGTGACGCGCGCCGTACCGTACCAAAATAGCCTGTTTATCTTAAAACCGTTGCGGTGCAACGGTCTTATATGCAGATAAGGCACCAAATTCGGATCCCGTACCGTCTCAGGCGGTGCGGGATTTCTTTTGCCCAAGGGCCGACACAAGAAAGGCCCCGCCTGTTTGTGCGGAGCCTTGAATCGCGGTCGACCTGACTCAGTCGTCGGCCTTTCGTCCCATCGTCACCCTGTCGTTTCCGCCGTAGTCGCGGACGGTTCGGACCGCTGCTAGACCGACGGAGCGGAAGAGTGCGGCGACGTCGGGGGCCTGGTCCCAGCCGTGCTCGACGAGAAGCCAGCCGCCGTGGCGGAGGTGGCTCATCGCATGGGCTGCGATTTCCTCGAGGCAGGAGAGGCCGTTTCCACTGTCGGTCAGGGCTCCCTGAGGTTCATGACGAAGGGCGGGCAGATGCTCGTCGTCGCTGCGGATGTAGGGGGGATTGCTCACGATGAGATCGTAGCGTGCGCCTTCGGGGACGGCCTCCCACCAGGAGCCTTTGCGGAATTCGACTTCGGCGCCCAGCGCCTCGGCGTTGCCGCGGGCAATGGCGAGAGCCTCTTCGGAGACGTCCGTGGCGGTCACGCGCGCCCCGGGGCACTCCTTGGCGAGCGTCACGGCAATGCAGCCGCTGCCCGTGCCCATGTCGAGGATCTCGGGCTTTTCGGGGGCGACGATCAGGGCCTGCTCAATGAGGACCTCCGTGTCGGGACGCGGAATGAGAACGTTGTGGTCGACCGTGAAGTAACGGCCGAAGAACTCCTGACGGCCGGTAAGGTAGGCGACGGGCACGCCGTCAAGGCGCATGGAAACGTAGACGTCGAACGTCATGAGCGTGGTGTCGGGAAGCTCTTCGTCATCGTGGGCGATCAGATATTCCTTGGGCTTGCCCAGAATGTGGGCGAGAAGGATCATCGCCTCGAAGCGCCCGATCTTGGGGGTCGCTTCGCCGATCAGGGCGCGGATGGTGTTGAGCTTGACTTCGTTCATGACGCGATACGTACTTTGTTAGGCCAGCGCGGCGAGCTGCTCCGCCTGGTGCTGTGTGGTCAGAGCCGTGATGATCTCCTCGAGATCACCGTTCATGATAGCCTCAAGGCGATAGAGCGTGAGGTTGATACGGTGGTCGGTCACGCGGCCCTGAGGGTAATTGTACGTGCGGATTCTTTCGGAGCGGTCCCCCGAGCCGATCAGGCTCTTGCGCTCGCTCGCCTCCTTGGCCTGCTGCTCGGCCACCTGGGCGGCATGGAGGCGGGAGGCAAGGACGGCCATGGCGCGCGCCTTGTTCTGGGTCTGGCTTCGCTCGTCCTGACACTCGACGACCATGCCCGTGGGCAGGTGGGTGATTCGGACGGCTGAGTCCGTCTTCTGAACGTGCTGGCCGCCGGCGCCCGAGGCACGGAAGACGTCGATGCGAAGGTCGGCTGGGTTGAGGTTCACTTCGCCGATTTCATCAAGCTCGGGCAGAACGGCGACGGTGCATGCGGACGTGTGGACGCGCCCCTGACTTTCGGTTGCAGGCACGCGCTGCACGCGGTGACCGCCGGACTCGAACTTGAGCTTGGAATAGGCGCCCTCGCCGATGATGCGGACAATGACCTCCTTGTAGCCGCCGAGCTCGCTGTCGTTCTTGGAGACGATCTCCGTCTGCCAGCGGTGGTCTTCGGCATAGCGCAGGTACATGCGCAGAAGGTCGCCCGCAAAGAGGGCGGACTCGTCGCCGCCTGTGCCCGCACGGATTTCAAGGAAGATGTTGCGGCTGTCGTTGGGGTCCTTGGGCAGAAGCAGGATCTGAAGCTCGTGCTCGATGACTTCGAGTTTCTTCTGGGCCTCCAGAATCTCCTCCTGAGCGAACGCCTTCATTTCGGGGTCCTCAAGCATTCCCTGAGCAGTGCTGATGTCCATGTCGACGGACTCGAGCTCGAGATGCTTCTTCACGACGGGCTCAATGTCGGCACGCTCCTTCGTGAGTGCGCGAAACTTCGACATGTCGCTGGCGCAGGCAGGGTCGGCGAGCATGCCGTCGATTTCCTCGAGACGGCGGGCAAGCTGGCGGAGTTTGGAACGCATGTTGTCGTTGATCATGATGGCGTTGTCTGTCGATGAAGGCGTGTGGGCCGCAGTCGTGCAGCCGGAGAATTCAGGCCTAAAGAATATCAAAAAAATAAGAGGAACCCGCAGGTTCCTCTTGGTGTGTCAGGGTTGTCCGCCTCAGCGGTCGTGACGGCGGTAGAAGCGGTTGAGCAGGCGCTCCATGAGATCGCGGTCCTCGTCGTCGAGGCCCTCGCCGTTGCGCAGCAGGATCGTCGGATCGTGCGTGAGCTTGTTGGTGAGGCCGTAGGCGAGCATCTGCAGGACCTCCTCGGGGCTGTCGCCGTGATGGAGGTGGCGCAGGGCGCGCGCGAGCTCGGCTTCGGCAAGAAGGTGCGCTCGGTCGCGAAGCGACTGAATGAAGGGGACGGTCTCGCGCTGGCGGAGCCATTCGGCGAAGTCGCTCATGCGCAGGCTGATGATGGTTTCGGCCTGGGTGATGGCGGCCTGTCGGCTTGCCATGCCCTGGTTGACCACCTTGCCGAGGTCGTCGACGGTGTAGGCGTACACGTCGTCGAGACGATCGATCTCGGGCTCGACGTCACGGGGAACGGCAAGGTCGACGATGAACATCGGACGGTGCTTGCGTTCATTGATGGCGCGCTCGATCATGCCCAGACCGATGATCGGCAGGGCGGAGGCCGTGCAGGAGACGATGATGTCGTAGCCGGCAATCTTCTCGGGCAGGTCGGCAAGACGGATGGCGTCGGCGTGCACGGTGCGTGCGAGAACCTGACCGCGCTCGAGCGTGCGGTTCGCGATCGTGATGGACTTGGGCTGCTGCGCGGCAAAGTGGGCTGCGCAGAGCTCGATCATTTCGCCCGCACCCACGAAGAGGACGCGCTCGTCCTTGAGGCTGCCGAAGAGACGAAGCGCCAGGCGCACAGCGGCGGCCGCGAGACTCACGGAGTTGGCGCCGATGGCGGTGGCGGTGCGGACTTCCTTGGCAACCGTGAAGGTGGACTGGAAAAGATGGTTGAGCATCGTGCCCAGGCCGTGTGCGTCACGGGCCATCTTCTCGGCCTTCTTCATCTGACCGACGATCTGTGTTTCGCCGAGCACCATGGAGTCGAGGCCGGAGGCCACTCGGAAGGTGTGCTTGGCGGCCTCTTCCTGCGTGAACGTATAGATGTGAGGCTCGAGTTCGGAGCGGCTGACGTTCTTGCGTTCGCAGATGAAGCCGAGCACGGAGTCTCTGGCGGCGTCCGTGTCTTCGGCGGCGCAGTAGATTTCGGTGCGGTTGCAGGTGGACAGAATGGCGGCTTCGTGAATGCCGCCCATCTGCGTGCTGGAGAACCGCTCGCGCATGTGGCCGATGGTTTCGGCGATTTCTTCGGGACCAAAGGCTACGCGCTCGCGGACGGAAACCGGAGCGGTAGTATGGTTGAGACCTATAGCAAGAAGATGCATCGCGTCGGGGATGGGAAAGAGGAGCGCAACGAAAAAGTTGCAACAATGTTTAATAATGCGCGAATTATATAGGGCTCAACGTTGTGTATAGCTTAAGAAGGAAGCACTTGCAGGAGGAGCGTCATGCGTGATGAGTGGGCGGATCCCGCGGCGGGTGAACTGGCGCTGGCGGCCAGGCGGGCCCGCGAGGAAGTGAAGCGGCGCGCGCTTTTGAGCGCAGGCGCCGTGCTTGTGCCGCTGCCGGGGCTCGATGTGGCGG